>JACDJB010002025.1_pt1 | contig 15430 bp, 11 predicted proteins | sample 7454121 | NCBI WGS metagenome assembly JACDJB01 (sample SAMN14253290, study PRJNA609438) | sludge metagenome | isolation source: sludge after 25d culture with pyrite | collected 2018-12-20 | reverse complement strand
GGATAGCATCCCCTCAACTCATTGCAAAGTTTTAGCAATAGACCAACAAGGGATGCCATCCTTCGGGAACTAAAAAAATTCCCTGAACTGTTACAAAAAAAGAATCTTAAAAATTCAAAATCATCCATTATCTAATGCTTATTTGCTGCAACGTTAAATCAATATTAAAAGACAGAAAGCACTTTATTTCTTTCGGGCGCACATAAAGACAAATCAAAATATTTTTTTAACAAAACTGTAAATCATTCAAAATGAATAAATCCGAACACAGAATACAAACCGGTTAAAGCGCAGATTTACATGCATTTTGTTACATCGGTTACTTTATCAGAAAGAAAGGAAGAAATATGTAAAATAAAAATTAGGCGGTTTTACTTTGCCTTATTTGAAATCTTGTTGTTACATTTACCCATTCAAAGCAAAATTGCATTACTTTGCTGTTATAAAATCAAAAATTAAGATGAATTTTTAAAACATCAGAAATATAATTATGAATTCAAAAATTCAACAATTAACCGAAACCATCTACAACGAAGGCATTCAAAAAGCAAATGAAGATGCTGAGGCGATTCTGAAAGAAGCCCGTGAAAAGGCTGCCGGGATTGAAAGCGAAGCAATGGAAAAAGCGAAAAAACTGATGGCTGATACCGAGCAAAAAGCGCTTGAGTTGAAAACACAGGTTGATTCCGAAATTAAAATGACCCTTAATCAGGCTATTTCAGCAATGAAACAGGAGATTGTTTCTCTGATTAGCATGAAAGTGATTCAGCCTCCTGTCAATGAGCTTTTCTCAAACAAAGAATATCTTCAGTCTTTAATCACCAATGTCGTTAAGGGTTGGATAGAAAAAGAGAGTTTTGATGTCAACGTCATTCTGCCGCAACAGGAGAGGACTCAGCTCGAAAGTTTCTTCAAAAATAATCTGGCAGAAGAGCTCAACAAAGGATTGAAAGTCTCCTTTGCCGACAAAATGAAATCCGGCTTCAAAATCGGGCCGGGCAACGGAAGTTACCTCATCAGTTTCACTGACGAGGACTTTATCAACTTTCTCAAGTCATATCTGCGTCCAAAAACCAGCCAACTGCTATTTGAGGAGGAATAATGAACAAAAAAAATTATCACTGCCTTGTAGCCGGTTTGCCTGACCTCATTCCCGATGACAAGAAACGATATTTCTCGTCGGCTGAACTGCGGGATTATCTGCAGGATGAGCTTCGTCCGGCTGATTTTGAACTGGTGAAGCTTTACTATCTTCCGTTTGACCACGAAAATTTGCTCAATCTTCTCTTCGTTGATGAAGAGTTTCAATGGGACGAACGCGGAAACTATTCGCGCAAAGCATTTGAGCAGCTGGCAGATAAAAAACAGCTGGAAAATGTCAACTTCTCTCTGTTTCCCCCCTATTTCAGGCGGTTTGTCTTGCTTTTCCATGATGAGGAGGTGCAGTTTACAAGAGCTGGTGCAATGAAATTTCTTACCGAAGACTGGTATAAGTTTATTTTCGGCTCGAAAAACGAATTTGTAAAAACTTTCGGAGAGTATAAAAGAAACATTTTAAACATCATGCTGGCACTGAACGGGCGCAAACACAACATTCCGTTCGAAGATGCCATTATCGGCAATGACGAAATCGCCCGTATGTTGAAAACAAACCGGTCGAGGGATTTTGGACTGACTGATGATGAGTTCAATGATATTGAAAACATTCTGCAATTGTATGAGATTGAAAACCTCCTCGAAAGGGAATTAAAGCTGGACAATTACACCTGGCAGTTTATTGATGAAATTACCTTTTTTAACTATTTCACCATTGAGCGGATTCTGGGTTTTGTTCAGAAACTCTTCATCGCTGAACGTTGGCTCGAGTTGGACAAGGAGAAAGGACAACATATATTTAAAAAATTACTGGAAGAATTAGAATCAAATTTTGAATTTCCTGAAGAATTTTCGATAACATATGGAAAGAGAAGATAAAACAACAGGCAAAGTGGTTGGCATTGTGGCCAACCTGGTAATGGTTGAGGTGGACGGGCCGGTAGCCCAGAATGAAATCTGCTTCATTGCACTGGGAAGCGAAAACCTGATGGCTGAGGTAATTAAAATTACGGGGAAAATTGCTTACGTGCAGGTGTTTGAAAGCACCCGCGGACTAAAAACCGGTTCTCGTGTGGAATTTCAAGGACACATGCTGGAAGTTAGCTTAGCACCCGGCATTTTGTCACGCAACTACGACGGGCTGCAAAACGACCTCGACAAAATGGACGGAATCTTTTTGAAACGCGGCGATTATACCGATCCGCTCGACCGGGAGAAAAAATGGGCATTTACGCCCCTTGCCAAAGTGGGCGATGAAGTTGCTGCCGGCGACTGGCTGGGCGAAGTGAACGAGAACGACCAGCCACACAAAATCATGGTGCCATTCAAAATGCAGGGCACCTATAAAGTCAAGAAGATTGTAGAAGAGGGGGAATACACTGTTGACCACAAAATTGCCGTAGTTGAAAACGGCGACGGAACCGAAACCACCCTCACCATGGTGCAGAAATGGCCTGTGAAAGTTGCTATTGGCAACTACAAGGAGAAACTGCGCCCGTTTAAGCTGCTGGAAACCGGAGTTCGCTGCATGGACACCCTGAATCCCATCACCGAAGGCGGAACAGGTTTTATTCCCGGCCCGTTTGGTACCGGAAAAACGGTGTTGCAGCATGCCATCTCAAAACAGGCAGAAGCGGATATTGTAATTATTGCCGCCTGCGGTGAACGCGCCAACGAAGTGGTGGAAATTTTCTACGAATTCCCGAAACTGGAAGACCCGCGGACAGGGAAAAAACTGATTGAGCGCACCATCATTATCGCAAACACTTCAAATATGCCGGTTGCAGCCCGTGAGGCTTCGGTTTATACGGCAATGACCATTGGCGAATATTACCGCGCCATGGGACTGAAAGTTCTGCTGATGGCCGACTCCACATCCCGCTGGGCGCAGGCGCTTCGCGAAATGTCGAACCGGCTGGAAGAGCTTCCCGGACAGGATGGTTTCCCCATGGACCTCTCGGCAGTGATTTCAAATTTCTATTCCCGGGCAGGTTTTGTTTACCTCAACAACGGCAAGAGCGGTTCCATCACTTTCATCGGAACGGTTTCGCCAGCAGGCGGAAACCTGAAAGAGCCGGTAACTGAAAGTACACGAAAAGCTGCGCGCTGTTTTTACGGACTCAACCAGGCCCGCGCCGACAGCAAGCGCTATCCCGCCATCGACCCGATTGACAGCTATTCAAAGTATCTGGAATATCCCGAAGTACAGGAGAACCTGCAGAAAAATGTGAGCGAAACCTGGCTTGACGAAGTGACAAAAGCCAAGTATATTCTGCTGCGCGGAAAGGAAGCCATGGATCAGATCAACATCTTAGGAGATGACGGGGTTCCGATGTATTTCCATGAAACATTCTGGAAATCAGAGCTTATCGACTTTGTTATCCTGCAACAGGACGCTTTCGACCCCATTGATGCCTCCACATCAATGAAGCGCCAGCAATATATGCTGGCAAAAGTTTTAAAGGTAACAGACAGCACATTCTCTTTCAATCACTTTGAGGATGTAAGCTTTTTCTTTAAGGAAATCATCAATGTTTTCAAACAGATGAACTATTCTGAATTCCAGTCAGATAAATTTAATGAACACGAAAAAGCTCTTGAGGAACTGCTACAGAAGCAGATGAATTAATAAATACAATAGAATAACAGGAGTAAAAGAAAGAGTATGAAAAGCCAGGCATTTCAGAAAGTATATACCAAACTGACGAATATCACAAAGGCTACAGTTACCTTAAAAGCCGAAGGCATTGGCTATGATGAAATTGCTGTTGTAAACGGCAGAATGGCTCAGGTGGTTAAGATTATAGGAGATAACGTAACGCTTCAAATTTTTGAAGGAACCGAAGGTGTCCCGACCGACGCTGAAGTCAGTTTCCAGGGGAAACCGCCACAGTTAAAGGTGAGTGACGAACTGGCAGGTCGTTTTTTTAACGCCTTCGGCGAACCCATTGACGGTGGTCCTGAAATTCAGGGTGAAGTGCGCCACATCGGGAGCCCGTCGGTGAACCCGGTGCGCCGCCAGCAACCCTCCAACCTTATTGCAACGGGAATTGCAGGCATTGACCTGAACAACACCCTGGTTTCGGGACAAAAAATTCCATTTTTTGCCGACCCCGACCAGCCATACAATCAGGTGATGGCAATGGTGGCGCTTCGGGCAAAAACCGATAAGATTATCCTTGGCGGCATGGGGCTTACCAATGACGATTATCTCTATTTCAAGAATGTCTTCGATAATGCCGGGGCGTTTGACCGCATTGTCAGTTTTGTTAATACCAATGAAAATCCGCCTGTAGAGAGGTTGCTGGTTCCTGACATGGCGCTTACTGCTGCCGAATATTTTGCGGTGGACAAAAACGAAAGCGTGCTGGTGCTGCTAACCGACATGACGCTCTATGCCGATGCGCTGAGTATCGTATCCAACCGAATGGACCAGATTCCGTCTAAAGACAGTATGCCCGGATCGCTCTACTCCGATCTGGCAAAAATTTATGAGAAAGCGGTGCAATTCCCCTCCGGTGGCTCCATCACCATCATTGCGGTGACAACCCTTTCGGGTGGCGATATTACCCATGCCATTCCCGACAATACCGGTTATATCACCGAAGGGCAGCTGTTCCTGCGCCGCGATACCGAAATCGGAAAGGTTATTGTGGATCCGTTCCGCTCGCTGTCGCGACTGAAACAACTGGTAATCGGGAAGCAAACCCGCGAAGATCATCCGCAAGTGATGAACTCTGCTATCCGGCTCTATGCTGATGCCGCCAACGCCCGCACAAAACTGGAAAACGGTTTCGACCTGACCGACTACGACGAACGGACACTGAAATTTGCAAAGGAATATTCCGATAAGCTGCTTGCCATCGACGTGAATATTGACACTGACAAGATGCTGGATATAGCATGGGAACTGTTTGGCAAATATTTCAATAAAGCGGAAGTGGCAATCCGGGAGAACCTGATGAACAAATACTGGAAAGAACAGGCATAAATTGTAAACAATAAAAAGCTCAATACGTGGCCATAAAATTTCAATATAATAAAACCTCATTACAGGCGCTCGAAAAGCAACTGCAAATCAGGGAGCGGGCACTACCCACCCTGAAAAACAAGGAATCTGCCTTGCGCGTGGAGGTAAAACGGGCAAGAGACCGGGCTTCCGAATTGGAGCAAGCTTATCATAAACATATAGCGTCATACGATAATATTTCGCGCCTTTGGGGAGAATTTGACCAAACGCTCATTCAAATCAAAGATGTTGAGCTCTCGTCCAAAAAAATTGCCGGAGTTTTTACACCGGTTCTTGAAAAGATAATTTTTGAAACTAATACGGATAACCTTTTAAATCAGCCGGTCTGGTTTCCCGAAGGAATCACAATCATTAAAAAAATTGCGGAAGTAGCCATTGAACGTGAAGTATTTCTTCGGAAAATGGAGCTGCTCGATTTCACCCGGAAAAAAACTACTCAAAAGGTTAATCTTTACGAAAAAGTGCAAATTCCGGGATTCCATGATGCGATTCGGAAAATCAAACGTTTCCTGGAAGACCAGGATAATCTATCCAAGTCGGCACAAAAAATTGTGAAAACCAGACAGGAAAAACAAAGGGAGGAGGAAGAAGAATGATTGTTCCAATGTATAAATATGTGTTTTTGGTGCACCATTCTGCATACAAGGGTTTTCTGAAAGATATCCGAAAAATTGGTGTTGTGCACATCAGCACAAAAAACAACGAGCCAACTCCCGAAATGCAGGATATTCTGCGACATCATGCAGAGGTGGTCAAAGCTTTCCAAAAGCTGAACATGATTCATGCTGATGAGACCGGGGATGCCCCCGGATTCAGTACCGGACAGGAGGTGTTTGTTCGGATGAAAACAATTGAAAAGGAGATTGAGCATAACCAGCAGCAGATTGCCCAGCTTGACAAAGAGAAAAGACAGCTTCTTCCATGGGGCGATTTCGAATGGGAAAAAGTAAAAAGACTTGAAAACAACGGATTAAAAATCAGGTTTATGTCCACTCCCATACGAAGATATGACACCGGATGGGAAGAGGTAAATTACATACGCATCATTAGCGACCATGAAGGTTATCGCTATTTCGTAAAAATTGAAAAGAAAGAAAACGGAGCTGCTGAAGAAGAGTTTGAAATGCCCGGAGTTGAAGAGCTTGTGCTTCCGCGAAAGTCACTAAGTCAGGTCAATGCAGAAATTGACAACTTGCAAAAAAACAACGATGTTCTCAAACGGGAAATGAGCCAGATTGCATTTCACTGTAAACCTTTGCTGAGCAACTATCAAAGAGAGCTTGAACAGAGTTTTTCAGAACAGAATGCGCTTTTGCAAACTGCAGAAGAAGTGGAAGGAAAAGTAAAATTGTTGGAAGGTTGGGTTCCGGAAATTAAAAAAAGCGAACTTGATACTTATCTTGAAGAAAACCACATTCTTCACACCTGCGAAGAACCGGCTGATGACGACAAGGTTCCTATTCTTCTGGAAAACAATCGTTTTTCACGACTATATGAAATAATTGGCGACCTGTACGACCTTCCGAATCATAAAGAACTGGATTTAGTTCCGTTTTTTGCACCATTTTATATGATGTTTTTCGGTTTTGCCTTGGGCGATGCCGGCTACGGGCTGTTTATAATTGTTGCTGCACAGTTAATGAAACGAAAATTTCCCAATATTAAATCGGTGCTCAGCCTTGCGCAGTGGTTAGGATTGGGAACCGTTATTTTTGGAGCATTAACGGGAACATTCTTCGGAATTGCATTGGCAGATGCCAAAATTCCCTTCCTTGAAGGTGTTAAAGACTATATGATCAGTACCGACCAACTGTTCAGCCTCTCTATTATTGTCGGAGCCATTCAGGTACTTTTCGGCATGGTTCTGAAAGTATTCAATATCACCCGGGTAAAAGGATTCCTCTATTCGCTTTCAACCATTGGCTGGCTTATTCTGCTGATTGGACTTGCCAGCGTTTACGGTTTAAAAACGAAAGGAGTGATTACACCCGAAACAGCAGGATTAGTTCAAACTATTATTTTTATTATTTCAGGGATACTCATTTTGTTGCTGAACAATCCGAAACGCAATATTTTTATCAATGTTGGTGCCGGTTTGTGGGATATATACGGAATGACAACCGGACTTTTAGGCGACCTGTTGTCCTATGTCCGGCTTTTTGCATTGGGAATCTCCAGCGCAATTCTGGGTATGGTTTTCAACAACATGGCTATGAGCTTGAAACCGGATATTATTATTGTGGGACCTTTGGTGATGATTATAATTTTGTTAGCCGGCCATGGCATTACAATTTTTATGTCGGGGTTGGGTGCATTTGTGCATCCCATCCGGTTAACTTTTGTGGAATTTTACAAAAATGCCGGTTTCACCGGCGGAGGCAAGGCTTATACGCCTTTTTCAGAGCCGGCTTCCAGTACGACAGAGTAAATAAATAAATTAACAAGTAATAACATTTTAAATAAATCGAGAATGGAACCTATTGTTTTAGCTTACATTGGAATTGCATTTATGGTTGGCCTTGCAGGTATAGGCAGTGCGTTTGGAACAACAATGGCCGGAAATGCGGCTGTTGGCGCCATGAAAAAGAACGGAGAGGCTTTCGGGAGCTACATAATGCTTGCGGCGCTTCCCGGCAGCCAGGGACTGTATGGCTTTGCCGGCTACTTCCTCATTGACAGTTACGGGCTGCTTAGCTCAAACATCGGATGGGGCGTTGCATCTTCTGTCTTTGTTGCGGGACTGATACTTGGCTTCGTGGGACTTTTGTCATCTATCCGTCAGGGGCAGGTTTGTGCCAATGGTATTGCAGCTATCGGTTCAGGACATGATGTGGCAGGAAAAACCCTTATCCTTGCCGTATTCCCCGAGCTCTACGCAATCATTGCATTAGCCGTTACTTTCCTTATCGCAAATGCGGTAGGATAAAAAATAATTCCAAAATTTTTTATAATTCCGGCAAATCAGCCTTTTGCCGGATCAGGTATCCATTATCGCCTGACGATGATGGATACTTTTTTATGGGAAATGTGTGCACCACTTTATGTTCTAATAGCAAACATTGACTTGTTCTATATGTAAACAATTTGTGTTTTTGTTTTGTAATTCATTTTATATGCCTTTACCCCTTTGCGTGAAACCAATTGACACTTGATACTATGGTCTGTGTCTCTATTTTGTGACAATTCGTCAGACAGGCTGAATGGCATAAGGTTTGCCCAAATGCGGCATATCAATAAAAAAGTTTCATTTAAAAGATTAGAATATGCAGAAAGGAAAAATTGGCGTAACCAGTGAAAATTTATTCCCAATCATTAAAAAGTTTCTTTATTCCGATCACGATATTTTCCTGCGTGAGATTGTGTCGAATGCGGTTGACGCCACACAAAAAATCAAAACACTTGCATCAAAAGGCGAATATTCGGGAGATGTAACCAACCTAAAAGTTAGAATTAAACTGGACAAAGAGGCAAAAACCATCACAGTTTCCGACAGCGGAATCGGGATGACTGCCGAAGAGATTGATAAATACATTAACCAGATTGCATTCTCCGGCGCCAATGAGTTTCTTGAAAAATATAAAGATGATGCCAATGCCATCATCGGGCATTTTGGTCTGGGTTTCTACAGCTCGTTTATGGTTTCCGAAAAAGTGGAAATCATCACAAAATCCTATCAAAAAGAGGCAAAAGCAGTTAAATGGAGTTGTGACGGAACCCCCGAATACAGCATCACAGAAGCTGAGCGCGATGAGGTTGGAACCGACATTATAATGCACATCAACAGCGATTCCGAAGAGTTCCTGAATGAACAAAACATTTCAGGCATTCTTGATAAATACTGTAAATTCCTCCCTGTTCCGGTGATTTTCGGAAAGAAAAAAAAGTGGAAAGAGGGACAGGAGGTTGAAACTGAAGAGGATAATCAGATCAATGATACCAATCCAACATGGACAAAAATGCCGGTTGATTTGAAAGATGAAGATTATCTCAATTTTTACCGCCGCCTCTACCCTATTGCCGACGAGCCGCTGTTCAATATCCATCTGAATGTGGATTATCCGTTTAATCTCACCGGCATTCTCTATTTTCCAAAAATCAAAAACAATTTTGAAATTCAAAAAAATAAAATTCAGCTCTACAGCAATCAGGTATTCATTACTGATTCTGTGGAGGGGATTGTGCCCGAATTCTTAACGCTGCTCCACGGCGTAATCGATTCGCCCGACATTCCGCTGAACGTTTCGCGCTCTTACCTGCAAAGCGATTCAAATGTAAAAAAAATAAGCAGCCACATTTCCAAAAAGGTAGCCGACCGGCTCACCGATATTTTTAAGGAAAACCGCAGTGAATTTGAAAAGAAATGGGACGATCTAAAGATTTTCATTGAATACGGAATGCTTTCCGACGACAAGTTTTATGACCGCGCCATGAAATTCTTCCTGTTTAAAAACAATGAAGATAAATACTTCACTTTTGAAGAGTATGAGAAACTGATTGAAAGCAACCAGACAGACAAAAGCAATAATCTGGTCTATTTATATACTACTAACAAGGAAGAACAATACACATTTGTGGAGGAAGCACGCAAAAAAGGCTATGACGTACTCATCCTCGACGATATTCTGACGCCACATCTCATCAGCCGGTTTGAGCAAAAACATACAAACAAGCAGTTTGTGCGCGTTGACTCGGATGTTGTTGAAAACCTCATTAAAAAAGAAGATTCTGAAAAAGAAGATTTTTCATGGGAGCAGAAACAGGAACTCACACCCGTTTTTCAGGCCGTTTGTCCCGAGAGCAGCAACTACAACTTTTTGGTTACTTTCCAGAATTTAGGCGAAACAGGAAGTCCAATTGTAATCACCAGAAATGAATTTATGCGCCGCATGAAAGATATGAGTGCAATGCAGGGCGGCATGAACATGTATGGTGATTTCCCCGACAATCTAAACCTGGTTGTAAATTCTGCCCATCCGCTGGTGAAAAAAGTGATGGATGCCAAAGACAAAAAGTTAGAGAAATCGCTGGAAAAATTCAATACCGATATTGCAGAGAAGAAAGCGGAAATCAGCACTTTGGAAAATGCCCAAAAGGATAAAAAAGAGGAAGAAATCGCTCAGGCAGACAAGGAACAGTTAGAAAAACTGAATGATGAACTGGCAAAGCTGGAAGAGTCCAAAAGAGAAAAGCTCACCGATTTTGGCAGGAAAAATAAATTGGCAAAGCAACTGGTTGACCTTGCATTACTGGCCAACGGCATGCTCAAAGGAGCTGATCTGGACAGATTTGTAAAACGAAGTGTCGAGTTGATAAAGTAGAACGTCCGGCATCATTATTCCCGGATCTGTTCCGAAAAAAAATACGAAACAAATTAAAGCACTTCTGCCGCCGGTAAAATTTTATTCGTATATTCAGCAATTATTTAAATAAAAACAGGAACATGAAAAAATCAACTATTTTGCTCTCAGCGCTGTTGTTCACCTTCTTTTTTTCGTTGGCACAGCAACAGGAACGCCCGGGAGAGCAACCTCCTCCGGAAACCGGGGAATCCTTTAAAATTGGAATGGCGGGATACACTTTTGCCCGTTTTGATTTGGACAAAACACTGGAAACAATGCAAAAAGCTGATGTGCATTATCTCTGCATCAAGGATTTTCACCTGCCGCTCAACAGTGATGCACAGCAAATTGCAGCATTCCATGCCAAGTTGAAGGAGAAAAGCGTTATCGGCTATGCCGTGGGACCGATTTACATGAAAACCGAAAAAGAAGTTGACAACGCCTTTGAATATGCCAAACGGGTAGGTGTTAGACTGATTGTGGGTGTTCCCACCTACGAACTGCTGCCCTATGTCGATAAAAAAGTGAAAGAATATGACTTCCATTACGCCATTCACCTGCACGGGCCGGATATTGAGCTTTTCCCGGATGCCGATGATGTTTGGGAAAGTGTGAAAAATCTGGACCACCGTATCGGAATGTGCCTCGATATTGGTCACGACACTCGAAACGGCAAAGACCCTGTTGCAGACCTGAAAAAATACCACAGCCGTGTGTTTGACGTTCATATCAAGGATGTTACCGGAGATACCAAAGCAGGATATTCAGTCGAAATCGGACGCGGAATCATTGATATTCCGGCTTTTGTGAAAATGCTTCGCGAGGTGAACTACACCGGTGTTTGCAGTCTGGAACACGAAAAAAATATGGACAACCCGTTTATGGGAATTGCGGAGTCCATTGGCTACCTCAGAGGAGTTATTGCCGCTACAAAATAATAATATTGAGACCTCTCTGAAAAGTCAATACTGGAGAAATGCCACAAATGGCAATTCCTTTTGTTTGCTTATCCCGGTTTTATACTATAATTTTGTTTGAACAGAAAATTCACTTATTATGAAGCACAGAATTAGCGCTTTAGTTTTATTATTTTTCATCATTCCGGTAATTTTCTCCTGTTCACGGCACGATAAAAAACCTGTAAATTTCGTTGTCATCTATCTCGATGACATGGGTTTCGGCGATATATCGCTCACAGGAGCCATCGGCTATGAAACGCCCCACATCGACCGGATGGCAGCTGGAGGTCTCTACTTTTCACGGTATTATTCTCCGCAGGCTGTTTGCAGCGCTTCCCGTGCCGGGCTGCTCACCGGGTGCTATCCTAACCGGATTGGATTTGCCGGCGCACTGAGCCACACTTCCCAATATGGCATTTCTGATGAAGAGGAAACAATTCCCGAAATCTTAAAGCAGAAAGGTTATAAATCGGCAATTTTCGGCAAATGGCATCTTGGCTTTCAGGAGCAGTTTTTGCCAACCCGCCACGGCTTTGATGAATTCTACGGAATCCCCTATTCCAATGACATGTGGCCCTATCATCCGCGGGGCCCGGGTGCTTTCCCAAACCTGCCGCTTTATGAAAATGAAATGGTTGTTAATCCGGCAGTAACTCCCGAGGATCAGAAGAAATTCACCACTGACTTCACGGAGCGGACAGTTGAATTCATTCGTTCAAATCAAAAAAATCCTTTTTTTGTTTACCTCGCCCACCCCATGCCCCACGTGCCGCTTTTTGTTTCTGAGAAATTTGAAGGAAAATCAAAGCAAGGGCTTTATGGCGATGTGATGATGGAGATTGACTGGAGCGTCGGGCGAATCCTTCAAACCCTGAAAGAGACCGGACTGGAAGAAAACACGCTGTTAATATTCACTTCCGACAATGGCCCATGGCTCAACTACGGGAACCATGCCGGCAGCACCGGCGGGCTACGCGAAGGAAAAGGCACCTCCTATGAAGGCGGGCAGCGCGTTCCCTGCCTCATGTACTGGAAAGGGACAATCACTCCCGGAACAGTAAACAATAACCTCATTTCAGGGATTGACATCTTACCAACCTTAGCCGAAATTGCAGGTGCGCCGCTTCCCGAAAGGAAAATTGACGGCGTGAGCATTCATTCGCTCATCAAGGTTGAAAACAGCGATTCGCCACGCAAATCATTCTGGTACTACTACAGGCGGAACAGTCTGGAAGCGGTGCAGGATGGAAACTGGAAACTGGTGTTTCCACATCCCGGGCGCACCTATTCAGGATTTGAGCCGGGAAACGACGGAAAACCCGGAAAAGTGAATGAAAATTTCCAGCACGAAGGCGGGCTCTACGACCTAAGGCGCGACCCCGGAGAAAGGTATAACCTGATTGAATACTATCCCAAAATTGTGGCAAAACTTGAAAAAATTGCAGAGGAAGCCCGCGAAGAACTGGGCGACGACCTGACCGGAGCGCCCGGAAAAAACCGCCGCGAACCGGGAAGAGTGAATCATTAACAATTATCCGGCATTTCCTAAAAAATACCCGGTTCCTGATATTATTTACTACTTTTGTAAACGAAATTTTGGTGTTGTCCCTCTCTTTCAGGAAGGATAATGAAAAGGGAATCAGGTGAAATTCCTGAACAGACCCGCTGCTGTAAGCTCATGCAAATCCTTGTGCAACACTCACAACCACTGTTCCGAAAGGCGGAATGGGAAGGGCGCACAAAGGATGAGTAAGTCAGAAGACCTGCCAAATTGAAGATTAATGTATAATGGCTTTCGGGAAACAGGGCTTGAAAAAACAGATAATCAGAGGTTTTCCAAAAAATTAATGCTGAAATCCGTTTTTCGTTTTTATTTTTATCCTGTCGCCGAATGGAATGGTTTTGAATCGGTGAAATGATTTTATTCAGGAAATATTTTTTTTGTGCCGCAACCTGTTTGTTTGCCGCCTTCAATCCGTTGCACGGACAATCGAAGATGGACAGCCTGCAGTATATTCCGGAGATTACGGTTGTTGCTCCCTTTCAAAAAGAGGTAATCCCGGCTCAAAAACTTGCAGGTGAAGAGTTGGAATCACTCGGCAGTTTATCGGTTGCCGACGCCATCCGCTATTTTTCGGGAGTTCAAATCAAAGATTATGGCGGAATCGGCGGACTGAAAACGGTAGATATCCGCAGCATGGGAACCAACCACATGGGCGTTTTCTACGATGGCATCCAATTGGGAAATGCAAAAAACGGACAGATTGATCTGGGAAAATTTTCTTTGGACAACATAGAGGAAATTTCGCTCTACAACGGACAGAAAAGTCAGATTTTTCAACCTGCAAAAGATTTCGGAACAGCGGGCAGCATCTATTTAATTTCCAGAAAGCCACGGTTTATAAGCGGCAATAACACCAATCTCAAATCAGTAATAAAAACAGGTTCATTCGGGTTGCTCAACCCTTCCATTCTTTTTGAGCACAGACTGTCGGACAGCATAAGCATCACCTTCAATGGAGAATGGATAAATGCAGACGGCGAATATGAATTTCGCTACAAAAGAAAGAACCTTGAAGGCGACGTGGCTTACGATACCACTGCCGTGAGAAAAAACGGGGATATCAATGCCACGCGGATGGAATTCGGGGTGCATGGCTCCATTCCGGATGGAGCATGGAATTTCAGGGCATACAACTACAATTCGGAAAGGGGAATGCCCGGCGCCATTGTCAACAACGTGTGGCGGCGCGGTGAACGGCTGTGGGACAACAACTCTTTTTTACAGGGAACTCTGAAAAAGGATGTTTCTCCAGGTTTCAGGGCTATGGCAAATGCCAAATATGCCAATGACTATACACATTACATCAATAAGGATGAAAATCTTTTACAGATTGACAACAACTATCGTCAAAAGGAAATTTATTTGTCCGCCACCGGACTCTATTCACTGCTGAAAGGCTGGGATGTTTCCCTTTCCTATGATTATCAATGGAATAAACTGAACAAGCACAATTTGCTGAATGAAGCGGAAACAGAGGATTTCCCTGTTCCGTTGAGGAACATGCATCTGGTGGCTTTTGCAACCGCAATGGAAAAAGGAAAACTGAAAGGGCAGGCAAGTATTCTGGGGAATTTTGTACAGAACAAATCGGGCAATGAAAATAATTCAGCCAAAAAATCAGCTTTTTCACCTGCCTTTTTTCTCTCCTACAAACCTCTTCAATACCAGAACCTTAACATCAACGCCTTTTTTAAGCAATCCTTCCGGATGCCGACATTTAACGATCTCTATTACACCGACATAGGCAATGCAAACCTGCGTCCTGAATATGTGAAACAATACAACATCGGCGTTTGGTATGAAAAAAACCGGAAAAACCGGTTTATTTCCCATTTCCGGTTCAATGCAGACGGATATTACAATGAGGTTAAAGATAAAATCATCGCCTATCCCAAAGGGCAGCAATTCCGGTGGACCATGCTCAATTTAGGCTATGTGGAAATCAGAGGAGTGGATGTTTCCATGCAAACTGCCCTTGAGCCGGCAAAGGATTTTTCCCTCACCGGCAGAATTCAATATACTTTTCAACACGCACAGGATTTCACCAATAAAACCGACAACTATTATTCTCATCAGATTCCCTATATTCCTCACCACAGCGGCTCATTCACGGCAAACAGCAGCTATAGATCGTGGGGAATCAACTACAGCTTTATTTATGTAGGCGAACGCTACAACCAGCAGGAAAATATCCGTTTCAACTACATGCAGCCCTGGTACACCAACGATTTGTCCATTATGAAACACCTTAAAATCATCGGTTATTCTACCAAAATCAGCGCAGAAATCAATAATCTGCTGAGCCAGGATTACGATGTGATTCTAAACTACCCCATGCCTAAAAGAAATTTCAGACTCTCCTTAAGCGTTGAAATATGAGCGGAAGAAAATTTAAAATAGTGTTTTCTCTGTTTTGTGCAGTCCTGTTCCTGGCTCTTCACTC
>JACDJB010002022.1_pt1 | contig 15459 bp, 15 predicted proteins | sample 7454121 | NCBI WGS metagenome assembly JACDJB01 (sample SAMN14253290, study PRJNA609438) | sludge metagenome | isolation source: sludge after 25d culture with pyrite | collected 2018-12-20 | reverse complement strand
ATGGGCCGTGGCAGCCAGTCAGCATTGCAAAAAAGTAATAGGTATAGACATAAGTAAAAGGATGCTCGAAGATGCAAGAATGAACGTTGCAAGCGCGGGAGCCGAGAATGTAGAGTTCTATAGAGGATCTTTTGAGGACCCATGTGAAGAGACGGATATTTCGCAAAAGAATGTAAACAAGATAGTCGCTATATACTCTCTTCACCATCTTACTGATTCTATGAAGGCGGAGGCAATCTCAAAGCTTTCAGCGATGCTTAAACGTCCTGGGCGGATTGTTGTCGGCGACATCATGTGGTTCGATGACCCTGGCAAGTACAGGGACGAATGGGATGAGGTCTATTTTGATGACAGCGAGACAGATCATCCGGCGAGCATCTCGTTCATGCGAGAGATCTTTGAAAAATCTGGTGCAGAAGAAATCGAGATTCTTCAAATTCATCCGTTGGTGGGGTTGATATGCGCCTCCTTTTCCTAGCGATATCTTCAAGATAAGTATATTCTGAAAGTCTCCAGAAGCCTTGAACCGCGAAGTTTTGATGAAAACTGGAGCTTCGCTTTTTTGTGCCAAGTCGAAGAATTCATGTATAAGAGAAGTCTTGATCGATGAATCCGATTTAGGTGGTATCCTATACCCGGATTCTTACCTCATCGCTGCACACATCATCATCTTTGGAGTTCAGTCACCTTATTCCTGAGTTCCTGAACTAGTAATCGTTATCAATAGACCTGATGTCGCATTTCTGCGCTATTGATTATAAGTCCCCGCATGAGCTGGAGAGACCGCTTGCGGCTCAAAGACCCGCTTGTCAATAAACGCTGCACGCTGAGCGCTGTGAAAAGCCAAGAAGCAAAAATAGAGACTGCCCGGTTTCTGTGGTCTATACCATTCTTCGCCTCTTTTGTTCTGTCATTCTGCAGTGATGTTATACGGGATCTGCTTTCTCTCCTCACTCTTGGTAATCTCGAATATGGTTTTTCTCGAAACGGAGCTCTCGGTGTTGGTCCCTCTTAGTCTTGCACTCGTTCCTTCAGAGACACCCTCCGCCAATGCGTAGCCCTCCTTCAAGGGAGGACTTAGGATCAGGATCATCAAGAGCCAAATACAGCATGTATTGTCAAGGGCGAAGGAGCATGATATGATTTCTCACTTACTCCCTAACCTATAGGTAGTGATGAGGACATCGTACGGGTGGGAACTTCTGCAACAAGTACTCTATATTTCTATTCCTTGGTCGTTACTTTCGTTCCGTAGACTCCTGCCCCAGGATCGAAACCCCGGTTTCTCGCTATCTCTTCAACGGACTTCTGAAGAACATTCATCATCGGAATTGAGGCAAGCACTTCGTCTAGACCTTCGGAAACATATATGGACTCTACACTCTCTTTCTTTAAATTCGTTAGCGTTATTAGGTCGCACTTGTCTGAAATATCTCTGTGTAGTTCCTGCATCAGGTTTTGGGTTACACCTTCCGGATTCATAGTGAGTACAACCGGTCTGTCAATCAACAGATCAACAGGGCCATGCCTGAAGGCTGCTCCTGCGTAGAAAATCAAGCTAATCTTAGCGACTTCGGCAAACATAAGTCTTGCCATGCTGCCGACTCCGAGGCCGTACCCTCTTGCGACAAGAATCTTCTCCCTCTTCTCAGAAAGAAGAGTGGCGAGCCAAGACAAATCAAGAGAAATCGCCTCTTCTATTCTTGAAGGCAGTTCAGAGAAATTCAACGATCTTCCCGTCTTTGAAGCAGCAATCAACAACATTAAGACTACGCTGTTTACGAAAGTCTTGGTAGCACCCATAGATCTTTCATTTCCGGCCTCAAGGAGGAAAACCCTTTCACCTGGAAGAAAATTCGCGGCACTGCTCTGTTCATTGTTCGTGATCAATGCCATCACTGGAAGTAGTTCCGTGTTATCTTCAATGAACCTCAGCAGCTCAGCGCTTTCACCAGACTGACTGATCAGGAAGATGGTGGAATACAGTTTGAGGAGCTCCCTGGATGAGTAAGATATAAGTTCGGACATTTCAAGACTTGCGGCGTCTACCCCTGATGATTTTAGAAAGGTAGCTGCCGTCTCCGCCGCATGGAGTGAAGCTCCCATCCCTGTAAAAAGTACCCTCTCGAAATTAAGACTCTTCGCCTTCTTCGAGATAATGCCAGAAGAGGAAAGGAGTCTTCTAACGGCATCTGGTTGCTCTAGCATATCCTGCATGAATTTCGACATGTTTATCATCCTTTCATTGTGGGAATTCTCGATCCTAAAGGAGTTGATAATAGCTCACCATTAAGAGTTTATCATCACGGAAGAGTGTTTTGACTAATCGGTGGTATTGGTGCCATAATTAGTGCGGAGGTGAAGCTATGTCGTTAGTCACAACAAAAGATGGTACCCGGATATATTACGAAGAACATGGAGATGAGAGCAGACCATCGCTTGTCATTCTTAACGGGATAATGATGTCCACGAGTTCATGGGCGGGTTTTCTGACAGATTTCTCCAAGCATTTCAGACTGATACTCATGGATTTCAGGGATCAGGGACGGTCCGAAAGGAAGCAGTCACAATACCATATCTCTGTTCACGTGAATGATCTTGTCGATCTACTTGACTTTCTGAATATCTCTAAAGGAAATATAGTAGGTCTCTCTTATGGTGGACAGGTGGCGGAGATGTTTGCAATAAAGTATCCAGAGAGGGTCAAATCATTGGTCCTCGCGAACACCCCTCCAAGAATCTCACCTTTCCTTGCTGAGTTAGGCGAAGCGTGGAAGGAAGCCGCAATGCTATACGATGGGGAGAGGTTCTTCAAACTTGCAATTCCGTTTATATACTCCGACTTGTTCTATAACAGAAACCTGAACTGGCTGAAAGAAAGGCAGAAGACCTTTAAGTCAACTCTCAATCGGGAATGGTTTGAAGGTTTCATAAGGCTTGTCTCTTCAAATCCTGATTTCAACGTGCTGGATGAGCTTCACAAGATTGAGTGTCCAACGTTACTTCTTGGTGCTGATAGAGACATTATTACTCCAATTGAAGAGATAGAGATGATTCACGAAAAAGTAAAAGGCTCCGAGTTTTTGGTTATTAAAGATGCGGGTCACGGAGCTTTCCTCGAAAAGTCAGGAGAATTCATTACGGCTGTAATAGGCTTTGTTCTAAAGAATTGTTAGTAAACAAGACAATGTAGAAGTTATTCATCTTACTTCGACAATAATCCTCGTTAAACGGCTCAAATCGAACTTAGAATCTCAACGCGTTTAGTGTATTCTTAAAGTGAGAGATGATTCATCTTTCATTTATGAGAGATGAATCACGCCGCGCAAAGTGTGAGGGGTGATCTTGGTGAGTTCAGTTCCGGTAATTGGCATAGCGGGAATCGGGACATACATACCCGACAGTTACATGACGCCCGACCAGATAGCTGAGGCGACTGGAATTCCTCGAGACGTGATAGAACTGAAGTTCGGGGTGAAGAGGAGATTGCTTCCAGGACCAGAAGACACAACGAGTAGCATGGGAATAAGAGCCGCAAGGAAAGCTCTCGAAAACTCCGGTACTCATCCCAAAGATGTCGATTTGATAATCTGGAATGGAGCTCAACACAAGGATTATCCTTGCTGGTTGGCCGGATTAAAGGTGGCCGACGAGATTGGGGCAACAAATGCCTGGTCGTTCGATATGGAAGCCATGTGCGGCTCGATGATGGCTGGCATGGATATCGCAAAGAGTATGATGATAGCGCGAGACGACGTGGAAACAGTGCTCCTTGTAAGCGGCTATAGGAATGTTGATCTGATGAATCTCTCCGAGCCCTCTACTTCTTTTATGCTGGATGTTGGAGCAAGCGGAGCGGCAGTAGTCATGAAGAAAGGGTATAACGAAAATGTCGTTCTCTCCTCCGCATTCAAAGGTGACGGCTCCTTTTCCGAACTTTGTGTCGTCCCGGTAGGCGGAACAAAAAAATGGCCGATGAGCAGAGAAGATGTGTCGGAATACCATTTTCGTGTCCAGGGAGACACAGCAGAATTCAAGAAGCGTCTTGGAGAGACGACAATGCCCAACTTCTATTGGGTTATCAGAGAGTCTCTAAGAAAGAGCGGCTACTCTGAAAGTGATATCGATTATTTAGCAATTCTACATTTTAAAAGATCGGCTCATTTTGCAGTTCTTGAAGAGCTTGGGCTGAAGGAAAATCAGAGTACGTACCTTGATTACTACGGCCATCTTGGACAAAATGATCAAATTCTCTCAATTGAATTGGGTTTGAGAGAAGGAAAGATCAAAGACGGTGATGTGATCGTTATGGTCGGCGCCGGATTAGGCTTCGTCTGGGCCGCAACAACCGTAAAATGGGGCAAAGTTTAGGAGGCGTAAAGGTGAGAATGGAAGGTAAGGTTGTCATCATTACTGGTGGCGCAAGAGGTATTGGTAAAGCAGCAGTTGAGAGATTCACGAGAGAAGGGGCGATAGTCTATGCCTGCGATATGGATACTGAAGGTCTTGAAGGCTTGAAGAATGAATTCGCCGAGCTCCCGGGAAAGGTAATACCAAAGAAGCTGAATGTGACGGATAGAAAGGCAATAGCTGATTTGGTCAACGAAATCAAGAGTGAGTATGGTCACATTGATGGGCTTGTTAACAACGCTGGAATCACTAGGGATGCACTGATCCAGAGAATGACGGAAGAAGATTGGGATCTAGTTATCGACGTGAATCTGAAGGGTGTATTTAACATGACACAGGCTATTGCGCCTGTGATGCTTGATCAAGGTTATGGTGCAATTGTCAACACCTCTTCAGTTGTCGGAGTGTTTGGAAATATCGGTCAGTCAAACTACTCCGCCTCCAAAGGAGGAGTAATAGCCATGACAAAGACTTGGGCAAAAGAGCTTTCTAGAAAAGGAGCCAAGATCAGAGTTAATGCTGTCGCTCCTGGTTTCATTAAGACTCCAATGACTGAGAAAATGCCCGAGAAGATAATTACAGCGCTCGAAGAGAGGATACCGTTGAAGAGAATGGGTCTTCCCGAGGAGATTGCAAATGTGTACTTCTTCCTGATTTCTGACGAAGCAAGTTACTTAACCGGTCAGGTGATCGGTGTCGACGGGGGACTCGTGATTTGAAGATCTCTCGAAGTGAGAGAACAAGATTACAGATAAAGCAGGCGGCTGAAGAGCTGTTCAGTCGTCTTGGTTTTGAGATGACGTCTGTTGCCAATATATGTAGGACCTGCGGATTGTCTAATGGAGCCTTTTACAGACATTACGCAGGAAAAGAACAGGTGTTTAAGGAAATTGTGCAGGACATTAAGGCTGAATTCGAGGCCGCAACAACCTCGATAACCGGTCGTGATTCCAGAGAAAGACTCTTCAATCTGTATAGAACTGTCTTCAATATTCTTTGGGGATCGAGGAAGAAATTTATCGCATTCCACGAAGCCGAGTATAGATTTCCCGATGTTGAGAGTTCGGTCGACAAGATCTATAAGGATTCTCTTCTTTCAACTGTCTCTATAGGCAAGTCCACACTTTCAATGCCCGAGTTGTGGTTTCTTGTTGGTAGTTCGAGATTTACTGCTATCTACTGGATTATCTACAACGGAACAAGGGTTCCTGATTCCACTGTAGAGTCGTTGGTTGATTTTACTCTGGGTGGATTTGTTAAATCTGAGCAATTTGACAGAGAAGCACTTGATTTCACTTTTGACAGAACAATGGCAAGCGGAGGTACCAAGGCGAAAGAAGTCATTCTTCTTGCTGCGGAAAGGCTTATGGGCGAGAAAGGGTATTTCGAGACTTCGATTTACGATATCACGAGTAGGGCAGGTTACGGTCAAGGTACATTCTACTTGCATTTCGAAAGCAAAGAGAAACTCCTTCAGGAGCTTGTTTATCAGGCAAACAGGAATCTCAGGAGAACAATGAGAGACGCCGTTTCCGGCGTTGAAGGAAGACTAAACAGAGAGATCAGGTCTTACAAGGCGTTTCTTCTGTTCATGGATGTTCACAAGGAGCTCTACAACATCGTGAGAGAGTCGGAATTTGTGCAGCCGGAGACAGGCCGCTTCTACTATGAAAGACTCCTCACATCATACATAAGTTCGCTTGAAGAGGCCAGATTCAAGAATGAGATTAGACAGATTGACTCGCGAGATCTTGGAGTCTTCTTGATGGGGATCGGACATTTCATGGGTCTGGATCTTCTCTTTAGGAATGAAAAGGAATACGAGAAATGGGACGAGCATCTGATAGAACTTGCTTCGCTAATGGCAAAAGGGTACGGAGGTGCTTTTAGTTGAATTGGAAGGATGAATATAAGAAGAAGAGAATTAGCATAGAAGAAGGCCTCAGGAACGTAAGATCTGGTACAAAAATCGTGACCAGCATGGCCGCTATGGAAGCTCGGGGTCTTCTTGAAAATCTCCACAGGGTTGATGGTGTCGAAAACGTAGCAGTAGCAACTTGTTTGAACATTGGCGAGTACCCCTTCTTTGTTAACAGAGAGTACGAAGGAAGATTCCTTAATGAATCATGGTTCCACTCGACGGGTGCTAGGAAGGCAGTTAGCAACGGACTGAGGACTGTAACCTACATTCCGAATAATCTACATACTGCTGGCGTGGAACGTATTATGGCCAACAAACCCGACATATTCTGGGGAGTCGCATCTCCCATGGACAAGAATGGTTACATGACGGTTTCCCTTTCTACCGTTTACGAGAGGGACATGGTTGAGAACGCGAAAATGGTGATCCTGGAAGTAAACGACAGGGCTCCAAGAACCCATGGGGACACACATGTTCACATAAGCGAAGTTGACTATGTGATAGAGAACAGTTTTGATATTCCTGAGCTTCCCGATACCGAACCCTCGGAGACGGAGATGCGAATTGGCGAGCATATATCGTCATTAGTTGTAGATGGCGCCACTCTGCAGATCGGAATCGGCGGTATTCCAAATGCCGTTGCCAAGTTGATGGAAGACAAGCATGAACTTGGAATACATACCGAAATGTTCACGGAGTCCATGATTCATCTCTTCGAAAAGGGAGCGATAACGAATTCGAGAAAGAGTCTCTGGAAAGGAAAGTTCATTGCTACTTTCGCCCTTGGAACGAAGAGAATGTACTCCTTTGTGGAAGACAATCCTGGGGTTCTTTTGCTTAGAGGGAGCTATGTGAACGATCCTTACGTCGTTGCGCAAAACGATAACATGGTATCCATAAATACTGCCATATCCGTTGATCTAACAGGACAGGTGTGTTCGGAAGCAATCGGAACAAGGCACTATAGTGGCACAGGAGGACAGCTTGATACTCACAGAGGGGCCTCTATGGCGAAGAACGGAAAGGGGATAATTGCTCTGAGGTCCACCGCCAAGAAGGGAACCGTTTCCACAATCGTTCCTCTTCTCCCTCTGGGTTCTCCGGTAACTGTGCCTAGGCAGGATACTGATTATGTTGTCACTGAGTTTGGAATCGCGAGGTTAAAGGGTCTAAATGTCTTCCAGAGAGTAGAGTCTTTGCTTAACATCTCTCATCCCGATTTTAGATCTGAGTTAAGAAAACAGGCCAGCGAGGTTGGATTGATTTAGGAGGTTTTTGATGAAGAAGGTCTTCATAGTTGGTGCAAAGAGAACAGCAATAGGTACTTTCGGAGGGGCTTTGAAAGATGTTCCGGCGGTCGAGCTTGGTGTTACTGCATCAAGGGCTGCGATAGAACAATCAGAGGTAGACCCCAAGAACATCGAAGAAACCATAATGGGTTGCATATTGACTGCCAATCAAGGTATGGGACCGGGAAGGCAGGTCTCAATCGGAGCAGGCGTGCCCATCGAGAGTCCCGGATATCTTGTGAACATGCTATGCGGATCCGGAATGAAATCGACGATGATCGGGGCCCAGGATATCCTTACGGGCGAAGCCGATCTGGTCTTGACAGGTGGTATGGAGAATATGTCTATAGCCCCTTACATGCTGGACAAGGCAAGGTTTGGTTACAGAATGGGCAGCGGCTCCATAACGGATCACATGATAAGAGATGGGCTAACGGATGTTTTTAACGATTATCACATGGGCGTTACTGCGGAAAACCTCGCAGCAAAATACAGTATAAGCAGACAGGAGCAAGACGAATTTGCACTTGAAAGCCAGAAGAGGGCAAAAGAAGCGATCTCCGCAGGAAAGTTCAAGGATGAAATCATTCCCGTTGTCATAAAGCATAGAAAGGGAGACATTGTATTCGATACCGATGAGCATCCTAGAGATACAAGCATGGAGATTTTGGCGAAGCTGAGACCTGCATTCAAGAAGGATGGTTCAGTAACGGCAGGGAATTCATCGGGAATCAATGACGGTGCAAGTGCAACCGTCCTGGCAAGTGAAGAAGCAGTAACGAAGTACGGGCTTAAACCGATTGCAGAGATAGTCTCATTTGCTCAGGCGGGAGTCGATCCAGCATATATGGGATACGGTCCTGTTCCAGCCGTAGAAAAGGCTCTCAATAAAGCTGCGATGAACATCAAGGATGTAGGGCTTATCGAGCTCAATGAGGCTTTCGCTTCTCAGGCGCTTTCCGTGATTAGAGGACTTATGGAGATTTACGGAGTCACAAAGGAATGGCTGATTGAAAGAACCAATGTTAATGGAGGTGCAATTGCTCTTGGTCATCCCATTGGAGCCTCAGGGAACAGAATCATCGTTACGCTCGTCCACGAAATGGAGAAGAGAGATCTCGAATTCGGGCTTGCTTCCCTTTGCATCGGCGGAGGAATGGGAACCGCAGTAGTTGTCAGGAGAGTCTAATTTCTGAATCACAGGTAATGCCGCTTTTTGGGAAAGAGTTTTCTTGTTCCAACGTTCTTTTGAAATCATCTGGAGTACAACCTACGTAGGAGGTGGGAAAGTGAAAAAGGTATTTTTGGTTCTACTTATGGCTGCTGTAACTTCACTAATCGTTTTTGCAGCTACTCCGATCAAGATCGGTGCTGTTCTTCCCTTGGGTGACATCACCGGAGATCAGGCTGCAAAGGCAATGAGACTTGCAGTAAGTGAAATCAACGCAGAAGGCGGTTTACTAGGACGACCTCTGGAGTTGATAGTAATTGATGACGAAATGACGCCGGAGAAGGGTGCGGCAGCGATCTCCAGGCTTGCTACCGTTGATAGAGTGGACTTTTTTGTCGGTGGTATGAGCACTGGAGTTCACTTCGCGCAGATTCCTGTTATGAAGAGCTTCCAGAAGGTCACAATCTGGATAGGTGCTGCCGGTTCGCAATGTGAGGTTGCAGTCGGTCCGGACGCAGACTGGTATTTCCATCTGCATCCATGGGATTATCAGCAGGGAGCCAGCTACGGCCAGGGTTGGACGGATCTAGCCGAAGCCTATCCTGATATTGAGATCAACAAAGTCTTCCTGGCGTATGAAGAAGGAGCTTTCGGCACCGGTTCTCATGAAGCATATTTGGTCCTTCAGGCACTGGCTGCAGAAGGCCAGGGAGCTTGGGCAGAAGTCATGAGCGACTACATGGGAGTTTCGTTCAAGAGTGCTGCACTTGGCGGAGGAGATTACCGAGCGATGCTTCAGCAGGCGAAGAAATATGACCCGGATCTTTTCGTTTGGGCGGGTTATGACGCGGATGCTCTTCCAATGCTCCAGCAGGCAAAGGAAGTCGGGTTCTCACCAAAGTTCTTTGTTGGAGCACCTCCAGGATGGCCGGCACATTTCGGCGACTCTCCCCTGGCAGAAGGAGTTACCCTATACGGAATGTGGGCTCCAACGATCAACAGAATCAGCCCCGTAGCCGAGCACTTCTGGAATGCCTACATTGAGATGTTCAAGGAAGAGCCGGCAACTTACTTTGCTCCTCTCGGTTACACTAACATTTACTTCCTTGCAGAAGGAATCAAGGCTGCAGGTACTATTGAGAAGTCTGCGCTTATCAAGGCCCTGGAGCAGGTGGAATATGCGTCTCCAATCGGTGATGTCTTGAAGATTGCGCCAAGTAACGTCATAAAGCACCAGGGCTTCACTGCTCAGAAGATACTTCAGTGGCAGGGTGGCGAACAGCACGTAATATGGCCTCTAGAGTTAAAGACAGCTGAACCTGAATATCCATTCCCTTCCTGGGATGGGAGATAGTCTGATTTAGGTCGGGCAGCAATGCCCGACCTTATTATCTGAAAAAGTTGCTACCAGGGTGGTGAAAGACTTGGAAAAGATCTCTTTCTTGAGAAAGCATAGAGGCATTTTGATACTTGTCGCGATACTTGTGGTTGTCGCGGTCTGGAGGCCGCTAGCCGCGATTTATGGCGTTCAGAGAGGTAGTCTTTATGCACTGATAGGGCTTCCTCTGGCTCTAACTCTCGGAGTAGTCGGAATAATGAACCTTGCCCACGGCGATTTGCTATCGCTGGGAACTTATATTGTTTATCTATTTGCAGTCAATACCGGTATGGATCCTCTTGTTTCGATAATCCCCGCGTTTTTCCTGCTATTCATTCTAGGAGTTGTTATCTATAAGCTTACGGTAACCAGGGTTCTTAAAGCAGGACACCTTAACCAGCTGCTTCTCACTTTCGGGATATCGATGATAGTTCTGGAACTCATGAAGGTTATCTGGACTACCCGGCCAAGAAGCGTCTATGTTGACTATTCTTCGTCCTCAACGACGATTGCCGGCGTTAGATTCGGTACTTACGAGTTGCTTTACGTTGTGTTAGCGTTTGCAGTGCTAATCGCTCTTCAACTCTTTCTAAAAAAGACAAGATTAGGGCAGGCTACCTTTGCAGTCGGTCAGAATCCTCGCGGAGCAAAGATTGTAGGGATAAACACCGATTTCGTCTATCTCTTTGTTTTTGGTTTATCGGTCGCCATACTTGGTATTGCAGCAGGGGTAATGGTGCCGAGATTTGCAATCTTTCCTTCTGTGGGCGCGGCATTCACTATGAAATCATTCAGTCTAGTTGCAATGGCAGGTCTCGGTAACCTAACCGGGATTCTGATAAGTGGTATTGTTCTAGGAGTGGGAGAGGCAATCGTTCAATCGATTCCCGGATATGCCGGTTGGTCTGACATCGTGTTCTTTGGAGTACTGATAGCAGTTATCATGATTAGATCCTTAAGGAGGCAATCACTATGAAGATTATTAAACCGATTCTCCTTCTGATTGTTCTCGCAGCGGCTGTGATGCTGCCACTGCTCACGGAAGCATACTTCATAAGTGTTGCCATAACGATACTTACGTTCATGACTCTTGCATTAAGCTGGGACATGATGTTACGAACGGGTCAATTGTCATTTGGCACAGCAGGCTTCTTTGGTCTGGGAGGATACGCAGGAATCATCGCTGCAGCTGATCTTGGAGTTGATCCTATCACAGGAATCATAATCGGTGGACTTGTCGCCGGAGTTGTATCTCTGGTTCTGGGTATGGCAATCCTCAGACTTAGAGGTCTTTACTTCGCTATTACTACAATGGCTCTAGCGAGCGTTTTTATGGTCATCATAAGGAACCTTCACAAGATCTCGGGTGGTCCGAGCGGTAAAGTCGTTTTGAGCACCCTCTTCAACTACGATTCCAACAAGGTCTACTGGTTTATGCTGGGTGTTGCCTTGATTACAATAGTAATTTCAGAAGTATTCCAAAGAACCAGAATACACTTCGCCATTGACTCTATCAGGGCGGATGAGACCGTTGCTAAATCTCACGGAGTGAACATATACAAGTATTTGATATTCGTCTTTGTTGTAACTTCGATGATTCAGGGTGTGGTCGGCGCGACTTACGCTCTGCAGTACGGCTTCGTTTTCCCCGAGAGCAGCTTTTCGGCTCATTATCTTCTCTTGCCGATAGCGATGGCCCTGGTTGGGGGAATCTACTCAACAATAGGTTCAGTAATTGGAGCGATAATTCTTGGGCTATCCTCTGAGTATCTTAAACTGATCATGCCGTACGGCCACCTGATAATCTACGGTGTGATTATTGTTGTGGTAGTCCTCTTCTTACCCAACGGTGTATATGGCGCAATCAAAGATGTTCTTGGTTTCAGAAAACGCCGTCTGGAGGAACGATAACATGAGTATACTCAAAGTTGAAAAAGTAACTAAGCGCTTTGGCGGGCTTGTAGCTGTAGATGATGTCACAATGGAGATTCGGCAGGGCGAGATTCTAGGGCTAATAGGTCCCAATGGCGCAGGAAAGACAACGCTTACAAATGTGATATCGGGACTACATACTGTGAGTGAAGGCAGAATATTCTTTGATGGTACGGATATTACTTTTCTGCCTACTCACAAGAGATGCCATTTGGGTATAGCCAGAACTTTCCAGATTGCGCGCCCCCTTAAGAATCTCACCGTAGCTGAAAATGTTATGGTTGGTGGGCTGTTCGGAAACGGAGAAAAGCTAAAGGATGGTCGAAAGAGCGCGATTAAGCTTTGCGAAACGATCGGTCTTGCTAAACCTAATGAAGTCCTTGATAAGATAACTGTCTTGGATATCAAGAAGATCGAAATCGCCAGAGCTATGGCAACAAAGCCAAAGCTTCTTTTTCTAGACGAGGTTATGTCGGGTTTGAATATGGATGAAACCAGAGAGATGATAGACACTGTAAGAAAGATTAGAGATACAGGTGTGACAATCTGCATAATAGAGCACGTCATGAGTGTAATTAGAGAGATTACTGAGAGAGTTATTGTGCTAGACAGAGGAGCAATTATCGCTGAAGGTCCATATAGTGAGGTTTCACAGCAACACAACGTGATCACCGCTTATTTGGGGGAGGATGCCTGATGCTTGAAGTCAAGAACGTAAACGTCTCATACGGGAGAATTCAGGTTGTAACGGACTTCTCTTTTTCGGTTGGAGAAGAAGCCGTTGGACTTTTCGGCCCCAATGGAGCGGGAAAGACCACCCTGATAAACTCAATCATTGGTTTGGTTAAACCTACGAGCGGAGAAATACTGTTTGAAGGGGAATCTCTCATCCCGTACGAAACCCATACGATAATAAGAAAAGGTATATCTGTAGTGCCTCAGGACGGTGAGCTCTTTCCTATTATGAACGTTCTCGAGAACCTGAAGATTGGAGCTGCCTACATCAAGGAGGCGAGAGATAGAATTGAAGAGAGGCTTGATTTTGTATTCAAGATCTTTCCGATTCTTAAGGAACGCGCTTATCAGCTGGCGGGAACTATGAGCGGAGGTCAGCAGAGAATGCTTGCAGTGGGCCGTGCTCTGATGGCGGTTCCTAGACTTCTGATTCTAGATGAGCCTTCAGTGGGACTCCAACCTTCTCTGGTTTCAGAGCTCTTTGAGAAACTCTTAGCCATAAAATCTGAAGGTGTCTCTATGATTCTCTCTGAGCAAAACGTTAGGCAGGGTCTGAAAGTAATCGACCGGGGTTACGTCATAGAGAACGGAACTCTTGCAATCGAGAGTACTGCGGAAGACCTTATGCATAATGAATATGTCAAGCGCTCTTATCTTGGTTTGTAGGGTAGACTAAGAGGCTTCTTAGAAGTGATTTGAAATGCGAGAGAAGCAGTTGGCAGTGGTTCTGATGACCTACCTGGTCTTCATGACAATCGGTTCTGAGAGAAATGCTTTTGCGCTGGAAGTTGGTGAAAGTGCTTCGATTGTGTTCAAAGATGTTAATACGAAAGATAATGATCGAGAAACCAACTTGCTAGACGGGAGGGAGTTATTCATGAAGAGGCAGATTGCTAAGAAGTACGTTAAAGTTGTCGACAAGAAGATCTTCTATCTTGAAACCGTGGATTCTGAAGGAATTCCAGTGGTCTTTGTCCATGGAAACTTCGCCTCGAGCAAATGGTTCGAGCCTTCTCTAGAGATTCTTCCGCGGAGATTCAAAGGTTATGCAATTGACTTGCCGAATTTCGGAAGGTCGGATAGGCTTGAAGAAGTAAGTATTGAAGATTACGCGAACTATGTTATTGATTTCATACTTGAGATGAAAGTTGACCGAGTAGTATTAGTCGGTCACTCTTTAGGTGGAGCGGTTGCTCAGAGCGTGGTTGTGAAGAGACCCGATCTGATCGACCGGGTTGTTCTTGTCGATCCGGCTCCGCCTGACGGACTTACTACACCTGAAGAGGCCTATCCATATCTTGAGATGTATAAGGGCAACAGAGACCTCCTGAAGAAGGCTCTTGTTGGGGTTATGCCGACAAGAGCAGAGGACGAGTTTCTAGAGGTTCTGGTTGAAGAGGCGCTCCTGATGGACGGAAGGTGTTTTGTCGAAAATGCCAGGGCTCTTGACAGATACGATTTTACTCAAGAGCTAAAAGGGACCGAAGTTCCCTTTCTGATCATCGTGGGAAAGCTAGATCAGATAATCTCAGAAGAGATGGCGAGGAGATTTGAAAGAGTCATTAGGAATGTGCAAGTAAAGGTCCTTGAAGAGTATGGACACAGTATTATCGTTGAGAACACGGAGCTGTTTATGGACTTGTTCATTGATTTCGTTGGTAAATGAATCTCTTTCAAATGATTACGGGGCCTCTGGCCCCGTTTGTTTGGAGTGTAAGTTCATAATCGATATTCATTCGGTCTTTTCCTTGAGTAGTCTGTCTAGTCTATCGCTGGCCAATCTCTTAATTTCGTCGGCCCTAACGGTGTATTTCACATGTTCACCATCATAGACACTCTCCAAAAGCCTTCACTTCTTCAGTTTTTCGAGGTGGTTGCCTAGATCTCCGGCGGAGATCTTCAGTTTCTTTGCAAGCCTAACTGGACGATGTGGCTCTCTGCTCAGTTCTCTCAAAATAGCAAGTCTCTCCTTGCTGGCAAGTGCGTCAGAAAAATCTATACACTCCAACGCTCGTCTTTTTCTCTGAATGGTACTTTTATTCTGTCATAGCCAAGAATGAAAAGATACCTGTCCTTATTGATCATCAAACTTGCCTGGTCGAGACCAACCAAGAAAAGGAGAGACACTTAGTTCTAGAGTAGTGACTGTTTCAAGAACATCAAAAAGACTGACGACATTTTGACTCTCAAGGTATGATGTCCCATCCTCTTCAACATGTCTTTCGAGCAATCTCAGATATTTCCGGTTAGATTTCCTTACATCATCCCTGATCTTAATGAAAACATTTTCAGGAACCATTCAAATAGATATAAGAGATCCTCTTTTGTCTGAGACGGGTTTTCAAGCAGTTCAAGGAGATTTGCTTTCTGAACAGATGATAAGATTGTGCTCTCAGTTATGAATAGTAGCATCTCCTTCTCGTCTACGGTTTCTCTATCAACTCTTCAAACTGAGAATCATCTCTTTCTTTTATGTCCGAACCGAATCAAGTCCTGAGGAAACGTCCGAGTATGCTCTTCTCAGAAGTCTGCTTTGCAAAGCATCAATGAACCCATACAAAGAAACTATAATCACTCTTAATCATGAAAGAAAGACAATAGCCAGCATATTCAGAGTCATCGT
>JACDJB010002016.1_pt1 | contig 15488 bp, 12 predicted proteins | sample 7454121 | NCBI WGS metagenome assembly JACDJB01 (sample SAMN14253290, study PRJNA609438) | sludge metagenome | isolation source: sludge after 25d culture with pyrite | collected 2018-12-20 | reverse complement strand
GCGATTGCCTAAACTTTTGGTGCAGCGGCTGTTTTCCCGCTCCCGTTAACCCGGTTTCGATGACGCGCCGAGCCACGCAGCCGTAGCTTCTGCGGTGCGCTCGGCAATCAGCGCCGCCGCGTGCGCGATGGCGTCCTCAACATCAACGCTATCCCAGCACAAAGGCCAGGCGGCCCACAAGCCCAACTTTTTGATTTGCGCGGGCGTGATGCGCACGCTGCCCGCAATGCAGATGACCGGTCTATCGAATCGATGTGCGCGACGGATGACTTCAGCGACGACCTTGCCTTGCGCCGTCTGTGCATCCAGCGCCCCTTCGCCCGTCAGCACGAGATCGGCCTGTTCGATGGCTGCGTCCAGTGCCAGCAAATCGGCCAGATATGCGCTGCCTCTTTGCCTTGTTGCGCCCAGCACTGCGCCAAGGGCAAACCCCAAGCCACCCGCCGCGCCCATGCCGGGCGCATCGGCTGTGCAGTGCAGTTGCCTGACCGTTTCTATGTGCGCGGCGATCTGCCGGAGCCGCGCATCCATTTCTGCGACATCACTTGCTGCCAGCCCCTTTTGCGGGCCGAAAACCGCAGTAGCGCCGTCCGGGCCGGTCAGCGGGTTGTCCACATCGGTCAGGCAGATGAGTTCGACGTGCGCCAGGCGCGTATCCAGTTCTGAAAAATCGACCCGATCCAGCGTTTTGAGGCCAGCCGGCGTTGGGGTGAGCGGCTGGTCATTCTTGTCCAGAAATCGAACACCCAAGGCCGAAAGCATCCCCGCACCCGCGTCGTTGGTGCCGCTGCCGCCCAGGCCGATCACCAGCTTTTGCGCGCCAAGATCCAGCGCACACCGCAGCAATTCACCGACACCGCGCGTATCGAACTGCCACGGATTGCGCAGCTCCGGGGCGGTGAGGTTCAAGCCACAGGCACTGGCGGCTTCGATGACGGCCATGTTCTGTGCCGGAACCCAGCCCCACGACGCGTCGACCATTGCGCCATCTGGCCCATGCACTCGGTCATGGCGCCATTGCCCATTCAACGCCTGCGTGATTCGCTCCGCCGTACCTTCGCCGCCATCGGCCATGGGTATGCATTCGATTCGGGCATCCGGCACCACGAGGCGGACGCCCTGCGCCATGGCTTCGGCCGCGGCCGGGCTGGATAAGCTGCCCTTGAAGCTATCCGGGCAGATAACGATGTGCAATCCCATGAATCTTCTCCTCATGGCTGTCCATGAACGGGGATGGGTCGGTGCTAAGGAACCTTGGCACGAATACATAACCCCTCAAATCCCCCTCGTTCCCCCTTTTGCAAAGGGGGATGCGCACAATCTCGAAAAAGCCCGACTCCCCCCTTTGAAAAAGGGGGTTGGGGGGGATTTACCCGTTCGCAACCTGTGCTCGAGGAATTCTGACTTCGTGCAGGGGCGCCCAAGCGCCGGTTTGTGTCGAAGCGGGTCAATTGAATCCGCCGCTGCCTTGCCACAAACCGCCGCAGGTCGATCGACTCTTGCTACAATAAGGTCCATTTTCTCCATTTTTTCATTCGGCGATCTTTCCGTGACTGATTACAAATCAACGCTTAACCTGCCCGATACCCCTTTCCCCATGCGCGGCAACCTGCCGCAGCGCGAGCCCGAACGTTTGGCGCAGTGGCAGCAACTGGAATTGTATCGCGCGATACGCGCCGTCAGTGCCGGTCGGCCCAAATTCGTGCTGCACGATGGCCCGCCCTACGCCAACGGCGATATTCATATCGGTCACGCCGTGAACAAGGTGCTCAAGGACATGATCGTCAAGTCCAAGCAGCTTGCAGGGTTCGACGCGCCGTATGTGCCGGGTTGGGATTGTCACGGTTTGCCGATTGAATTGATGGTCGAGCGCGAACACGGCAAGCCGGGCGCCAAGCTTTCCGCGCAGGAATTCCGTGCGGCCTGCCGTGTTTATGCGCAAAGCCAGATCGACCGCCAGATGGCCGATTTTATCCGGCTGGGCGTGATCGGTGACTGGGCCAATCCGTACAAAACGATGGATTTTGCCACCGAGGCGGACATCGTGCGTGCGCTGGCGGGCATCATCGAGAATGGCCATCTGCATCGGGGCGAGAAGCCGGTGCACTGGTGCGTGGATTGCGGCTCGGCGCTGGCGGAAGCGGAGGTTGAATATCAGGACAAGAAATCCGACCAGATCGATGTGGCCTTTGCGGCCGTGGATTCCGCCGCCGTGCACCGCGCCTTCGGGATTGACAGCAGCGCGCCGGTTTCGGTCGTCATCTGGACAACCACACCGTGGACGCTGCCCGCCAATCAGGCCGTGGCGATCAACCCGGAACTGGATTATGCGCTGGTCGAGCTTGTTGACGGACGTCGCATTATTCTGGCCGAAGCCCTGCGCGAATCGGCTTTGGCGCGGATGAAGCTTGAAGGCACGGTGCTGGGCACCACGCCCGGCGCGGAACTCGAAGGCCTGCATGTGCAGCACCCGTTCCTGAACCGGCAAGTGCTGTTGATTTTGGGCGAGCATGTCACGACCGATGCCGGTACGGGCGCAGTGCATACGGCACCGGCGCATGGCGAGGACGACTTCAAGGTCGGTCAGCGTTATGGCCTGCCGGTGGATAACCCGGTCGATGGCAGTGGTCACTTCCTGCCCGACACGCCCTTTGTTGGCGGCATGAACCTCAAGGATGGCGGCGCAAAAATCCTTGAAATCATGCAGGAATCCGGCGCGTTGTTGGCGCACAGCCGATTCACGCACAGCTATCCGCACTGCTGGCGCCACAAGACGCCGCTGATTTTCCGCGCGACCGGCCAGTGGTTCATCTCGATGGAACAGAACGAACTGCGCGAACAGGCCATGGCGGCGATCAAGACCGTTCGCTTCGTGCCCGAATGGGGCGAAGCGCGCATTGCGGGCATGATCGAAAATCGTCCGGACTGGTGCATTTCGCGCCAGCGTACCTGGGGCGTGCCAATCGCGCTGTTCGTCGATAAACAAACCGGCGAGCCGCATCCGGACGCGCCACGGCTGATGCGCGCGGTGGCCGACCGGATCGAGCAAACCGGTATCGATGCGTGGTTCTCGCTCGACCCGAAAGAGATCCTCGGTGCCGATGCCGACCGCTACGAGAAAGTCACCGATACGCTGGATGTCTGGTTCGATTCGGGCGTTACCCACGCCACCGTGCTCGACCGCCGCCCGGAGCTAACCTGGCCGGCCGACCTGTATCTAGAAGGCTCGGACCAGCACCGCGGCTGGTTTCAGTCGTCGCTGCTGACGGGCGTGGCGCTCAAGGGCGCGGCACCGTATCGCGGTGTACTCACCCACGGTTTCACGGTCGATGCGCAGGGCCGCAAGATGTCCAAGTCGCTCGGCAACGTGGTTGCGCCGCAAAAGGTCATCGACAAGATGGGCGCGGATGTGCTGCGCCTGTGGGTGGCCTCGACCGATTTCTCCGGCGAAATGACCGTCTCCGACGAAATCCTGCAACGGGCGGGCGACGCCTATCGCCGCATCCGCAACACGGCGCGTTATTTACTGGCCAACATCAACGATTTCGACCCGAACACCGATTGCGTGGCAAACGAAGACCTGCTGCCGCTGGATGCCTGGCTGCTCGATCACGCCGCACAACTGCATCAAGCCGTGTTGGTGGATTTTGAAACCTACGACTTCCACAGCCTCGTGGCGCGAGTGCACCATTTCTGCTCCATCGAGCTTGGCGCGTTCTACCTCGATATCGTCAAGGATCGCATCTACACCGGCCAGAAAAACGCGCCGATGCGCCGCTCGGCGCAAACCGTGATGTGGCGCGTGATCGAGGCGCTCACTCGCTGGATGGCGCCGATCACCTCGTTCACGGCCGACGAGCTTTGGGCGCATCTGCCCACGCTGGCCGAGCCTCGGGCGCCTTCGGTGTTTCTGGCAACGCATACGGATGATCTTGTGACCGTGCTCAGCGATGAGCAACGCGCGTTTTGGGCGAAGTTGATCGACCTGCGCGATGTGGTCAATCGCTACGCCGAAGCGGCTCGAAACGAAAAAATCATCAAGGCCAACCTCTCTGCGAAGGTGACGCTGTTTGTCGATGATGTGCTGGCCGATTTCCTCAAACCCATCCGCGATGAATTGCGGTTTGTGTTGATCGTCTCTGAACTGGATGTATGGCCACTGGCAAACGCGCCGACGACAGTCACGGTTGAAACCCTGCCCAGTGGCGAGAAAATGGCCGTGCAGATTGCCGCGAGCGTTGCGCCCAAGTGTGAGCGCTGCTGGCATCTGCAGCCGGATGTCGGCAGCCATGCCGCGCATCCGACGCTTTGTGGTCGTTGTATCGAGAATATCGACGGCGCGGGCGAAACGCGGATCTGGGCATGAACAGTCCCACCAAGCCCGGTCAGTTTTATTGGCACAACCTCAACTGGCTGTGGCTTTCCTTGCTGGTGATCGGCGTGGATGCGGGGAGTAAATGGCTGGCGAGTCATTTCCTGCAGTACGCCAGGCCGGTGGAGCTGACCGGGTTTTTCAACCTCACCCTGTTGCACAATCACGGCGCGGCGTTTTCCTTTCTGGCGAATGCCGATGGCTGGCAGCGCTGGGGCTTCGCCGTGCTGGCCTTCATCGTGGCGCTGGGGCTGATGGTTTGGTTGCTGCGGATTCCCCGCGCCCAAGCAGGCGCGCGGCGGGGTGTTGGCATGATCAAGGTTGCGATTGCGCTGATCATCGGTGGGGCGATCGGCAACCTGATCGATCGGCTGACCTTGGGTTATGTGGTTGATTTTCTGGATTTTCATTGGCACGGTTATCACTGGCCCGCCTTCAATGTGGCCGATAGCGCCATCGTTATCGGCGTTGCTTTGATGATTCTGTTTGAATTACGCCCGAGCACAGAAAAACCAAATCAGGAGCATGCTTCCTCATGACCAATCCGAGCGATGCCAAGACTACCTTGCCGGTCATCACGCGGGGTGCAACGGTGACGCTGCACTACGAGATTCGCCTGCCGGATAATCGCGTGGCGGACTCGACCTTCGATGCCGAGCCGATGATATTTACCGTCGGAGATGGCACCCTCGATGCCCGTCTGGAAGAATCGCTATTCGGCCTGCCGCAAGGCGAGCAAACTCGTATCCTGCTGACACCGGAATATGCCTTTGGTAACCCCGATCCCGAGATGATCCACGAGCTGCCTCGTGCGGATGTGCCCGATGACCTTAGCTTGAGTGTCGACGATCTGGTCGAATTCAACCTGCCGAACGGCGATACGGTGGCGGGCACCGTGCGGGCAATCAACGAGGAAACCCTGCTGGTGGATTTCAATCACCCGCTGGCGGGCATGAATATCCAGTTCATCGTCAACGTGCTGGCGGTCGAGCCGCCTGCCGAAGAATCTGTTCAGGAGGCCAAGGCATGAACATCCTGCTAGCCAACCCGCGTGGATTCTGTGCCGGGGTGGATCGGGCTGTCGAAATTGTCGATCGCGCGCTGGATCTGTTCGGCGCGCCGATCTTCGTTCGTCACGAAATCGTGCATAACCGCTATATCGTGGAAAACCTCAAGCGTAAGGGTGCGATCTTCATCGAGGAACTGGCCGAAGTGCCCGATGATGCCACCCTGATCTTCTCCGCACATGGCGTATCCCGTGCGATTGAAGACGAAGCCGCCGCGCGGGGCTTGCGTATTTTCGATGCGACCTGCCCGCTGGTCACCAAGGTGCATCTGGAAGTCGAGCGTCATGCGCGTCAGGGGCAGGATGTCGTCCTGATCGGTCATGCCGGTCATCCGGAAGTCGAGGGCACGATGGGCCATTTCGATCCGCGTCACGGCGGTCGGATTCATCTGATCGAGCGCATCGACGACGTGGCGAATCTCTCTGTCGAGAACCCCAATGGCCTGGCGTACTCCACCCAAACCACGCTTTCGGTTGATGAAACCCAGATGATTATCGCCGCATTGCGTCAGCGTTTCCCCAAGATCGAAGGGCCAAAGAAAGATGACATCTGCTACGCCACGCAGAACCGCCAGGATGCCGTGCGCGAATTGACGCAAACCTGCGACGTGATTCTCGTCGTCGGCTCGAAAACCAGCTCCAATTCCAATCGTCTGCGCGAAATTGCCGAGCAGGCCGGCAAGGCGGCCTATTTGATCGATGGCGTGGAAGACATCAGCGAGGACTGGTTTGGAAGCTGTGCCTGCGTGGGGGTGACAGCGGGGGCTTCCGCACCGGAAATTCTGGTTCAGCAGGTGCTCGCGCATCTTGAGTCTCGTTTCGCGGCCACACTAATCGAAACACCACCGCAAATCATCGAACACATGGTGTTTGCGTTGCCTAAATCCCTGCGCGCCTAGGCACTGTGTTGAATGGAACAGGAGAAATGCATGAACAATACGAACCGTGCTCATTTTTTGCCGTTTTACCGTTTGGCGTGGCTGCTGTTGTGCGCGCTGATGCTGATGCCGAATGCCCGGGCGGCGGATAGTCGGGCTCTAGCCGCAACAATTGCCAGCCAGTTGTCGGCAACGACCTGGTTCAAGGAAGGGGACGGTCAAAAGATCGTGTATTTCTTCTTCGATCCCAACTGCCCGCACTGCAATGAAGCCTATGAACGCATCAAACCGATTCTGGCCGCGGATCGGGATATCCAGATGCGCTACGTGCCGATGGGCGTGCTGTTACCGAGTTCGGCGGGCAAGGCCGCGGCCATCATGCAATCCGCCGACCCGCTGGCGGCGTACCACCGCATGGAAGATGGTTACGGTTTCTCCTCGCAGGGGGATGGTGGCGCCATCGAGCCGATCAAGAATATCTCGCCAGCCACCCAGAAAGCCTTGGACGCGAACTACGCGATTCTGAAGAACAATCACATTCCCGGCATGCCTCTGATCGTGTTTCAGGGGGATGATGGCAAGCCCTTTATGATGTTCGGCGCCAAATCCGCCGAGTTCTACCGCCAGCTGTTTGCACATATCGCCCCCGGCCCGTTCGGCGGCGGGCACTCCATTCCGTAAACGACTGACGAGCGATCCCATCAGGCATGAACGGCTTTTCCTATGTGTTGCGTGGCTTTGGCCTGATGTGGCGACCGGGTATCCGCCGGTTCGTGCTGATCCCCTTGCTCATCAACATTGTTTTATTTGGCGCGGGCATGTGGGCTGGCGTTCATTACGCTCATCAATGGCTTGAAGGCCTGCTGCCCGGCTGGCTCGAATGGCTCAACTGGATTCTGATCCCGTTGCTGTTCATAGGTCTGATGCTGGTGGCCTATTTCAGCTTCACCATCATCGCCAATTTCATCGCCGCACCGTTCAATGCCTTGCTGGCGCAAAAGCTGGAAATGCAGTTGACCGGCAAACCCACGCCGGAGGACGACACCTCGCTCTGGCACCTCACGCTGAAAACCGTGGCTGCCGAATGGCGCAAATTTCGCTATTTTCTGGCTTACGCGATTCCGCTGTTGCTGATTTCCTTCGTGCCGGGGCTGAATCTGCTTGCCCCATTTTTGTGGTTTGCCTTCTCTGCCTGGATGATGACGCTCCAGTACGTCGATGCCCCGGCGGGTAATCATCTTTTGGAATTCGATGCACAAAAAAGCTGGCTTAAAACGATGCCAGCCACGTCATTGACTTTTGGCACAGCCATGACCGGCATGACAATGGTGCCGGTATTGAATTTTTTTGCCTTGCCCGTTGGGGTATGCGGTGCGACCGCACTCTGGGTGGAGCGGCGACCGCGACCAACCCATGACCCGATTAAACGTTAATTTCCTTGACCCAGAAATCATGCAGATTGCAGGTGCTGGTGACTCTGACAAGTCCCTTGTAGCCTTCCGGCAAGGTGTGCTCCGAGGTGGGCTTGTCTTTCCAGTTAAAGGTTTTGCGATCGAGGAATTTGCCGTCTTTTAGCACGACTGTGTGACTGACAATGTAATGCGCCTCGCTCATCGGGTGCGGGGTATGGATGTGCAGTTTGCCGTCTTTAATTTCTGTATCCGGCACATGAAGTGATTCCACCGCTTTCCAGTGGCCGGGGTTTTGGGCATCAAAAACCACATTTTGATAACTCTCCTCACTCGCTTGTGCGGCTTGCGAGCCCAGTGCCAAGGCGGCCGTGCCGAGTGTGGCGGTGCTGATAAAGTGACGACGATTCATAACATGCTCCTTTCACAAATGACCAGGATTGGCCATCAGGAGCATAGACAATTATTTACCCGTGAATCTAATTTTTCGGTCGGTCTATGTTGTGAGTTTGCCGGGCATGATTGATCAGCGTGTTTATTGCCCCATCCCTTCAACGGTTAAAAACTGGAACGGCTTGGCCGGTTTGAACAACGTGAGCGCATTACCGGAATAGACTTCCTCATGTGCCAGAGGCAAGCGCAAAACCGGCGCCGACCAGACCACTAAGCCCAGGATGCGACACTCGGAGAAAATCAGGCAGCCGGACGGCTTTCTGGTGGCGCCATGAACTCCGGACCGACCGGGTCGGTAACTGTCTCAGCTAGGATGCGGTCGATCTCTGCTTGATCGGCATCACTCAGCGACCAGCCGAAGATTGCATCGACCGGCTCCAGTTGATCCGGCCGACGCGCGCCCCACAATGCCGTCACCACCCCGGGCTGATCGATCAGCCAGCGCAGCGCCAGATGGATCACGCGGCGATCGAAACGTTCCCGAGCGAACTGGTCCAGGCGTTCCACGGCGGCCAGATACTGGGCAAACCGCGGCGGCTGGAACTTCGGGTCGTTCTGGCGAAGATCATCGCCTTCGAATTTTCGATCTGCCGACATCACCCCAGACAGCAGGCCACGACACAGCGCGCCGTAGGTCACCATGCCGATATCGTGCTTCACGCAATAGGGTGCGACGTCCGCCTCGATGCCGCGCTCGAACAGGTTGTACGGTGGCTGTGCGGTTGCGATTGGCACGACCGACGAGAGACGATCCATCTGTTCGGGGCTGAAATTGCTGACACCGACCGCGCGAATCTTGCCCGACTGGCGCATATCCTCCAGCGTCCGCGCTGTCTCCTCGAACGGGGTCCCCTCATCGGGCCAGTGGATCTGATAGATATCGATGGTGTCGGTCTGCAGCCGGCGCAGGGAATCTTCCAGTTCCTGCCGCAGGCGTTCGGGTGCGCTGTTTCGCCGAATCCCGCCACCGCTCCAGTCGAGGCCAGCTTTGGTGGCCAGGACAATCTGGTCGCGCTGCCCGTATTCGGCCAGGGCGCGACCGACGATTTCCTCCGAGCGGCCGAAACCATATACCGGTGCGGTATCGACCAGACGGATGCCGCGATCCAGTGCGGCATGAATGGTGCGGATGGCCTCGGCCTCGTCTGTACCACCCCACATCCAGCCACCAATGGCCCAGGTACCCAGACCAATACGCGGCACCGTCAAATCAGCTGACTTGAGTGTAATGAATTCCATCTTGCATTCCCCCTTGGTTGGCGATTAATTAGCTTGCTATTAAAAGCATAGATGCTTACGCCCGATTTGTAATCAATCGGCGAATCAGAACCCGGCCAATTAAGCTCAAAATGGATCACGCGCCTCCCCGATGACAACCAGTGTCCGGCCCATCAGTGGCCACGCTATCCCCCGCAACAAATCCGGTATTCGCCCTGAGTGCAGGGATTTATTATGGGGAAGTTCTGTACAAATGCAGATGTTCTGAAAGCAAAACTCGCATCTTTTGGCTTTGGACCCGCTGAAAATTTCAGGATGGTATTATTCAAAGTGGCCCTTGAAAAATAGTTGCGCCCGGGGCGGGAATACACCGAACCGTATTTTCGTTGCCCGGTTGCTAAGGAACCTCTGATTGAATCCTTCGTGGCCGAGACGGGCTTTTGAGGGATGAGTCGCAAGGCGCGGCGCGAAACGGGCTTGCGCCAGCTTCGCGTTAATGGTTATTCCATTCGTGAGCGTCGCAACACAGCGAATCGCCCTCAAAAGCCCGTCCCATGGGGGTTGCCGCCCAAAAGCCGCAACACTTCGTTATCGGCCTTGGCATCGTAGCGTAAACTACGACCTGCGGCCTCTGCCTCGTTTTGCGGCTTTTGGATCAGCAACTCGGCTCATGAGGGATTCAATCAGAGGTTCCCTAAGTTGGCCAATCAGAACGGGTTTCATTCACCAGCGCGAGGCGCAGATCACACATGCCCCATGTTTTGGATAACGACACCCTTATCAACACCGTCCGCCAATGGGTGGAGCAGCTCGTCATCGGCTACAACCTCTGCCCCTTTGCCAAGCGCGAACTTGTCCGCGATCGCGTGCGGTTCGTCGTGAGCCGGGCGCAGGATGAAGAGCAACTGCTCGTCGATCTGGAAAACGAACTGACTTTGCTGGGCGCGGATGAGGGTATTGAAACCACCTTGCTCATCACGCCGCAGGTTTTGCAGGATTTTTTCGACTTCAACCAGTTTCTGGGGCGAGCCGATCGGCGCGTGGCGCAATTGAAACTCAAGGGCGTGTTTCAGATCGCGAGCTTCCACCCTGATTACCAGTTCGGCGGCACCGAACCCGATGATGCCGAAAACTACACCAATAAATCGCCCTATCCCGTGCTACATCTGTTACGGGAAGCCAGCCTGGATCGGGCGATCGAGAACTACCCCGATGCCGAATCCATCCCCGAGCGCAATATCGAGCAGTTGGAGCTGATGGGTTCGGATCAATTGCGACGGCTGCTGGAAGATTGTTTTAACAGGTAAAATCGCCCGTGCAACCGCATCCATGTAGCGAATAACCTCTGGGGGGGTCTCGTCGGACTTCAGGCAAATCCCTTCTAACTCCCCCTCGTTCCCCCTTTTATAAAGGGGGAGGCGCACAAACTCAAAAAAAGCCGATTCAGCCCCCCTTTGAAAAAAGGGGGGCGGGGGGATTTACCGGTTCGTAACCTATAATTGAGGGATTCTGACTTCGTGCAGAGATCCTCCAACAGCAGAAATCACGAGCAAACGAAATGGCAGAGTCTTTATTCGATCAACTGAAAAAATCGGGCCTCGTGAGCGAGCAGAAAGCCAAGCAGGCCAAAAAAGCCAAGGGTAAGGCCCAGTTTCAGCAAACCAAACAGAGCAAGGCGCAGAAGAACAACGAAGCCACGCCCCTTGCGAGCGATGACTCAGTGGCGAGGGCCGCCGAGGAAAAAGCCGAACGCGCCAGACAACTGAATCTGGAACGGCAACAACAGTTAGCCAAAAAGGCCGTGCAGGCCGAAGTGCGGCAGATCATCGAATCCAACCGGTTAAGCCGTTATGAAGGCCCCATTACCTACCACTTTGCCGATAACGGCAAGGTGAAAACCCTTGAAGTGAACCGGGAGACCCATCAACGCCTCGTCTCGTCCCGAATACGCATTGCCCGTTTTGATGGTGGTTACGCCCTGATTCCCGCCATTGCCGCCGAGAAGATCGAGCAGCGAGATACGGGCGTATTGATTCCAATTCCGGAAAATGACGCATCTGTCTTAAAAGAAGATCAGGACTATTACGCACAGTTTGAAGTGCCGGATGATCTGACGTGGTGAGGCCTGCCCGATTGTGGGCTGCGCACGCTCTACGGGAATTAACGCGGTAAAAGTTACCGGGATGTTCAATGGGGAGGATTCCCGCCACCCCGGACGCGATAGGTGTTTTTCCCCGCCTGCTTGGCCTCGTACATGGCCTGATCGGCCAGCTGAATCAGATCGTCTTCCGTCAGGCGTTTTTCAGGGCACTGCGCGATGCCGATACTGATGCCGATCTCCACGTCACGCCCCTCAATCATGAAGGGCTGGCCAATTGACTGAATGATGTTTTCAGCGACCTTGATCGCGTCTTGTGGCCGACTCAGGTCGGGCAGAATTACCGTGAACTCGTCCCCACCGAGACGCGCGACCGTATCGGAGGCTCGAACGGTTTGCGTGAGCCGTTTCGCCACGGCGATCAAAAGGAGATCACCGGCACGATGCCCGAGCGAATCATTCACTTGCTTGAACCCATCGAGGTCCATGTAAAACAGCGCCAGTGCCGTTTTGTTGCGTTTGGACTGAATCAACGCCATCCGCAGACGATCGAAAAAAAGCGATCGGTTCGGTAGTTGAGTCAGGGTGTCGTAATGCGCCAGCCGCTCAACCTCTGCCTGTGCCTGTTTTTGGGGGGTGATATCTTGAAGCGTGCCGATGATCTTCAAGGCTACATCTTCATCATCAGTAAGTTGTTCGCCGGATTGACGCACGTATTTGATCTCGTCGCCCGGGAGCAGCAGGCGCAGTTCGAGATGAAAGGGCGTGCCCTCCTGTTCAAGCCGCTGACAGGCTTCGGTCAATTTCTGGCGGTCTTCTGGGTGCACCCAGCGCATTAAAGGCATTTGCATCGGCCCCACCGTCTTTGGATCGAGCGCCAGAATACGGTACAGCTCGTCCGACCAGACCAGCTCGCCAGTGCGCAGGTCACGTTCCCAGCTACCGATGTGCGCGATTCGTTGCGCTTCAACCAACTGTTGTTGTTTTTGTTTCATTTCACGGGTCATATTCTCTGCGAGTTTGACCGCTCGCTCCCGCCCGCTGGCCAATTGCCAGACCATCAGCGCCAGCAACAGGGTTGTAGCCAGCCCGCCAAAACGAATCAAATCGACCGACCGCGTGTCGAGCTGTTGATCAAATGCAGGCAGCGAGACAATTTGAATCGTCCAGGTCCGATGGGCGATGTCCACCGTGCGGGTGTAGTCGAATACGGCCTTGTTTGCCGCATGCCTGGCCGCATCGCTCTGATACAAAAGGTCTTCGGCGGCTGGGGTGGCGCCATCAAAAATCGTAAGGCCGAAATCGTCTTGTTGATCGCCCAACAAACCGTTCATCAGATCGTTCATCCGGAAGGCCGCATAAACCCAGCCCGTGAGCTGAAGACGCCGCTCATCAATGGTTTGCGGCACCTTGCCGTGCTGGTATTCCGGCAAATACATCAGCACACCAAACTGTTCTTGCTGGCCATTTTCCTGCACCAGCCGAACCTTGCCCGACATGACGGCCTGATTGATATCACGGGCCTGGTCCATAGCTGCGCGACGAACAGGCTCGGCGTACATGTCATAGCCAAAGGCCTGCAGATTTCGACCCGAGAACGGTTCGAGGTACACGATGGGGGCGTACCGGGCGCGGTTTCCGGGCGGATGGATTTCGAAGGCGGGAAAACCGCTCTGGCGGATCGATTTAGCCAAGCCGGCGGCATTTTTCTGGCTGACCCAAGGCGCGTAACCCACCACCTGGAAACCCGGATAGTGCTGGCCGAGATTCAGTGCGGACACATAGGCATTGAACTGCTGGCGGGTCAGCGAATTGCAAGCCGCTTCAAGCCCGCGCAGACCGCGCAGCACCTGCTCATACGCGCTCAACCGCTGTTCAATCCGCAGCCGGATCTTCTGGCTTTGTCTGCCGAATTCGTCCGCATGCCTTAACTGCGCATTGTTCAGGGCCGCATTCTGCATAAAATACAGCCCCACCAGACCACTGACCAACACCAGCAAGACCGGCAGGGTGATGGTGAATGCGCGCTTGGGCCATTGCTTGCGCGGGCCTGAGAGGGTGGTCAACACCAGCGGAAACATCACCACCACACCGAGCATATCGCCCGTCCACCAGTAGAACCCGTTGGTTTGAACCGAAGTCGATCCAATCGAGCCGATTACCCAAAGAGAAAACACCGCCAAACTCGAACCGATGAGGCAAATCAGCGGTGTCAGCAACAAAAAAGATAGCAGTGATGGCCACGCGGCACCCTGAGTTAAGTCGCGCCGCTCCGCGAGCCGACGAAAAACCAGCCCGCCGACGCCCGCCTGCAGGGTCGAGGCGAATGCGATCAGAATCGCGCCCGCCGCAACCCGCCAATACACGGGGTCAGGTGTATCCAGACCGATCCATAGATTCAGGATGGCAGCACCCGCAAACACTCCTGGCAACATACGCATTCCGCCGAGAAACACGGCAGCCACGGCGATACCCGCTGGTAGAAATAAAGGCGCGGCATAGCCCGGATCGATGGCAAGCAGCGTGCTCAACTTGCCACTGATGACATACGCGACCACCAGCCAGAGTACAGGCCATTTACCCTTGAGCGAGATGAACGAAATGATGGGCGGGAGGTTCATGGATGGGGGATCAGTAAGTCGGCCTGGAAGTGTATGAGTAAAGCACAAGTATCAAAGATTTTTAATGAATTATCGTGCAAGCTTATCGGTTCGTCGATGCCCCCTCCCCGCGGCGCGATGAGACCTGCCGTCTGGATTGTTGATCTTACCTTCAAATCCACGAGATGCTACGTCCGGGCATCTCTAAAGGTTTTCAAAGTGCCTTTGAATCAATAAAAAAGCCCGACACATTGTGCCGGGCTTTTGTTTTGGTGCCCGCCGGGGTACGGGCTGGGTTTAGCCTTAGAAACTGTAATTCAGGCTGGTGTAGATCGAGCGCCCCGGGCCTGGAACCGGCACGCCGAAGGGAACGCCATTGATCGACATCGTCTTGCCTTGGCCGAGATAAACACCGCCTTGGGGCAGTGCGTAGTAGCGGTTGAACAGGTTGTCGATGCCCACATCGATGCGCAGTTTGTTCCAGGTGTAGCTGGTACGCAGGTTGACGAGGGCAAAGCCGCCGGTCTCCTGTTCGCCGCGTACGCTGGAGACATCCGTTTTCGCCGCGACGAGCACGGTTTCCACGGTGTTCTGCCATGCGCCGATGTTCTGCACCAAACCCAGCTTGGCGTTCAACGGCATCACGTTATACAGACTGTCGTCGGTGGTGGTGTTCCGGCCGTGGGTGTAGCTGACCATGCCTGTGGTGGTGAAGCGTCCGAAGCGTTGGGTGTCGGCCAGCAGGTAATGACCGGACACGTCCGCGCCATAGATGCGCGCATTCTGATTCACGTATTGCAGCACGTTGAACTGGCCTGTTTTGCATACTGTTCCGGGCATGCACCGAGCGTCGATGTAGTCTTGCACATAGGAATAGTACGGCGTGACTTTCACACCCCATTGCTGGCCGGTTGCGTCGTGCCAGTCGGCGGTAGCGCTGATGGTGTTGGCCTTTTCCGGTTTGAGGTTGATGTCGCCCACATAGCCGTTACCGTCGCCGACGAAGTTGTTCATGATCGCCGCCATCGGCCAGGTCGACCAGCTGTAGCGCTCGTACAGATTGGGCGAACGTGCCTGACGCGCAAAGCCGAATTCGTAGGATTGGGTCGCATCCGGCGTGTAGCGTGCCAGCGCGGTGAAATTGAGGTTGTGATCGGTTTGTTCACGGTCGCTGGCGTTGAAAGCTGCGGCATCCTTGGCCGTCATCATGTAGCTGGTGACACCCATCTGGGTGCTGTAACCGGAGACCGGGCCCGCATTCATGCGCACGGTATCGCTTCGCACGCCGATCTGCGTCATCCATTGCGGTGTCCAGTGCGCGTCCCATTCGGCGAACAGGTCGAAGCGGTCGCGCTGGCCATCGTTGATGTTCCAGAACGTACCCGGCGACATGC
>JACDJB010002012.1_pt1 | contig 15503 bp, 11 predicted proteins | sample 7454121 | NCBI WGS metagenome assembly JACDJB01 (sample SAMN14253290, study PRJNA609438) | sludge metagenome | isolation source: sludge after 25d culture with pyrite | collected 2018-12-20 | reverse complement strand
GTTCTTGTTTCTTACTTCCTTTCTGCCCGGACAGAAAATTCGCCCCGAAGAAATTCACACCACAATAGCTGAATCTTAAACTCTCAACTCTTTTTTCTTTTATCTTTTATCTTTTTTCTTAATTCCTACTTCCTACTTCCCCCCCTCCCGTTACTCATATTTCTCCCCGAGAAAAATGATCCAGCCCGGGGGATGGGTTCTCCGCGGATCGTGATGCGTCCAGTGGATGACGCCGCCCTTATTGTTCCATTCATATTCACCGGCAAAAGAAACCGGTTCGCCTTTTTTCAGGGAGCGGACCCGGGGAGCAATATCGATATTATGAGCAATTAACACGGTCTGACCGGAGGGCAGCTTTACGATGAACCGCTGGTGTCTGCTGCCTTTGAGATCATCACGGAGTATTTCAAGCACTGTGCCGTGACCGGTCACCTGGATTCCGCTTAGCTTTTTTTCAAAAGCCTTTTCTATTGATCGGTTGTCTGTTTGATGTGTAACCGCTATTGGGGAATCCGGCGAAATATAATGCTGCCACGCGGCATAACCTAACGCCATCAGTATAAGTATGGTAATTAGTTTTTTCATAAATTTTCCGGATTATTACTGAAAATAACGACCGGTTTTTTCCTTCTTATGCTGTATTTTATTAAAAACCTCAGGAGGTATAGACAGTAAACTCTCCATTACTGTATTTTATATCCGATACCTGCACACCATTTACATATTTCGGAAGGATTTTGTTGATATTGATCGTGATTTTATCAGACTCAATCTTGAACCATGCGTCTGCCGGAAGCTCAATAAATTTCAATAAAATTTGGATCATCCCGTTTGTTTTAAGATCAAAATGGATTTCGCCGCCACTAAAGAAGTCATATGTGGCAGTAGCCGAAATATTTGGGAAAAATGAACCCGGATCAATCGATACATCTATTGAATCACCCTCCGCTTTGATCTCGGATATCTGTGCCGGTAACTTGACATTTTTTTGGGCAATCGCCAACATTTCGTCCAGTGTGAGCATGATTTTTGCCATTGGTGTTCCTTTTTGGGTTCAGTGACCGTTAAGAAGATGAAAATCCTTTTATTGTTGTCTGTTTTACTATAATACCGTCATTTCCGGCTAACGTGTTTCAAATTTATTGCATGTTGGGATGATGTTATGGACAGGAAGAATTTATTAATCCGGCAAATTTTGTTCAAGAGGAATTATAATTAATTTCTTCACCGGTATTCAGATCAACATCTACCGGCTTAAATCACCTGGTCCGGCCAAACGGCATCGGGTTTTCCTACCCAGATCCAGACGATATAATCCACTAATTCCGGTGTCACATCAATAGCTCTGAGACGCGCGTTCACCTGACCGCGATGATGTGTGGTGTGCATGATGACCTGAAGCATTGTATCTGCCAGTGATAGATCTTCCTCCATTTTCCCTAAATGCTTTTCAATATAACCTGACCAGGGAAGCTGAATCGGAAGATTCATATCAGGGTCTTTTTTATTCTCAAGATAGGTACGGACTTCCTCGTGATAGCCGCGTCCCCATTCTGCAAGTTTGGTCATTCCGTCAAATTCGGATAGATCAGGAATATCATCCGGCGGCAGATCCTGCCAAACCCGAAAAAAGGCCTGCTGAGTCGCATGATAATGATGCAATACTTCCTTACATTTCGCATCCTTCCCCGCCCGTGGATCACCCAGTACCACGCGCCAGACAACAGCATCAGCCCAGGCCATGTGGCGGAAAAGATCGATGATCATTTTTATGGAATGCATAATCCCCCCGGATGGTAATTCTTTTAAAGAATCTAAATCGTGTAACTGCCGTGGTCAAAGATTAAAATACTTTTTTGGATTTATATTTGAGGGAATAACTTTATCGGGATACGCGGTTTTGAAGAAATAACCGGATTATTTTAATAAAGGCCTGAATAAAGGTTTCATCTTTATCTTTTGCCATTACAGGGTTTCTTATATGAGGAAACACATAAATAAAGTTTTACAGACCGCGAGCGGCTCCGGGAATATTTCACTTTATCCCATATTTTCAGTCAATTTTGTAGGAACGCTTGGCTTTAGCATTGTGCTTCCCTTTCTGGTGTTTCTGGTAACCCGTTTTGGCGGAAACGCGTTTATCTATGGAATCATGGGAGCAACCTACTCGGTTTTTCAACTCATCGGCGCGCCCATTCTGGGAAAGTGGTCTGATATTCACGGCCGTAGGAAAATACTGCTGCTCAGTCAGCTCGGCACGCTGTTTTCCTGGGTCATCTTTTTAAGCGCGCTGTTTCTGCCCTCAAACCCGCTTATGAGCATCGAATCAGACATGACAGGCGCTTTTACTCTGACACTTCCGCTGATCATCCTGTTTTTTTCGCGGGCATTTGATGGAATTACCGGCGGTAATGTTTCTGTCGCCAATGCCTATCTCGCGGATATAACGGATGAAAGTAACCGGAGTAAAAATTTTGGGAAAATGGCCGTATCCGCAAATCTGGGATTCATCGTGGGTCCTGCCCTGGCCGGAATTCTCGGAGCCACCGCGCTCGGTGAAATTTTGCCTGTGCTTGCGGCGCTGCTGATTTCCGTGATTGCCACTTTGATTATTATATTCTATCTTCCCGAATCAAAGCCCCGCCCGATTGCGATTGATCCGGAAGCGGTAAGCGTCAGAAAAGTGATGGGTCAGGAACAGAAAGAATGCTTCCAAATCGAATGCAAGAATAAACTGTCATTCAGCGATCTGTTCAGGCTGCCGAATGTATCGTGGATCCTGATGATTTATTTTCTTGTATTTCTCGGATTCAATTTTTTTTACATCGCCTTTCCGGTTCACGCGGTTCACACCCTTAAATGGAATCTGACGGATACCGGGATTTTTTTCTCATTTATGGGTATCATAATGGTAACGGTACAGGGACCACTGCTAAGTTATTTGTCCAAAAAATGGACGGATAATCTTCTTGTGTTTCGCGGCAGCTTTATTCTCGCCATCAGTTTTCTTTTTTATCTTTCGGAATCAAAACTCATGATATACTCGGGAGCTGTTTTGCTTTCCCTGGGCAACGGGATCATGTGGCCTTCCATTTTATCCTTACTTTCTAAATCAATTGATTCCAAATTCCAGGGCGCGATTCAGGGATTCGCAAGCAGCAGCGGAAGCGTTGCCAGCATCATTGGTCTTTTGGCGGGTGGTATTTTGTATGAACAATTGGGGAGTTTTGTTTTTCTTATTGCCGGAATGATTATCTTCCTGACTTTTCTAATGACGATACGATTCTTCTATATGAAGACGGATACCAAAAATAGCGATTTGCGGGAGAAGACTATCTGATTCTTGTGAGAGGCAATCTGGTAATTTATGAAAAAGTGAGTCGGTTTGAGAATTTCATCGGTGATGCCGCAGCAGCCAGTCGTATAATTCCTGATTTTCATACGTTTCCGTCCATGAATCATGACCGGCATCGGGATACACGGTAAACTTCACGTCCCCGCCCAGACTTCTCAGGGCATCAACCATTGCCTGAGCGCGGTCAATAGGGACAATTTTATCTTTCGCGCCATGAAAGGCCCATACCGGGAGGTGTTTTATCAGACATGCCTTTTGGGGATCAGCCCCACCGCAGACCGGAGCAATCGCCGCGAACCGCTCCGGATATTTCAACGCGAGTTCCCACGCGCTAAATCCGCCCATGCTGAGTCCTGTGACATATATCCGGTTCTCGTCTATCTCATATTTTAAGAACGTCTCGTTTAGGAGCGCGTTAAGAAATTCAATGGACCAGCGCTGATTTTCATGGCACTGTGGCGATAAGACGATAAACGGAAATGACCGGCCCTGCTCAATTAACTTCGGCAGACCATGATTTTTTACCAGCTCAAGATCTTCACCTCGTTCTCCGGCTCCGTGCAGAAAGAGCACCATGGGCCATTTTTTATCGGTTTTGGAATAATCCTCCGGCAGATAAAGTAGGTAATCCCCTTTAATAGTCTTCCGGATTTCCTTTTTGATGGTCTGGGAAAACTGCCTTCCGGTAATTAACTTTTTTTTAGGAGAATCCATAATTACAGATCCTTTTTTATCACTGATGCATCTTCGAATTGTCTAAACATTTTTCCGCCACAAGCGCTTTCTATCCATTGCTGCTAACGGTTTGAAAAAACAGAATAAAGACGGCTCAAACCGTTTCCTTTTTATTCTCATAAAACTCGGGATACAGCTCCCTGGAGCAGTCCGGACAGATACTATGACTGAAATCGGCTTCAGAATGCTCTTTTATATAGGATTCAATCTGTTTCCAGTAGCCCTTATCATCCCTGATATTCTTACATCTGGCACAGATCGGCAGCAAACCGCTCAATTTTTTCACATCTTTAAGAGCCTTTTCCAGCCTGGTATTTAACGTTGTCAGTTCCTCATTCTTGGAGGCGATATCCTGATTTTGAACTTCCAGTATCTTTTTTGCCTTTCTGTTTACCTTATACCGTGTAAAGGTGGAAAACAATAATATCAAAATAAGAATTGAAATTACGACAAGATAATTTCGTACGCTTTCCTGTTTGGCTATCACAAGAGTCTGTATTTCATTTTTCTGGCGTAAAAGTTCATTTTCCTTTTCTTTTTGTTCGGTCTCATAGATGGAATTCATCCGGGCAATTTTTTGGCTGTTCTCTTCCGTGAAAATTGAATCTTTCGTCGCGGAGTATAATTTATAGTAGGCGAGGGATTTCCTGTGGTCTCCCATAGATGAGTAAATGTCCGAGAATATTTTATTATTTATCATCATCAGATCTTTAATGCCGGATTCTTTCGCTAAGACCTGACTTTCATTCAAATATTTCAGTGCTTTTTGATAAACGCCTTCTTCCCTGTATATATCCGCGATATTACTCTTCGCGCGGGCGGTGCCTTCCTGCAACCCAATTGATTCAAACTGATCTAACGCCTTAAATGAGTATTTCAGACCCTGCTCATAATCTTTAATACCCTTGAAGGCTTCACCGACACCGAGAGAGACAACGCCAATATAGTGTTTGTTTCCGGATTTCTCGGAAATTTCCAGGGATTTCAGATAGTATTCCAATGCCAACCCATATTTCTTTTTATCCTTATAGATCTCTCCAATGTTATTTAACGGTACCGCTGTTCCCAGGGTATCTTTCTTCTGTTCATACATTTTCAGAGACTTAAAATAATATTCCAGCGCTTTTTCATAATTCCCCCAGCTGTGATATGCCACGGCAATATTATTCAGAGACCGGGTCATCAAATCTTTATTGCCTGTTTGTTCGAATATGCTCAATGAATTCAAAAAATATTCAATCGCTTTATCAAAAATTCCCATATTTGTGTACAAACCGGCGATATTTATCTGAACAGTGGCGATCCGTTCCAAATTATCAGTGGTTTTTAAAATCTTCAATGATTCTGAAAACGCATCGAGCGCCTCATGATATTGGCCCTTATTCATATATACAGAGGCAATGGAGTTCAGACTGCTTGTAATGCCTTCAATGAAATTTAATTCTCTTGATAATTTGAGAGCATCTTCAAAGTAATCTTCACTGACCGTCTCAAAATCACCCGAGAACAGGTGAGCATTACCAATATTGATTAAGGCCAGGATTTTTTGCTCTTTATTATTATATTCATCAGCCAATTCCAAAGCCTGAGTAGCATATTCTTCCGTTTTATCCGGAGAAATATACAATTGCGCTTTTGCCAATTTATTCAGAATAACCGCTTTGTTTTCATTCCCGGCGGTTTCGAGAAGATTTAAAAGAGAATCACTTTGAGATTGAGCAGTGAGTATATTAACGATAAGTAAAAGAAAGATAAATGTCTTTTTCATTAGAAACCCGTTTTATATTAAAAAATTTAAAAATTTGTACATTTGAATTTCGACAATATAGTAAAAAACTAAACTATTAATAGAGAAAATTATATTATTCCAAGCACCATGATTCGTATCTATTTCTCCATTTAGAGTAAGGAAGACGGAAGAGAAGTAAGAAGTAGGAAGTAGGAAGTGAGAAGTTAAGAAAAAAGATAAAAGACAAAAGAAAAAAGAGTCGGAACAATGAACATGCGGCAAATCTGGAAGACGAAGAAGTTAATCGTAGAGACGCATGATCATGCGTGTGGAGTTGGGAGTGACAAAAACAAGAAAAAAGAGTTGAGAGTTTAAGATTCAGCTATTGTGGTGTGAATTTCTTCGGGGCGAATTTTCTGTCCGGGCAGAAAGGAAGTAAGAAACAAGAACGTTAAGAGTTAAGAGTGTATGAGTTAAGTGTAGGGGCGTCCGAGTGACATACAGGACTTATTTGAGTCGTCCGACTACACTCCAAAAACTGTCATCCTGCCCGCCAGAGGCGGGTTTTAGAAAGAGGGATCTTTTGCTTGCTAGGGAATGATATGCGGACAGGAAAGAAGATTCCTACGGAATGACATGGCGAGGATGGTTACCTTTAAACAGTAGTCCCCCGTACCTGTCATCCCCTAAGGATCTTTGTCTATCTCGGTAAATTCTGTGGCAAATCCCTAATTAACCAAGGCGATTCTTCAGGGCGAATTTTCTGTCCGAGTGGAATAAATTGAAAAATGGATAAATTTTACACGAGTTAAAATTCGCCAGGGCTTTTTGCTACTTTTTGGCCATTCAAAAAGTAGGGAGAAGACAGAAGAAAAAAGACAAAAGATAAAAGAAAAAAGAGTCAAAAACAGTCGGAACCTTGATTCGTGTGATTACGTGATAGGCTCTGATGGAAGATTCTTAATCCTGGTATGTCGATCTGTGATATTGTGATTAGATAATAAGCTATGATTGGTAGTTCTTAATCATGTTAATCACAGTTCAGACAATGAACATGCGGCAAATCTGGAAGACGGAGAAGTTAATAGTAGAGACGCATGATCATGCGTCTGTTAAGAATGGATGCCACTTTGATGGCAGCTAAATTCTAACCTGATACGTATATAACTGGAAATATCTTCCCTTTGAATTGATCAGCTCTTCATGGGTCCCTCTTTCAGCGATTTCTCCATTCTCAATCACCAGGATCTGATCAGCCTTCCGGATCGTGCTCAGTCTGTGAGCGATGACAAATGTCGTTCGGCCTTTCATTAGTTCCGCCAGACTCTCCTGAATAAATATTTCACTCTCGGTATCAAGATTCGAAGTAGCCTCATCGAGTATCAAAATTTTGGGATCAGCCAAGATCGCCCTGGCGATGGCCACACGCTGTCTCTGGCCGCCGGATAATTTTACGCCCCTTTCACCTATTAAAGTATCCAGGCCGTCGTCAAACCGGTCGGTAAACTCCTTTACATGCGCCGCGTTTACGGCTCTCAACAGTTCTTTATCCGAGGCGCGCGGATTGGAAAACAGTATATTTTCCCTGATCGTGCCTTCATAAAGAAAATCATCTTGAAGGACAACCCCCAGGCGGGACCTGTAACTGTCCAGTTTTACTTTTGCCAGATCCATACCGTCAACACAAACAATCCCGCTATCCGGCGTTAAAAAAGATGCCGCCAGCCCGGCGATGGTTGTTTTGCCGGATCCTGATGTCCCGACCAGCGCGGTCACAGAACCGGCAGGAGCGTCAAAGCTGATATTTTTTAAAACAGGTTTACCTTCTTCATAGGCAAAAATCACATTTTCAAAACTGACATCACCTTTAAAATTATTTAATTTTCCGGTTCGATCTTCCTCTTCCCCTTCTTTTGTCATATTGATAATTTCCTCTGTGCGGTCAAGTCCGGCAAAAGCTTCCGTCAGCTGACTCCCTATATTGCTCATCTGCACGATGGGAGCGATCAAAAAACCAAGGTACAACGTAAAGGCGAAGAAATCACCGATGGTCATTTTACCTGTGATAATCATCGTCGCGCCCAGCCCCATAATCGCGACACTGGCGAATCCAAGCAGAAGCGTAGCCGATGAGGTAACAAGGCTTGTCGAGGTCAGGGATTTTTTAACATTCAAAAATAAACGCTCAACGCCTTCTTCAAAAACACCGATCTCATGATTTTCAGCGTTAAAACCTTTGATGACTCTTATTCCGTTCAGAGATTCGGTCAAACGTCCTGTCACGTCGGCATTTATTTTTCCCCTTTCCCGAAAAATCGGGCGGATGTAGCCAAATGCCTTTAGCGAGATCAGGCCGAAAATAACTAAAGGAATCATCACATAAAGCGTCATCACCGCGTTGATCCTGATCAGTAGATAAAGAGCCACAAATGAAGTTAATATCCCTCCGAACAACTGCACCAAACCTGTTCCCACAAGATTGCGGACACCTTCCACATCGCTCATGATCCGTGAAACAAGTTCACCTGATTTGGTATTGTCAAAGAACCGTAAAGGCAGATAGATGATGTGTTTTTGAACATTCGCCCGTAAAATGGAGATCAGATGCTGAGCTTCGACACTTAGCAGCCGTGTAAGCAGAAAGGAGGTCACCGATTGAATCAATACCGCTCCTGCCACCGCCAGCAGAAGCATGTACAAAAGGGAAGTATCCGATTTCGCGATGACATCATCAATCAGATACTTACTCGCGCCGGGCAGAACAAGCCCTGAAAGACGATTAAAAATGATTAATATCAGACCGACAAACAATATTTTTTTTCGCGGCCAGAGGATATTTTTCAAAATATAGCTGACGCTGGATAATGATATTTTTTTAGACTTCTTGTTATTGGATCGATTCATTCGGATTCCCAAAATTGTTTACGATTTAAAATTGTATTAACTATCCATAGTCCGTTTTTAATTCACAGGAAGAGAAATTTATGCATAAAGCTGAGTATTAAAAAATCAAAAGCCGGATAATATGTTTTAAGATTGTCCGAACTATGATTCGTGTGATTAGGTGATGGACTCTGATCGAAGATTCTTAATCTTGTAATGGTCCGAACTATGATTTGTGTGATTGCATGATGGACTATGATTGGGGATTCTTGATCATGGAATCATTTAATCATTTAATCATTTAATCAAAGTTCAGACCATTCTTCTCTTTTTTCTTTTATCTTTTATCTTTTTTCTTTTTTCTTAACTTCCTACTTCCTACTTCTCACTTCCTACTTTCTCAATGCTCATGCCTTTTATAGTCCGGTCCAAAATAGGCCACCGAGAAATCCTGAAGCAAAGTTCTCAATTTCGAGATGTTTTCAAGATCAATTGTTTGTTTTGTTTTCATTGAGTAAACAAGCATCTCATGCAGCAAAGAAAGTTGTTTGATATATTTCTGGTACTCTTCTTTTTTGTCGGCTGTAACCGGTTTTAATCGTTGGGTCATAAAATACTGGGTTACGATATGCTGTAATTGTTCTGAGTGATCATCTTTATTATTAATCCAGCGGACAAGCTGATTATAATTCACCACCGGAGCTTTTTGCAGCTCAATGATCTGATTCATCGATTTTTCAATCGTATCGACATGTTCTGAAATCATATCGACCCGCATCTGATCATCATAGATACCGCAAGGGATTTCGCAGTGGGTATATCCGTTTTTCGAACTAAAAAAAATGATAAACAACAAAAAAATAGTTGGAATTAGCTTATTCATGGCCGTCACTCCTTAATTGTGTAATAGATCTTCCGTTAGGTATTAATACAGACCTGAACGCTAATTTCTACCCGGAAATTTCTCTAAGACACACATAAAACAAAAAAAGCCCTGATGCTATTGCTCAGGGCTTTTTGTATTGTTTACCATTTCTTAATTAATTATTTTCCCGTCGGCATCCAGCATATGTATTTCTCCAAACCCAAGCTCTTTTATACCGGATTCAACTTTGCTCCGATCACCGACAATCACCCAAACCAGACCTTCCGGATGAACAACCTTTTTAGCGGCCGCTGAAATCTGATTCAAATTCAGGTCACGGATCTTCGTGGCGAATGTATCATAATAGTTATCAGGATAACCGTACTGAACGATATCACTAATGGAGCTGCCGACAGCGCCTACGGTTTCCCATTTACCGGGAAGTTCAAGAATCTGGCTCTGTTGGTTTTTAGTAAACTCTTCCATTGTCGGCGGACGTGTTCCGATAATTTCTTTAAGCTCTTTCTCAATTTCCACCATTGATTCTTTTGTCTTATCCGTCTGCACCGGAGCGTAAGCTATAAACGGCCTTTGACCGCGCGCGTCGAACATAAAAGTAAAGGCGCCGTATGCCCAGTGTTTATCTTCCCGGAGATTCATATTAACTCTGGAGGTAAATGTACCGCCAAGAACATTATTCATGGTTTCGATGGCGATTTCGTCAGGATTGTTCTTGGGAGGCGCCACATGCCCGGCAAAAATAATCGATTGAAGCGATCCCGGACGGTCCATGATATAAACCACCGGTTTTGTTTTCTGTGCGACGGGATTAATGTTCTTGACAGGGATATCACCCGGTTTCCAGTTTTTAAATAAACTTTCGACTTTGGATTTAATTTCATTCATCGTAATATCACCCGTGATGACCAGAGTAGCGTTATTCGGCCGGAACCAGGTCTTGTGGAATGATTCCAGATCGGATGTTTTAAAGGCGGAAACGGACTCTTCCGTACCTGATCCGGTCAGTGGATTACCGTAGGCGTGATTCTCTCCGTACAGGAGACCGGGGAACACACGCAACGCCATCTGGACAGGTGTTGCCTTCTCACGACGGATTGAGGCCAGCATCTGCTTTTGCATACGGTTAAAGTCATCTTTCGGGAATGACGGATTAAGAATAACATCCGCGTAAATTGCAAGGGACTTATCCAGATTCGATTTAAGCGTAGAAAGATTTACAAAGGAAACATCCAGATTGGAACCGGCGCTTATCGTAGCGCCTAACTGGGCCAGCTCTTCGCTGATCTGTAATGCGGTGCGGGATTTTGTACCCTCATCCAGCATATCCATCGCCAGTTTTGCGGTACCGGGAGCGGAGAACTGATCGGAAGCGTAACCGGCGTCAATCATAAGATTAAAATTCACTACCGGAACGGAATGGCGTTCGGCAAGAATGATTTTCATCCCGTTTGAAAGTTTACCCAACTGAAGAGTTGGAAATTTCGCCACCGGCGGCTCGCCTGTTTCCGGAAGCGCGTCACGACTGACAATGCTCTCTTTTGTTTTAAATTCCGGGAAAGGACGAACTTCAAGAACATAAACGCCGTCGCTCAGCCATTTTTTTGCCGTTTTTTGCAGGTCGGTCACTTTCGCTGAATTCACATAGTTCAGAATCGTTTTATAAAAATCCGGACTTCCGCCAAACACTTCATTTCTGGCCAGAATATCGCTTTTTCCGCCAAATCCGCCGATTCTCTCCACTCCGCGGACAAAAGATGCCATGTATTGGGTTTTTACCCGGTTCAATTCACTTTCGGACGGGCCGTTTAACAAAAATTTAGCGAGCTCCTCATCGATGGCTTTCTCAACCGTGGCCAGATCTTCATCCGGCCTGGCAGTCGCTTCGATGATAAACTGACTGGCTATTTCCCCATCCCACACATAGGCGCCCACCTCCGTAGCGATCTGATCATCGTACACCAGGCGCTTATACAGACGTGAGGTTTTTCCCGCTGACATAAGATCACTCACCAGATTCAGATATTCAAAATCCGCGCTGCCCCATTTCGGGATATTCCAGACTTTATAGATTCGTGACTGCGGGACACGGTCTTCCATAATCTCGCGATGGGAGCCCGTGCGCTTTGCCACCCATGTATCATACTTGGAGATGGGAGGCCCGGCAGGAATATCGCCAAAATAGGCTTCAACTTTTTCTTTTGCCGTTTTAGCGTCAATATCACCCGCGACAACCAAAACCGCGTTTGACGGGCCGTAATAAGTTTTGAACCATTCATGCACATCATCAAGGCTCGCGGCGTTCAGATCTTCCATTGAACCGATTGTTGACCAGGAATAGGGATGTCCGGCCGGATAGGAATTCCTTGTAATGGCTTCCCAAACTCTGCCGTACGGCTGATTTTCACCCTGACGTTTTTCATTTTGAACCACCCCCCGCTGCTCATCCAGTTTTTCCTGAGTAATCGCTCCAACCAGATGTCCCATACGGTCCGATTCCATCCAAAGCGCCACATCGACCGCGTTGGTCGGGACGTTCTGGAAATAATTGGTGCGGTCGCGATTCGTGGTACCATTGAGATCCGTCGCTCCGACTCTTTCAAGCGCCTGAAAATAATCATCATCAAAATTTTCGCTTCCGTTAAACATGAGATGTTCAAAAAGATGGGCAAAACCGGTTTTCCCGGATTTTTCATTCTTGGAACCCACATGATACCACACATTGACCGCCACAATCGGCGCCTTATGATCTTCATGAACTATCAGCGTTAATCCGTTATCGAGAACAAATTTCTGATACGGAATATTGATTTCAGGCTGCTCACCGCCAAAGACCGGTGTTAGCATCAAACCTGAAAAAACGAGGACTAAAAAGAAAGACAACATTGATTTTTTTCGCATGAAAATCTCCTTTGTTCTTTGCGAATTAAAAATATTGATTAAGACCATCTATATAAAATCCGGTTATAAAAAAGAACGATGCTCCGATTTAAGACCGGCCGGGAATAATGTTTTAAGAATGAATTTTAATGGATAAGTCAATTTCAAATTCCCAGCACTTAACGCATATTTATCATCATTTATTGCCTTATTGAAAAACTATGTTCTTTCATCGAACCCGGTCTCACATCTTTAGTACGGAATGCATTACAAATAGATTCATTTTGAAAACAAAATATAAACTTGCAAATTACCGGGACAACTTGCAAATACGTCGCTTTTCTGCCGGATTTACCGGTGATTTGTTAACTCCCGGCCTGCGGGGAGATTAAAATTCTCACGGCTCATTAATCTCAGCAAGATTCTCTGGAAAATATTTAATTTTTAGATAGTATCTTCTTTCGCTATTTTATTAAACTCTGATAATCCTTAGATTATCATCACACGCTCAAAATTTTATTGGATAAAACCCCGCGAAAGGAAGCACTGTGCCAAAAACACTTCAATTTAAATCCGATGATCAGGATATATTCCAAATTTTAAAAACCGCCCTGCCTTTTGAAAAACTGAGTGATGATGAAATCAGGATGTTGATTCCCCTGCTGACCAAATATGAATATGAGGCGGGTGAAATTGTGATTAGCGAAGGAGAAACCGGTACATCGGCATTCATTGTTTCAAAAGGGGAGTTTTGTTTTGAGAAAATGGGCCGCATGGTAAAAACATTTACCAGAGGTGATTTTTTCGGCGAAGTCGCGTTAATCGATGACAGACCGCGTACAGGAAGTGTGCGGGCGCTGACCAAAGGCCACATTTTTAGTTTTGAAGGAAAAGATCTTGATGATGAGAAAAAAATACCTTCAAAAACAGCGGTCAGAATTTACCGCGGATTTTCAAGACTGGTGACCACTTATGTTCGCGAAGGCAGCACTCTTTACAGGGAAATGGACGTCTTGCTTATTCAGGATGGCGGATGCGCCCCGGGATATAATCCCATTACCGCTTTTCTTTCCGAATATCTTGAAAAGGCCGGGTACAAAGTCTTTATCGCCGCCGAAGGATTTAAATCGGTTGTATCAGGCAAAACCGAAGATTACCGCTGTCTGATTTATCACCGGGATTTATATGACCAACTCGATCATATCCCCGGCGTCATGTTCTCACCGCCATTGCGCGAAAGCAGGGGAGCGAATTTCCGGGCTGAAAGATTTCCTGATTTTAAAAAAGAAGAAATTCAGAAGATCGCGGCTCAGAATATTCAGGATCGTAAGGTTAAAACGGTTATCGGCATCGGCGGTAACGGCACTTTTGCCGGAATTAACGCTTTATCCAGGCTGCTGCCGGTTGAAATTCAGACGTTTTTTGTCCCGGTTACGATTGACAGCGATATATACGGCACCGATTGCATCGGGGAATTTACCGGGGTGGAAGTCGGCGCGGAAAAAATACGCTGTTACATGGCGGACGCGAGGACTCACAGACGCTGCTATATTATCGAGATGATGGGCGCTCAGGGCGGTTATCACGCCCTGCATTCGGCCCTGGGAGCAGGCGCGCATCTTGCTGTTCTGCCCTCTTCTCGATATGATATGAAGAAGATAGTAAAAGCCATCAATCCAAGAAGCGAGACGGTTATTGTTGTGGCTGAAGGCTATAAACGCGATGATCGCAGGGCAGAAGGTTATACGGGAAACGCCGCTGAGTATTTTAGGGATGAGCTGACAGCCGCCGGACTGAATACATCACAAAAAGTGATTTGTGAAGGTTTTTCACGTGATATAAGGGGTGCGAGTCCGAATAACCTGGATATCATGCTTGCTCAGCGTATGGCGCGTAATCTTAGCAGGTTGATTTCCGCGAAAAAAACACGGTTGATGCCGGCGGTTTTATCCGGAAAAGAATACAGTATTTCATTTGATGACATTGAGACGGATAACTCGGTAAAATCGGAACTGGCCTCCCTGGCCAACCGGTTATTTTCCTGATACCATTTATTACGCGGGCATAATATAATCAACAATAAAGAAAGGCGACCCATGAAAAAACAGACTCTGACCGAACCTGAGCAGAATTTTTTGCGGTTGCGGGTTGTGGAAGGTAAATCTTTTGAAACCATTTCAGAAGAACTGGGGATTGAAAAAGAGAAGCTGATCCGCTGGAGCATTGATCTTAAACAGGATCTTCAAACCCTGAAAGCCGTCGAATATGATAAACTGATAGAACGATATGAATTATCAAATTTGAAACGACTGGATCATCTCGGTGAACTTTACACACGTCTGAAAAATGAACTGGACGGAAGAGATTTTACGGGTCTGCCAACCGATAAGCTTTTTTTGATTCTATCCGATGTCCGTGATAAGATCAGTTTGCATACCGGAATGGAAAAAGGGGAAATTCTGAATGAAATGATCGGAAAGAAAAAAGAATAAAAAAGCCGGCCCCGTTTCAGGGACCGGCTGTTTAGATCTTTACTTTGCCAGCAGCATCTTTTTAATAAATCTTTTTTCACCGGATGTGAGTTCATAGATATAAATTCCGCTGGCCACCCGGGCTCCGGCCTGATTAACGCCATTCCATTGCGCTTCATGATAACCTTCGGACAGGTAACCGTCCACCAGAGTCGCCACCTTTGCACCTGTGATGGAATAGATAACAAGTTTCGCATGGGCTGCTTCGGGTAAACCGAACCGGATGGTGGTGACCGGGTTAAAGGGGTTGGGGTAGTTCCCCTGAAGCGAAAATTCCGCCGGTACGGCGCTGATAGCCATTGCACTGTTTTGCTGTGAGACCGCAGGGAAAGGCGCACCGACAATAACCGAATGGATATCGGTGGCGGTTTGTCCTTCCGAATCGGTGACTTCACATTTCAAGGAGAAATCCCAGTTATATCCGGGTGTGACCGTGGTGAGCCCGTCCCAGCTTGACACCTGATTCCATAATCCCGGAAGCGGCGCGTCGGGTTCCACGCCTCCGGT
>JACDJB010002005.1_pt1 | contig 15521 bp, 17 predicted proteins | sample 7454121 | NCBI WGS metagenome assembly JACDJB01 (sample SAMN14253290, study PRJNA609438) | sludge metagenome | isolation source: sludge after 25d culture with pyrite | collected 2018-12-20 | reverse complement strand
TTTATAACAAACGCCTTTAGATCTAGCGGAGAAACTGGATTCTTTCCGCTTCAATGAAAAGCGAAATGCATTTCCACGAGAACTTTAAAAGACTCTGCAGGTTGTATTGTCTCAACAGTTGAGAGGTGTAAGATTCCTGTCGGGGCCTGAAAAGTTTGAAGACATTGATCTTTCTCTTGTTAGCTCTTCTATTTGTGTGCTCTTTTACTCTTGCAATGCCTTCGCTCGGTCTTATAAGCGCCCTGGCAAAGACTGAATCGCTTTCGAATACGCCTCTGTTGGGCTTTGTCGGTATAGACGTTATCGGTCTCGACCTGAGGTGGAATCTGGGCCCACTATTAGCCGGTCTTGCAACGCCCTTTATGATGTTTACGCTTTCGAAAGATTCCGGTCTGGGATGCAACACGATACTACCGGGCATCGCCTGATACGGCTACGTCGGAGCAAAAATCGGTTTTGACCTTATCTACATCCGGGGCGATGTCGCGCATACGCTGGCGCTGGGGCCTCAACAGCTCGGGTTCTCTCCAGTGAGACTTGGCGTCGGGTTCGAGGCAGGCAGGATGTGTTTGAATTCAACATTGTCGTACCGTAGAAAATGGGACCTCTGAAACCGGTCAGTCCCTTCTTGCTAAGCCTTTGCTAATGACTGTTCTTCCCAGTTTACAGGGGCTTTAAGATCGACATGCTGATATAACTTCATGACGAATTTCTGGGCTAATTCGGAGGAAAAGGGACCATTGACGGAAAACGTTGTCTTCGTCAGCGCTCAGCGGGTTCCCCGATTTTAAGCACACAGCGGCTCTTACATTCGAGATCCCGATCAGTTTCATATCGGGATGACAGTCCTTCATGTCATCCTCGTGCTACTGGCCAGGATCTCGTTCTTTGGTGCGAAAAACGCAAGCAGTTGCAAGTTCCATGTTGCAAGTTGCAAGTTGAATAAGAAAATGGTTGTCCGTTATCGGTTCACCGTTCTCCGAGCAGAGCTTCAAGACCTATCAAGCTCTATGGATGATGATCTTAAGTCCTCCCTTGAGGGAGGAGGGCCACGAAGTGGCGGAGGGTGTCTGTTTCAAAGAAGAGCATCGAGAGTACGAGATGAGGAGAGAGGACGAGAAACAGGAGAGAGTTCTCGCCTTCTCGTGAGCGAAGCGAACGTCTCGACCATGCTCCTTCTCGATGCTTCTTCTTATTGGTCTCGCAAAGCCGAAACTGGTCTGTGCCAACAAACAGGCTCAAAATCGCCTCCTGCCGAAGGCAGCCTTGCGTCCCCGGATGCTTCTCCGGGCATTGCGACCTGGCGGAGCCAGCCTTGCATCCGCCGATGTTCTTTCGGCGCCTTGCGTCCCGCCGAAGGCGGCATTGCGTCTAATTTCAGCAGTGACTGGCTTTTCTCTCACCTTCTCGTGAGCGAAGCGAACATCTCGACAATGCTCTTTCTCGACGATTGTTCTCACGTCTTGCGCGCGTATCAAAAAACAGCGGACCGTCGACGGACAACGTTGTTTTCATGTGAACCATGTTGGTATGTTCTCTTAGAATGTGGGTGCCCCCGTAGGCGGAGCAGGAAATAGGCTCCATTCTTTTCTTTTTGTGTATAAGAAGTCCCTCACAGTTTTTTTTGTCTTCGATTTCTCGTTCAGTGTGAAAAATGGAGTCTGACCCTGTTCTATTATATCTGTCAATGATGCCATCTGTATCGGTTCCTATCCATTCAAAAGAATTCGTCGATACCTGAATGACGCCTTCGAGGCCCCTGACTTTCAGCAATATGGGTTTCAGATTAGACGGAACACAGGATGAAACCAAAAGGATCAAAACGAAAGCTATTACCCAAACAGATACTCTTTTCATCGAAATGGCCCCCAATAGGATACTTGACTTGAGAAGGAAACGAGAAGACCGAAATGTTTATTACAGATTGCACGATCTTACGTTCTACATTATAACATTCTATATATCTAATAATGCTAGAACCCTCTTGAGTAGATTTAATTATGATGCATTACGGAACCCAACCCAAACCTGTTCAAAACGATCTTTCACTTTTTGTTAAAGGTTTTCAAAGAAACACGACAAAAGGATTGTCGCTATAACAATCCACAATCTAATTTGCTCTTTAATGCATGACATTGCGAGTTCTCTTTCGGATTGACTAGAACCAATCAATATACGCGAGTGCGTCCCATGACAAGAAAAGTCCTTACTTACTGTTTTACTAACTGTTCTTTTGCATCTCATTGACTGGCACAACTTGGATAATTGAAGGGTCGGGCCTAAAGAGTCATAGTACTTGTTCGTTTATTTGACAGCAACACTATGCCTTATATCTAGGTTTTCTGGAGTACACAGACAAATGTCAGCCGGATTGAATGTGTGTGTGATCTTTATAGAATAAGTTCGTTTTTACTCATGCAAGAACTATCGTGGCTCTCGAATTTACTCTTGTTTAAGAAATAACTGTTTCCAACAAAAACACAATAGCTCCCTTGGAGAAGTTCAAAGACTATCTCGTGAAGATTCTGCTATAGAAAATAAGTACTCGAATACCGAAACATTCCCAGCAAGAGCTCGTCAAAGGAGATGTGAGTCACTTCGCCATTTGTGCAACATCTCCTTAATAGCAATGTCTACTTCACTTTGTAAATAATGTAACTTGTGCTATATTGATGTTGCGAGTGTGTTGCACACCTTGTCGTTTGTTGTCTAGACTTCCCGTGTTTAATTCGAGTTCGAGGCTTGACTCATGGAGGTGCGATTATGAAGAACTGCTCTATTTCTGTTCTGTTGCTTATGCTGCTAGTAGCTTCGACGCTTCTTATCACAGGGTGCCCTGGTGTTCGGAACAGACTTCCGACACTGATCAAAATCAGTGGGCCGTCTGGAACTATATCTCAGAGCAGTACAACATTCATCTGGAATGGAAGCGACCCGGACGGGACGATAACGACGTACGAATTCAGGAAAGACGGGATTAGTTGGGAAACTAACGGGTTATCTTCTTCTTATGAATGGAGTGGATATAAAGAAGGGGTTCATACCTTTGACGTCAGGGCAAAAGATAATGAAAATGCTTACTCCAACATAATTAGCTGGACTTTCACATATGAAAACACTTCCTTTTCCAAGTGCCTTGGTGGGTCGGATTATGATGAAGCACACAGCATCTGGCAAACGAGCGACGGCGGCTATATCATCGCCGGGTATACAAATTCGAACGACGGAGACGTTTCTGGCAATCATGGCAGAGGCGATTACTGGATAGTGAAATTGGACCGCAAAGGTAACATCATTTGGCAAAAGTGCCTTGGCGGGTCGGATTATGATGAAGCACAAAGCATTCAGCAAACTAGCGATGGCGGCTTTATCGTGGCGGGGAGTACGTGGTCAAACAATGGAGATGTTACTGGCAAACACGGAAGTAGTGAAGAATTCGATTACTGGATAGTGAAATTAAACGGTACAGGTAACATTGCCTGGCAGAAGTGCCTTGGCGGGTCAGCTGATGATGAAGCATTAAGTATCCTGCAAACTAGCGATGGCGGTTTTATCGTTGCCGGGTATACAAGGTCAAACGATGGAGATGTTACTGGCAAGTATGGCGGAACTGATTACTGGATAGTGAAACTGGACAGTATAGGTAACATCATTTGGCAGAAGTGCCTTGGCGGGTCAGCTGATGATGTAGCATTCAGCATCCAGCAAACTGCCGATGCCGGCTTCATAGTTGCCGGGGTTACAAGTTCAAACAATGGAGATGTTACTGGCAAGTATGGCGGAACTGATTACTGGATAGTGAAACTGGATAGCACAGGTAACATAACATGGCAGAAGTGCCTCGGAGGGTCAGCTGATGATGCAGCATTCAGCATCCAGCAAACTGCCGATACCGGCTTCATAGTTGCCGGGGTTACAAGTTCAAACAATGGAGACGTTACTGGCAATCATGGAGGTACAGATTGCTGGATAGTCAAACTGAGCAACACAGGATACATCCAATGGAGAAAGTGCCTTGGTGGATCACATAATGATTGGGCCTTAAGCATCCAGCAAACGAGCGATAGCGGCTTTATCGTTGCCGGGTATACAAGTTCAGAAAATGGAGACGTTCCCGGCAATCATGGAGAGAGTGATTACTGGATAGTGAAACTGGACAGTATAGGTAACATCATTTGGCAGAAGTGCCTTGGCGGGTCAGCTGATGACGAAGCATTCTGTATCCAGCAAACTAGCGATAGCGGTTTTATCGTTGCCGGGTATACAAGGTCAAACAACGGAGATGTTACTGGCAATCATGGAGAAAGTGATTACTGGATAGTGAAATTTGAAGCAGAATAGAGATAGACCAAGAAGAAGGAGACCATAGGCATCACGTTTACATTTTACACAAGGATTGGGTATCGCGAGAAAAGGGGGGTCTCCCTAATTCCATAAAAAGACAATTTAACCTCTTTGTGGATCGAGATTTCCAACATGAATTTCGGAAATCACTGGCAGGAAATAAATAGGTAGGGTCAGACTCCATTTTTACTGCAGTGAGCACTACAAGGAGATAGTTGAGAAATCGAAAGCAGAAACAGGCTAGGAGGCAACGCCTTGGAATTCAAAAAATCTGCGAAAAAGGTGACTCCTTTTATTGTAGCTAAGTGGGACTTGAATGTTGCCTTTTGGAGAGCAGTAGACAAAATCTGAAGAGTCTTAAGCACAGAAGAAATCACGCTATGACTTGCAGTCCCTGGAAGCTATTGCGCCATCGTGACCGGGGCGACTACGATCCCGTTGGAGCCTATAGTCAACATCTCGAGCGCGCTATGAATAGTCTCTCAGAAAAGTCCCTGTAGTTATCCTGGATCCTGAAGTAGCCGTAATGCGTGTGACGCTGGAGGATTGAGAGCTGAGAAGCGCTGTAATTAGTATTATTCAGGTTCAGACTCCAATTCTTGATTAGGCATTATTATTTAGATATAAAGCACCGGGGGTGATTACAGTGATCATGTTCGACAGAATAAAAAAAACACAACAGTCTCCATTTTTCTGTCCCTATCTGTGCAAGAGTCGGGCTTCCAGACTACCTAGGAGGACTAGAAGCCCATATATCATCTCATTATGTCATCCAGGATTACTTTCTGAAAAAGGACGGGATTCTGAGTCAAGCTCAGAATGACGCATTAAGTCTGTCCGGCATGACGAGAAGGGAGGACTTAAACTCCTTATCTAGAGAGGAATACGAACGATCAACACTTCTACCAACCAATACCCTGTACGCGCGCATCGGGCTCATGGGTGGTGCGTTGTGAGTCATGGGTGATGTGTAAGACCATTAGAGAAAGCTCTTTTCGGAGGCTGCTGGACGGTTCTTTCCGCTCTTTCGAAGGACGGGTCCATGCTCCGGGACAACCAAGGACGGCTTTTTCGCTCTTCTCGCCAAAGAATGGAGTCCCTATTTACCATGCCCCTTATCAGATATTCAAAAGTTATGGCTCATTTATGGCTCACCTATGACTCATTATGGCTCACCAGAGTGTAATTTGCACCATAAATAGGGTCAGACTCCAATTCTTGATTCGGAAATTGAACGGGTCAGACTCCTAATTCTGCAGACGGATCAGTGTGAACTGTATAAGAAGCATTCTAAATAGGTTTGAAAGGGCTATTAGGAAGTGAGTTTGGAAGAAGATGATACCACTATCATTCCGACAGTGAGTACAATGAGACATCCTGCAAAACACTTATTAGATAAGTTTTCGGATGAGGGCTAATAATGTCATTCATTCAATGAGAAAGCGATTTTTGAATCTGCAAAACTACAAAAGCTGAAGGCACGAACTTGGGAGATTTCACGAAACTACAAAGATATTTCGTTAAACACAATGCTCTTGCGCAAATCACCTTACGCAGCCAGAGATTCGGATTAATGAGGCGATGATATAATCACATTGAAAGGGGGCGATCTAATGGATACTCGTCAGCTCCTGAGAGAAGAAATAGAAACCATACCCGATACTCTCGTAGAAGAAATCCTTCGGTTTGTGAAGGCATTAAAAGAAAGGAATCTGCCTGCCTTAAGTTGCGAGCTGCTGGATGCTTCAGAGTCGTCTCTTGCCAGGGATTGGCTAAGGGAAGAAGAGGATATAGCGTGGAAAAACCTGTAAAGGGGGATGTTGTGGTAATTCCCTTCCCTTTCTCTGATCTCACCGGAGCTAAAAAGCGACCTGCGTTAGTTATCGCGGATGCCGGCGGCGATGATGTCATGATGTGTCAGATCACAAGCAGGACAGTTAAAGATGAGCTTGCAATAGTTATCGACCAGGCGGATTTCATACAGGGAGGTCTGAATCAACCAAGCAACGTGAGACCTAACAAGGTTTTCACTGCGGATAAGAGAATAGTATTATACAGAGCTGGCAGGGTCACCCGTCAAACTTTAGAAAAAATCGTATCTTCAGTAGTAGATATACTTCAGAAGAGATAGACGTCTAATAGTGAAGCGTTGTACCCCAACTTATAATCCTTCGCCTACACGCAGAAGAGGTTGAAGGCTTTGTCAAGAGGCGGCGCCCATCACTTTTGGAGGCCGTTGCCAGAGATAAGACACTCAGAAAGGTCAAAAACAGTTTGGAAGAGAAACACAAGTCACGGGCAAACCGGCAGCACCTCGCTGCCGGCCTCTATTTAGATAGCGTGCAATCTTCTTCGCTAGTCGGGGACTTATCGGTTCAGGCCTTTTCGACCCAACTCTTACCGATCGCCGCTTCGGTTACCAGCGGGATGTCTATGAAACCCTATCCTGCGCTTTCCATCACCTTTACAAGTATTGCTTTGACATCCTCCGCTCGCTGTTCAGGAACCTCAAATATGATCTCATCGTGGATAATTGCCACAAGCATAGTACCAGTGCCTTTCAAAGCTTTTAGAAGTCTCCACAGGGCGATCTTCATAATTAGGAGTTAAATAGGGACTCGAGTTCTCACTGTTACGAACACGACAAGGAGATCATCGACAAATCGAAAGCAGAAACAGGCTAGGAGGCAACGCCATGGGATTTAAAGGACGGAATTGGAAGTCGCTGGAAACCCAAACGCAGCAAATACTGCAGGGAATGATAAGAAACTAGTCCTGCTCGCATTGGCCTATGAAAACGATCAGACTCCAATTGGAAATGACGGGACAAATCGCCTCTCCCTTTTGATGAAGAGCCGGGAGATTTCACGAAACTACAAAGATATTTCGTTAAACACAATACCCTTAAGTTAAGTTGTTGAGCGCTGTTGCGTCGAAGGAAAGGAACCTGCCTTAATTGCTGACGTAATACTTCCAGTCTCCCACCTCTCAGGTTCTCTTGGGTCTGTGACTCCAAGCATAGCTTCTGCAAGCACATGAAAGAAAGACGCTATGCAATAATATATAAGTGGCAATTATAGCTGTATATTGCCGTTAATTGCAGGTGATTTCTATGAACTATATTGATCAAAGCGATCTAAGAGACTGGTTCGAGAACGATCGTTTTCTGACAACCGATGAGCTGGTTAAGAGGCTGAGTCTTCGTTTCCCCGATGCGAAGATGGGGACTCTTTCTGCTAAATTGCACCGGCTGAAGAAAGAAGGACTCGTGAGAAACGTCAGAAGAGGCCTATTTGCTGCCGGAAGCAAGCGTGAGTTTGAACCTGACATATCGAAGCAACTCGCAGGTTTGTTTAAGAAGCTTGGTAAGAGATTCCCATACCTGGATAATCTGTGTGTCTGGGATAGCAGATGGCTAAACGAGTTTACGGTTCACCAGGCACTTACTTCAATGGTGATCATAGAAACTGAGCGAGATGCAGAGAAGGCAGTGTTTGAATTCATCAAAGCTGCTTACTCCCGGGTGTTCATTGATCCGACTCCAAAGGAGATAGACAACTACATCCTCGGATGCGAGAAGTGTTTCGTTGTAAGGCCACTTGTAACCGAAGCCCCTGTGACGTCCTCTGGTGGAGTCTCCATTCCGAAGCTGGAGAAGATACTTGTCGATCTTGTCTGCGAGAAGGATCTCTTCGTATCGTTTCAAGGAGAGGAGTTATGCAACATATTTCGCAGAGCTTTGACAGATTACGACGTGAGCCTGAGCACGCTCAGAAGATATGCTAGGCGACGCGGGAGGTTAGAAGAGATAGACAAGCTCATAGTGACCCAGGGAGAGGGCATATGATCACAGACAATTCCGCAACGGCGGTTGACTGGTTATACGTCAGCTCTTAAGATTGGAGAGGAAAGAATATCTGTTATAAATAGAACAATCGGCAATATGTTTATAAATTGCCAGTTGTTCTATAAGCGAGTTGATTGGTTTGAATGACCAGGATTTTGGTAAACATTTACAGAAATGCCGTGTCGAAATGATAGAATAAATTATGAAGGCACTAGAAAGAAGGGAGAATTATGGCAACAAGAACATTCGAGAAAGAGATTTATATCGACCAGAAAGCTGCGGAGAATATTATTAAAGCAATGAAAGCTACAAAGAAGCGGCCTAAAGAAGAGTATATAGACGTTAGAGCCTCCATCGAGAGGAGCGTATCTCTATTACCAGAAACATTACGCCGCTAAAGGCCCTGCTAGAAAAGTACGAAGAGAGTGAAGTGAGGGAGGTTTAATCCCTCTTTTTTGTTCGAAAAACAGCGACGTCGAAACGTTTTTGAGAGAAAAAGCGATTACATTCGAGAAGGCTTCGAGAGCCCGGACCTATTTGATACTGGATGAAGAAGCCTTGATTGATGGGAAGATAAATATCATCGCTTATTTCACGGTATCGAATAAAGCACTCAACCCTAGAGATGAAATCAGCAAGAACGTTAGAAAACACCTTGACGGCCTGGGGAACAAGCGGGGCTCTACCTTCGTTGTTTACCTCATTGGCCAGCTTGGAAAGAACGATACTTATCGCTCGGAGATAGATGGGAATGAACTTGTCGCCCGGGCAATAGCAACCATCAAAGAGGCCTATGAGATAGTTGGAGGTCGGTGTATTCTCATCGAGTGTCAAAATAGGGTCAGACTCCTATTCTTTGTAATGCTTTCTACAAGTCAGGAATAAGAGCGCATTACGATGTGCTTGAGGTCACGTGGAAGGTGGCGAAAGATGTCTGCCCCGATGAGATCATGGATGATAATCAAAGAGATGCACTTATGATTGTTATCCGAATGAACAGGGTCAGACTCCAATTCTCTTGGCACTGCGAAACAAAGGACATATGCTATTATTCAGATACTAGCGATTCTGTTATATGACTGCCAGGAGAAAGACATGGAAGATAACGGACAAAACGAAGTAGGTAATCGATTCAAGAAGGGTTGTTTCTTCGAGACCATCAGCCTGTTTGAGGTACAGACGGTGCCCTTTCTCAATGCAGAACTCGTCCCTCTTTTTGCTGGTCTTTGGGAATTAGGAGAAACGACCCACGAAGAGACCCGCGTGTTATTCATTGCGAGCGGAAACTTGGACCAGCCATTTACAATGTGCTCTTCGATGCATTCCAATGTATGGATCTCATTCAATAAGAGCGTAGTAAGGGAGATAGGTTCTTCAAGCCTCCCTTTTTTGAGATTTGAGGTTAGTTTATTGCTTAAGGGAGATGATTTATGCCTGTGAAAATCCTGGTTGTCGATGACTCGGCGGCTGATCGCCTTATGATTGAGAAGATGTTGAGCGAGTACGATCTCCTGACAGCTAGTGATGGCGTGGAGGCAATGCAGAGAATAGATGAGCACGAAGAGATTCAGCTGATCATACTCGACCTTAATATGCCCAGAATGAATGGATTCGAGGTTCTAGCGGCGCTGAAGGCGGATGATCGCTATAAGAGAGTACGAACAATAATACTGACAAACCATGAAGAACTGGAAGACGAAAGCAAAGGTCTGGAACTTGGTGCTGTGGACTACATAAGGAAGCCTATTAGTATAAATGCTTTGAAGGTTCGAGTCAATATCCATCTTGAATTGCTCAGAAGTCGGCAGCTGGCAGAACAGAAGCATGTCGAGCTAAAGTCAGTGTTCAACACAATCTTTAGCAGGGCACCGATTGGAATTTCGATTTCCTACGCTAGCGGTCCCAAAGATAAGAATGTGGATCCAGAAACACAGATCAACTCAGCATTCGAGCAAATTACCGGTAGAACGAAAGAGGAGTTGATTGAGCTTGGCTGGGCAAGTATTACTCATCCAGACGATCTGGAGAAGGATCTAGAGAATTATAGAAAGCTGAAATCAGGCGAAATCCAGAGCTATACAATGGAGAAGAGGTTTGTCAGGCCAGATGGTTCTTCTGTATGGGTTGAAATGACAGTGGCGTCCTTCCATCTGCCGGGCGAGAGTGAAAGCGGCCATATTGCCCTTCTTAAGGATATATCCAGCCGTAAGGAGTTCGAGAATACACTCAGATATAGCTCTGAACACGATAGCTGGACTGGCCTATATAACCGCAACTACCTGAAAACTCTTCTGGAAGGAGATGATGAGAGCAGACTGCGGGAGAAAAGAGCCTTAGTGAGCGTGGATTTAAGTACAGTGCAGTCACTGACATCTACTTATGGATTTCAATACACTCAGGACCTTATAAAGAAGATTGCAGATATGTTGAGGCAGTTCTGCACAGATAGGCGCCTGCTTTTCAACACATACGAGAATCAATTCGTATTCTACTTGAAGGGCTATAAAGACAAGAACGAACTGACGAAATTTTCCATAGAAGTTGCAAAGCAACTGGAGCCTGTCCTTCTTATGGAAAGGATTAAAGGTGGTATTGGAGTAATTGAAATCGGTGAAGGCGATGAGAAGGATGTCGATCTCCTACTGAGAAGGCTTCTAGTCACATCTGAGAAGGCTTTCAACATATATGATAGAAACATTGGAATCTGTTTCTATAACGAAGAAATCGAGAAACAAATGGTTCGAGAACAGCAGATAACCTTAGAACTGGCGAAAATCTCGACAGACGAGAAGGATTTTGGGCTCTTCGTGCAATTCCAGCCGATTCTTGATCTGAAGTCTAATAAGATAAGCAGTTTTGAAGCTCTGGCGAGATTGAGTATTGAAGGACTTGGCCCGGTGCCGCCTCTGGAATTCATCCCGATAGCCGAGAAAACAAATCTTGTCGTTCCGATCGGCAGGAAGATTATTCTCCAGGCACTCGGTTTCTTGAATAAGCTGAAGAGAAGTGGTTATGGATCGATCGGGGTTTCAATCAATGTCTCAGCCATCCAGTTATTGAGGGACGGTTTCACAGATAGCCTTCTTGAGATGATAGAGCAAACTCAGGTCCTTCCTAAGAATGTTGGACTCGAGATCACCGAGTCGGTATTTGCCTCGAATCACGAGAAAATAAACCGTATTCTTGGCAAACTGAGTGATATAGGGATTCATACAGCCATAGACGACTTTGGGATCGGATACTCCTCTTTTGCAAGGGAAAGAGATCTAAACGTGAACTGTCTCAAGATAGACAAATCCTTCATAGATAGGCTGCAGTATCTCGAGAGCGATGATGCCATCACCAGTGACATCATTTCGATGGCACATAAGCTAGGTCATTTTACTATAGCTGAAGGGGTAGAACACGAAAGGCAGAAAGAGTATCTGGAGAAATGGGGTTGCGATAGAATACAGGGACATTTGATCAGCAAACCACTGGACGAAGAAGATGCAATTAAATTCCTGGAGAAATACAATCACCAGTAAAGATCGCCTTAATCGTGGATCTCGTGGGTGGTAGGTCAGGAGCATAGAGCAAGAGCTTGACACAATCCTCAAGAAGCAAATTGAAGCAATATGATCAGAGCCACTCACTTTGTCATTCTGTAGAGCCTGCCCTGAAAGCCTGCCCTAATGAGCCTGCCCTAATGAGCCTGCCCTGATATGCACCTGTTCAGGGCTCCTGTTTGGGGGATCCTGTTCAGGATCTGGTCTCGTGAAGTACCGAGGTTGCAGGTAGGTGGTTGCAGGTTCGAAAAACCTTGAGAGCAGTATTTTGAAACAAGTTCAGCATGACGGGATGCGATGTTCTCCAAATAACCTAAGGCCGTCATCCCGAGTACTCCTTATGTCAATCCCTTACTTTGTCATCCCGTGATGGGTCTGCACGGGATCTGGTCTTGAAGTACCGAGGTTGCAGGTAGGTGGTTGCAGGTTTGAAAAACCTTGAGAGCAGTATTTTGAAACAAGTTCAGCATGATGGGATGCGATGTTCTCCAAATAACCTAAGGCAATCATTTCAGAGTCGGATCCTGAATCTTGTTTTCGATCTTCTTCTTCTTGGCTTAACCAAGAACGAAGAACAGGTCCTCGCTCTGGAACGAAGAACGAGTTTTCCTCGGAGAACGGAGAACCGATGACGGTCAACGTGGTTTTTCATCAGCGGAAAGCGGTTCAAATTAAATAGGGTCAGACTCCATTTTTCACACTAAACGAGAAATCGAAGGCAAAAAACTGTGAGGGGCTACTTATACACAAAAAGAAAAAACGGAGCCTTTTTCCTGCTACGCCCACGAAGACACCCCCATGCAGAGAGATCACTCCATGGCTTTTCTGGCAGACGCGGGTTTTTTTATTGCATTATCTTTAGATGATTTGATTATCGAGCTCATGACTTCGCCCTCGATAAGCTAAGGAAGTGAACGCAAAAAAACATAGAAGAAGTCTGGAAGATATCAAAGAGTTCTTGATTTTCTCGACTACAGCAGTGGAAGACTTTCTAGGAAGGAACGGCTTTAAGTAGTGAAAGCCTTCTGATTACTTAAGGGCATAATTACATCTTGGGGATCTACACCGGCGGGAAGAAGCTGGTGGAACAAACTGAAAGACACTGCGCACGATTCTGAAGACATTTACAGACTTCAAGGCCCTACTTCGAATAGAGTTGCTTTGAAAACTAATAGGCAACATCATCTTTGCCGCATGCTATTGTTCGTTCTTATAGTCAGGAAAGAATTGCTGTACTTTTGCCGAAGGCATTATTCACACAATAGCGAAGATTTGACTTATATTAACATATATGCTAACATTAACGTGTCTGGTGGAGGAGTTATGGGACTTGTTAGATGGAAGAATTACTCAGCCTATTTTTTCGATGAAGAAGGCGCAACGATTATGTCGGTGATTTCATTGATACCCTCTATGAAAAGGATAGTGCGACGGCCGCAAGAATAATGAACTTGTTCATAAAGAGACTGGCAGAGGGAAAAGGAGTCACCCAGGAGTGTTACGACCAGCATCTAAAAGGAATAGCATCATCCGACATCTTTGAGTACAGGGACAAATCGACGCTCCTTAAGAAGCAAATACGCATCTATTTTGGCGCTCATAGGCAGACTAAGACCCTAGTATTTGTTTGTGCAGGTTTCAAAGGAAGTAAGGCAGAGCAGAATAGAGATATAGATACGGCGAAACAAAGATACAGGCGATACATTTCTAGGTTTTGATGTCATTAGGAGGGTGTGAGTAATATGGCAACATTTGAGCAACTTCTCAAGAGACTTGAGAAGAATGAGGGGTACCAGAAAGCCCAGGAAGAATTCGGTCCGTTATTTGATTTTGTAAACGCGCTTACTGATTTGCGCATCGAAAAAGGTCTGACACAAAAGGATCTAAGTAATCTTACAGGTATAGCTGTGCCTACTCTTTCACGCATCGAAGCTGGCAAACAGAATCTTTCATTCAAAACTATGCAAACACTCGTCAATGCTCTTGGAGGAAAACTGCGCATCACACCGAAAGCGGACTCTGTTGTAGAGCTTAACTCTAAGGCGAAAGAAGCACTTGAAAGACTCGTCGAAAAGACTGGAATGGGGGAATCAGAGCTTATTGAAGGTCTTGTAGCTATCTACGAACAAGTGCTGGATGGTGAAGGCAAGCAGAGCATTGAAACAATGAATAGCTCTAAATAGGGTCAGACTCCATTTTTCACATGAAGGTGAAATCGAAGACAGAAGTCTGTGAGAGTGTTTCTAATAGCTCCAAATAGGGTCAGACTCCATTTTTCACATGAAGGTGAAATCGAAGACAGAAGTCTGTGAGAGTGTTTCTAAGGGCAGAAAAGAGAAATTAAGCACAGCCTTTCTACTGCTCCGCCTACGGGGACACCCCAGTGAAAGAGAATATACCAACATGGTTCACATGAAAACAACGTTGTCCGTCAACGGTCCACCGTCCTCGAAATAGATCACTTGCAAGTGCCAAGATGAAAGTTGCCATAGAGCAAAAAACTCAAGTTCCGTCTGAACTTCTTTCAGCATCACGTTTCTTCGATATTAACAGTCGGGAAAGAACATTCTTGAGAGCGTCGCTTTAAGGAAAAAAATTCAATAACAAGCGTGTTATCGCGTGCAATGCACAGACTGCCACATTTGAGATACATGTTATCGATACGTGGTCGAGCTAATATAAAATACGGTCAGACTCCAATCTTGATTAACCTTCAGCATTGAGACAAAAGGCACCGGGGGTGATTACAGTGATCATGTTCGACAGAGTATGGAAGATGCTCGAGGAGATCGACGCAAGCGAAAGGAAGAAGGTATTCGATGAGATTATTGAACTCCTCTCTGCTTCGAAGGACGAGGAGATGCTTCAGCTTAAAGACGACCTGCTGACATTCGAAGACGACATTCTAGATGACTCGGAAGACCCGATAAAGACGCTTCTTGAAGGTGAAAAGTGATGCAGACTTTCGACTCTCTCAAAAAGGAATGGCTGAAGGATGAAAAATTCGCCAAAGTCTACTATTCGAAGAGACCTCTTCAAATCTTCATCAGGGCGATAAAATCTGCAAGGCTGTAGTACAAATAGGGACTCCATTTTTAGGAACAAGAGCAGTTCCTCGTTCCCACGCTTCGCGTCCAGGTTCTTCGCAAAGAGAGAAGTTCATTGTTCTGGTGCTTTGCACCTAAGTTCTTCGTTCCGACACTTTGTGTCCAAGTTCTTCTTGGTAAAGTTGAGGTCAGGGGACAGAGGCGAGAGGTTTGAAGGGCGACAAGAACTTAACTTTCTAACCTCTGGTTCGAGATAAAGGAGAAAGGACGACACGGTCAAGATTAGATCCCGTACAGAACCACTACGGGATGAGAAAGTGAGTGGATTCCAAGTCAGGCTCATGAGTGTAAGCTCTCGAATGACAGTCCTTCACGTCATCCTGACAATGTTCTGGCCAGGATCTCGGTGTTCCGCGAAAAATGGGACAGACCAAAGGAACCGGTCAGTCCCTATTTTCGCTATAGTCTTCTCGTGAGCGCAGCGAACCTCTCGACAATGCTCTTTCTCGATTGTTGTTGACGACGATTTCGGTCGGTGGACGGTGGACCGTTGACGGACAACGTTGTCTTCGTCGGCGACCAGCGGGTTCTCCGCTCTTAAGCGTACAGCGGAACTTCTGGCGTCCAGCGGTTCTCTTCAGCGTACAGCGATCAGCGTTTTTTTACAAGCGGCTCTTATCAGCGCTCAGCGGATCTTTGCAACGTACGGCAGCTCCTTAACATCCACTAGGGTTG
>JACDJB010002004.1_pt1 | contig 15525 bp, 16 predicted proteins | sample 7454121 | NCBI WGS metagenome assembly JACDJB01 (sample SAMN14253290, study PRJNA609438) | sludge metagenome | isolation source: sludge after 25d culture with pyrite | collected 2018-12-20 | reverse complement strand
TCGACCGCTCAGAACACCGGCTTTCCCGCCAGCGGCTGCACACACCGGAAAACTGCTTGCTCGTGCGAGCTGATCTTCTCGATTTCTGGCGATTGGCAAACCAGGCGGGCTGGCGGCCTGAACGCCATTATCTGCTTTATCCCAACCCCGAACCCAAACCCAAACATTTGACGCGACGGTTCCATGCTCATCCGATTTTCCCGGTCTTATTGGCGCTGGGTGGAGAATTTGAGTGCCGCAGCAACTGGCCGATTTATCTCGAAGAAATGGCGCTTGCACTCAATTTCCATAACAAAAAATCAACGATACAGCGCCTGCAAAACGATTCACCATCACTCACACCCTTTGAGCATAAATACCGCTGCAGCGGTCAATGCCTGTGGCAATTACGCGCTTCGCTCTGAGACACCCGATCAATCGTTTGCGCTGCAACAACGAAAGGGAAGCGCTGATTTATTCAGTGCTTCCCGTTTGGGGGGGCATCGCGCGCGCGTACGGCGATGAGCGAGCTGGTTTATTCCATGGATGGAATAAACCAGCATTGACAAAGTAATCGCACTTGCACAATCCGGATGGAAAGCCTAGGATTGAACCAGTCTTCTCGGACGTGCGTCAGGTTGCTCTCTATCCCTTGAGCCTTAATCTGCGACATTGGGGGGCGCATCAAATGGATCGTGTGCAGGTCCGCTTCGTCGGAAAGCCTTACATCCATTGCGCGCCGCCCAGCTTGAACCCTCGGTTCAAGGTCGAAGAGCCGCCAACGGCGTTCTGGAAGACGCTCAACCCACTAAAATTCCTGCATGAATCTCCCCTTAAGCAAAACATCTCTTCGCCGCCAGCTTCGGCAGGCCAGAAAGTCGCTTCATGGCTACCAGCGGGATCGAAAACAGCAGCGCATTCAGCGTTTTCTCGCCGCCATGCCACAGATTCGTGCCGCACGCCGCATTGCCGCCTACATGCCGTTCGACGGCGAACCCGATCTATTGCCCTTCATGCGGCGATTTGAGCGCAAAATCTGGTTGCCGATGATTCGCCCGGACCTGCATTTGGATTTTCGGCCCGCATTCACACTCACCCCAAACGCACGGCTTCCTGTAAACGCCCACCGTAACCGATTCGGCATTCTCGAATCACAACGCCTGCCGATACTCCGCAGCGCCCACATGGACGCGATTCTGATGCCGCTCGTCGGCTTCGATCGTCGCGGCAATCGGTTGGGCATGGGGGCCGGTTTTTACGACCGAAGCCTGACAGGGCTCCGCCGCCCCAGACCCTGGTTGATTGGAATTGCATTCGATTGCCAGGAAACCGGACATTTGCCTGCCGATCCCTGGGATGTCCCGCTGGACTACATCGTCACCAATGCAGGCATCATCAAAACCAACCGCTACCGTAGTTGAGCCCTTGGTGCGCCACGCATCGCACCTATTTTGAAATGGTTGAAAAGGCGGCTTAAAAAACCTTCTGCGCTATTCGATTGCGGCTCCTTGCACTCGAACATGCTAAGGCGGGCTTACGCCCGTTATGGATTTCGAGGTGACCTTACTTTTGTTGGCACGACTCGTGCTGATTGACTCACAGGTTTGATTAAAGTCAATGAGGGCACACCATGGCCGCTTACCGCACAACAATCCGCGATACCTCCGATACCACTTCATATCGTTTGCCTTCAATGGCCGGCGTAGCGAAGGGGCGTGGCCGTTTGCCTGAAGAATCTGGCGCTTTTCATATTGATCTGATGCTTGCCGCACAACGCTGCATGGATCCCCTCAGCCTGCTCAATGAACTGTACGAACGGGTCAGCCAATACCTGCCAGTTGAGGGGTTTTCATGGCGTCAAGAACATGACGAAGTATCTACGCCTTTTTTCCGGAAGGATGCGAGTGGTCATTGTGTTCTGCACAATCTGGAATTGACGCAAGCGGATGTGCGGCTCGGAAAGCTGGCGGTGTGTGCCGAGCGCTCGCTGAGCGAAGAGGAGTCTGCCTGGATGTTGCGCGTGGCTCAATCCATCGCTTTTGCCTTGCGCAACACTCTGTTATTCCAGAAGGCTTTGTTCGAGGCGAATCAGGATCCACTGACCGGTTTGAAAAATCGCAGGGTTTTCGATTCCGAGATCGCCCGTGAACAGGCTCGTTTTGTGCGGTATAACATTAAATCAAGCTTGGTCGTGATGGATCTCAATGGTCTCAAGTCGATCAACGATACATGGGGGCATGATGTGGGCGACCGTGCCATTCGGTTATTTGCCGACGGTTTGGAGCAGATATTGCGCGATACCGATCATGCTTTTCGTTTCGGCGGGGACGAATTCTGCGCCATTTTACCGGCTACAAATCTCTATGGCGCCAAAAAAATGGCGGAACGTTTGGATTCGTGGCTCGCTGCTCATGAACTCAGTTTGCCTTCCGGAGAACGAATTACCGTGCGCACAGCCTTTGGTCTGGCAGAAACAGAGAAAAACAGCGATGAAAAGGATTGGTTTCGTCGTGCGGATCAATCCTTGTACCATAACAAGCTGAAACACAAGCGGACGGCGGCTTAGTGAAGATGCGACTGCGATTAGTGAAAAAACATAGGTCACCAGTTAAGCTACGCGAGAATTTGTTTTCGTTGATCAAGGGGAAAGGATATGGCTAAGGCGGAAGAGGCGGCGGACGAAGCACCCAAGGCGAAAGGCGGCAGTAAGCTGATTCTGATTTTGATGATTGTGATCATCGTGTTGTTGCTGGTGGCCGTCGGTATTGGTGCGATGTTTCTTCTGAAGAAACCTGCTGCTGATGCCAGTCACGCTCCGGCCACCACGGAGCAGAGCGCGCAAGGGCAAAAAGCTGATGGCGAGCATAAGGCTGACGGCGGTGAAAAGCACGGTGCACCGATCACGGTTTCCCTGGGGCAGCCGATCACGGTGAATCTGGCTGAACCCAACGACGCCAAGCTGCTCCAGGTCGAGCTCGATCTGATTACCTATGATCATGATGCCGAAGCGATAGTCAAAACCAATCGTGCTGAAATCATCAACAACATCATGCTGGTATTGAGCGACGTGAATGCTACGAAATTGCGTACGCGCGAGGGAAAAGAGGATTTGCAGAAACAGCTCAAGGATGCTGTCAATGCCGTGCTCGAGAAGCGCTCGGGCAAGAAAGATATGATTGATGATGTTTACTTCACCAAGCTGCTGATGCAGTAGGGAGTATGCGTGAGTAGTGTGGATGTACTTTCGCAGGATGAAATCGACGCGCTGCTCAACGGCGTGGACGAAGGCGATGTGGCCACGGAGGAGGGGGTCGGCGATCCGAGAGAGGCCCGTTCTTATGATTTAACCACACAGGAACGCATTGTTCGTGGCCGGTTGCCTACGCTGGAAATGCTGAACGAGCGTTTCGCCCGAAACTTCCGTATCCGTCTGGTTTCCATGTTGCGGCGCACGGTCGATATATCCATCGAAGGCGTGCGGATGATGAAGTACTCGGAGTACTCGCATGCGCTTTATGTCCCCACCTCTCTGACGCTGGTGCATGTCCGCCCCCTGAAGGGCACCGGGCTGTTCATGATGGAGTCGCAACTCGTATTCAAGCTCGTGGACAACTTCTTCGGCGGCTTCGGGATGCACGCCAAAATCGAGGGGCGTGACTTTACTCCGGCCGAATTGCGCGTCATTACCCGGGTATTGGAACAGGCAATCGATGAAGTACAGCGGTCATGGAGTCCGGTTTATCCGGTGAGCATCCAGACCGTCAGCCACGAAATGAATCCGCAACTGGCGAATATCGTCTCCGGCACCGAGGTTGTTGTGGTGAACAGCTTCCGGATTGAGGTCGAAGGCGGTGGTGGCAAGTTTGATCTCGTGTTCCCTTATTCTATGATCGAACCGATCCGGGATTTGCTGGATGGTGGCATGCAGGGCGATCGTCTGGAAGTTGATGAACGGTGGACCCAGGCGCTCAAGCGGGAGTTGGGCCTGGCGGAAATCGAGCTGGTTGCCCAATTGGGTGAAATGCGCATGTCACTCGCCGATATCGCACAAATGAAAGTTGGCGATGTGCTGCCTTTCGAGATGCCCGAGCACGTTGTGCTCACCGCACAGGGGCTGCCGTTGTATCAAGGAAAACTGGGTGTTCACCGGGGCAATAAATCCGTTCGGATCGAGGCCCCCGTCAAGGAACGCCTCGAACGCATCGTGCGACCAAATGATTTGCTGCGCAACAAGCACAAACAAAAGAGTGACGAATCCACCGATTGATCGCGTAGTGAACGCGTGACCTAAAGTTAAGGATAGAGACATGGCAGAAAATACCGAACAAACTGACGATTCAATGGACGACTGGGCTGCGGCGATGGCCGAACAGGCCGAAGTGGAGTCTGGCGAAACCAAGTCCGGGGGCACGGTTCCCCCTCTGGATCAGTTCGAGTCGGCTGGCAAATCGAACGGCAAAGAAAACCCCATTAATCTTGAAGTATTGATGGATGTTCCGGTCACGCTTTCCATGGAAATCGGCCGTACCAGCCTGAACATCAGGAGCCTGCTGCAACTCAATCAGGGCTCGATCGTGGAACTTGATCGGTTGGCGGGCGAACCGCTGGATGTGCTCGTTAACGGCACCCTCATCGCACGAGGTGAGGTCGTGGTGATCAACGAGAAGTTCGGCATACGCCTGACCGATGTCATCAGTCCCGCCGAGCGTCTGAGAAAGCTGCGTTGAGTCGGAAATATGCGTTCCGCCTGCAGCGGGCTGTCTTGATGCGTGGCGATTTCTTCGCTGGGTGGTTACGACGTTATTTCCATGCTAAGCGGCGATTGCCCCTGCACCTGATTTTTCTGGGTTTGGCTTTGGTGATCGGCCACCCCGATGTCGCATTGGCCGCCGACGTGGCACCCGCAACACCCGCCGTAAACCATGCGGCTGAATCAGTAGCCAGCACCACCAGCCCCAAACCCGAGTTATTTGATCCCTTGAGTTCCGGCTATCTGTTGAAGCTGGTTTTCAGTCTGGTGATTGTGCTCGCCCTGATGTTTATCGTCGTCTGGTTGCTCAAGCGAACGGGGCGCTTCAATGGGCGTGCTGGCAGTTACCCGTTGAATGTGCTGGCGCAAATGCCGGTGGGCACTCGTGAGCGCGTCCTGCTGATTGCGGTTGGTGAGCGACAGATGCTGCTGGGCGTCTCCCAAGGCCACATCGAACCGCTGGGCTGGGTCGATCCGCCCTTGTCGCCGGATGCGATTTCAAAATCCAATCCGCTCGAAGGGGCTTTCTCGCAACTGATGAAAAATCATATGACTCAGAGTCCGTCGGCGGGCGGAACGGTGGATACTTCCGGTGTAAAGCGGGAAAGCAGCCAATGAGAAATGCCCCATGAGCAACGAAAAGATGAGCCGACTACCCGCCTCGCGTTTCGGGTGGCTCTTGTTGTTGATTGCGGGCTTGTTTTTCTGCACCACGAATCTGGCTCATGCCGCGCCCGCGGTGACTCAGGCGATGGCCGCACCGGGTTTGCCGGCGGTCACGCTGACGACAGACGGCGCCCAAACCCAGTACAGCCTGACCCTGCAGATTCTGGCGTTGATGACGGTGCTGACTTTGTTGCCGTCGTTGCTGCTGCTGATGACTTCGTTTACCCGGATCATCATCGTGCTGTCCTTGATGCGCCAGGCGTTGGGACTGACACAAACGCCATCGAACCAGATACTGATCGGTCTCGCGCTTTTTCTGACGCTGTTCATCATGGCACCGGTGTTTCAAAAATCCTATGACGAGGGTATCAAACCCTATATGGATCAGAAAATTACGGCGAATGTTGCCATTGAAAAAGCGGCGGAACCTCTGCGATCATTCATGCTCAACCAGACCCGCCAGTCGGATATTGCATTGTTCCAGAATATTGGTCATTACCCGGCCTTTGAGACGCCAAAGGATGTGCCGTACACCGTCCTGATGGCTGCGTTCATCACGTCGGAACTGAAAACCGCTTTCGAGATCGGTTTTTTGATTTTTATTCCTTTTTTGATCATCGATCTTGTCGTGGCATCGGTCCTGATGTCGATGGGGATGATGATGCTTTCGCCCATGATCGTGTCCTTGCCCTTCAAGCTCATGCTCTTTGTTCTGGTTGATGGCTGGACGCTGATCATGGGCACGCTGGCTTCGAGCTTTTATATGGGTGCGCCACTTGGCAGATAGGGAAGCGCTGATTTATTCAGTGCTTCCCGCTTGGGGTAGGATGCCCCAACACGAACAAAGACGTACGTCTTTGATTTGTGAGCGCCATCGCGGGCGTGTACCGCGATGAGCGCGCTGATTTATTCCAAGGATGGAATAAATCAGTATTTACCTAGGGTTCCTGCCTTCGCTGCAACAACTGGTTTTAGGAGAGATAGATGAGCCCGGATACCGTTCTCGATCTTACCCGTCAGGCGATGGTCATCATCCTGCTGCTGTCCATGCCGATTCTGTTGACCGCGCTGGCGGTGGGGTTATTGGTCGGTATGTTCCAGGCGGCGACGCAAATCAACGAGATGACCTTGAGCTTCATCCCGAAGCTGTTCGCGGTGGTTCTGGCCATATTGCTGGCAGGCCCGTGGATGCTGCACCTGCTGGTCGATTTCACCACCGACCTGTTTCATCGAATTCCCGGGCTGATCGGCTGATGTCATGATACTTTCCTTAGCGGAAGTCATGGGATGGGTGGGGAGCTATGTCTGGGTCCTCGTCCGGGTGGCTGCGTTGCTGATGGTGGTGCCGATATTCGGCGCGCGGGGTGTGCCCAAGCGCTGGCGTATTCTCGCCGCCTTGGTGTTCAGCCTGATCATCGCGCCGACACTTCCACCCGTCCCTACGATCGACCCATTATCCGTTGCCGGTATATTGCTGGTGGCGCAGCAGATCATCATTGGCGTGACCATGGGATTTGTCCTGGGGTTGATCGTGAGTTCATTTGTAATCGCCGGTGAATCCATGGCATTGGGTATGGGGCTTGGCTTCGCGCAAACGGTCGACCCGCAAAACGGCGTCAGCGTACCGATTGTGTCCCAGTTCCTCACGGTGGTGGCCACCTTGCTGTTCATCTCGCTCGACGGCCCGGCTTTGATCGTCAAAATGCTGGCGGATTCGTTCGTCTGGCTGCCGATCGCGCCGGTGGGGCTTTCGCCGGAAACGTTCTGGCGTGTTGTCGGTTTCGGGCAGTCCATGTTTATCAACGCCATTTTGATTGCCTTGCCGGTCATTATCAGCCTGCTGATGGTCAATCTGGCGATGGGCGTCATCACGCGCGCCGCGCCGCAACTCAACATTTTCTCGATTGGTTTTCCCGCAACCCTGCTTATCGGTTTCTTCCTGATTCTGGTTTCCAGCCCGACCTGGGTGCCGAATCTGGAACACTTCCTGCAACAGACACTTCAGTTTATTAGTGATCTGTTGAGGCAACCTTAGTGGCTGAGAACGAGAACGGTCAGGAAAAAACCGAAGAACCCAGTGAAAAACGCCTCCGCGAAGCGCGCGAGAAAGGGCAGGTCGCGCGCTCGCGTGAGCTGGGTTCGCTGGCGCTGACGGCAGGTTCCGCCATTGTTTTTCTGGTGATGGGCGGGCACATGCTCTCCAGCCTTGCACAAATGTTCCGTCAAGCCTTCACACTGAGCCGTGCCGAGATCATGGACTCGGCGACAATGTTCCATCGTCTCGCCTTGAGTTTCGCCGAAGGTTTTCTTGCCCTGTTGCCTTTCTTTCTGGCTGCTGTCGTGCTGGTTGTTTCATCGACGCTTCTGGTTGGCGGCTGGAATTTTTCCACTCAGGCCTTGGCGCCCCAATTCAATCGTCTGAATCCATTACTGGGATTCAAGCGTATGTTTTCCATGAAGTCTTTGGTCGAGTTGCTCAAGACTTTGGCCAAGTTTTTCCTGATAGCCGCAATCGCGATCGGCCTGTTCAAAGCAATGGAAAAGGACTTTGTCGGCTTGGGTTTGATGGGGCTGGAAGCCGGGTTGGCACGCGCCGGCACATTGTTGAGTTGGTCTTTTCTGGGCCTGTCTTTGGGGCTGCTCGTGGTCGCGATGATCGATGTGCCGTTCCAGATTTACGAATACAAGAAGGGCCTGCGGATGACCCGCCAGGAAATGATCGATGAATACAAGGAAGTGGAAGGCAAGCCGGAGGTTAAGCAGAAGATACGGCAGTTGCAGCGCCAAATGGCTCAGCGCCGCATGATGGAAGCCGTGCCGACCGCCGATGTGATCATCACCAACCCGACTCACTTCTCGGTCGCGTTGAAGTATCAGCCGAATTCGGATGCGGCTCCGATGGTTGTTGCCAAAGGAGCCGATGAAATGGCCATGACGATCCGAAAAATCGCCAATGCCAATCATGTCCCGCTTTTTGAGTCGCCTCAGTTGGCACGATCCTTGTTTGCGCATGTGGAGGTGGGAGACGCAATCCCTTCGGGCTTATATGTCGCCGTCGCCCAAGTACTGGCCTATGTGTTCCAGCTGAAGGGATCGTCGGCACCGCCGGAACGACCGGATCCATCGGTTCCGGATGAATTCCGAGCCGGGCCGGATGGTCGCCCGAGCGTTTAAGCGTACAACAGTAGCGGTGGTCCATCGCCGCTAGAGGCTCCGGCCAAATAAGGATAAGAAATGAAGGCATTACTCGCATCACTGGACTGGCGCTCTGCGGGGCAGGGCATCCGCAGCTACCGCGGTCAGGGTATCGGCCCGCCGCTGATTATCGTCATGCTGTTGGCCATGGTGGTCGTGCCCCTGCCGCCACTGGCCCTCGATGCCTTGTTCACCTTCAATATCACGCTTTCCATCGTGATTTTGATGGTCACCATCTATGTGATGCGACCGCTGGATTTTGCTGTATTCCCAACCGTCATCCTCATGGCGACCTTGTTGCGACTGGCCTTGAACGTCGCTTCCACCCGCGTAGTGCTCCTGCACGGCCAGAATGGCCCGGACGCAGCCGGTCATGTCATCGGTTCATTCGGTGAGTTTGTCATCGGTGGCAACTACGCGGTCGGTATCGTCGTGTTCATCATCCTGATGCTGATCAACTTTGTTGTGGTCACAAAAGGCGCCGGCCGGGTTTCCGAAGTGACCGCGCGCTTCACCCTGGATGCCTTGCCCGGCAAGCAGATGGCGATCGATGCGGATCTGAACGCGGGCATCATCAATCAGGAACAGGCAAAACTCCGGCGTGAAGAAGTCGCCTCCGAAGCCGACTTCTACGGTTCGATGGATGGCGCCAGCAAGTTCGTCCGCGGGGATGCGGTTGCGGGGATTCTGATTGTCTTCATCAACGTATTCGGTGGCCTGCTCATTGGTGTGTTGCAACACGGGATGCCGTTCGGAGAAGCCGCGCAAACCTATGTTCTGCTGACCATCGGTGACGGTCTGGTCGCAACGATCCCTTCACTTTTGATCTCGACCGCCACCGCCATTATCGTGACGCGGGTGGCTTCATCGCAGGATATGGGTAAGCAAGTCCAAACCCAGATGTTTTCCGACCCACGCGTGTTGGGTGTGGCTTCCGGGCTCATGGCTGGACTGGGCGTCATTCCCGGTATGCCGAATGTCGCTTTTTTGACGCTTGCCGCACTCGCAGGCTTTGGTGCCTACCTGATTGCACGCAAGAAGCAGGAAAAGGCTCAGCTAGAAGCCCAGCAGCAGGCGGTTCCCGATAAAAAACCGGAACTGAAAGAATTGACCTGGGACGATGTGCCGCCGGTGGATGTGATTGGGCTTGAAGTGGGGTACGGCCTGATCCCCTTGGTCGATCGCAATCAGGGCGGGCAACTCATGCCGCGTATCAAGGGCGTACGCAAGAAAATATCGCAGGATCTGGGGTTTCTGGTTTCTGCCGTGCATATTCGCGACAACCTCGATCTGAAACCGGGTGAATACCGAATCAGCATCAACGGGGTGCCGATGGGTGTGGCAGAAATCTATGCAGACCGGGATATGGCCATCAATCCCGGTCAGGTTTCCGGCCCGATCGCGGGCATCAAGACCATCGACCCGGCATTCGGTCTCGAAGCGTACTGGATCGAGCGCAATACCAAGGAACACGCGCAGGCCATGGGCTACACCGTCGTTGACCCCGCCACCGTCATCGCGACGCATTTGTCCCAGATTCTCACCGAGAACGCCGCCGATCTGTTCGGTTATGAAGAAGCGCAGCAGTTGATCGATACCTTGAAAGAGGGCGCGCCCAAGTTGGTCGAGGATCTGGTGCCGAAAACGCTCGGGATGACCACGATCGTTCAGGTGCTGCGTAACCTGCTGGAAGAACGGTTACCGATTCGCGACATTCGAACCATCGCCGAAACGTTGGCGCGTCACGGACAGCACACGCAAGATGTTTCCCAATTAACCGAAGTTGTACGGATCGCCCTGGGGCGGATGATTGTTCAGCACATCAACGGCCTGTCGCCCAACCTGCCGGTCATCACGCTCGATCCGCAGCTAGAACAGCTGTTGCTCAACTCGACACAGCGGCCCAATGGGGGGCAGGACGGCACGCCGGGAATCGAGCCGGGTCTGGCCGAACGCCTGCATCAATCCCTGCGTGAAGCGGCGGAAAAGCAGGAGCAGGTGGGGCAACCCTCCATTTTGCTGGTCGCCCCGCAAATTCGTAGCTGGTTGGCACGAATGGTGCGTTACTCCATTCGACAGTTACACGTATTGAGCTACAACGAAATACCGGACAACAAAGATATCAAGGTCGTGGCCAGTGTCGGGAATCAGCGAGCGGTCGCTTAACGGCGTTCGCTGGCGGTTTACGGGGCCGGCATCAAGCGCGAGGGAGCTAGGGTATGAAAATCAAGCGAATTATTGCAGGTGATATGCGGGAGGCCATGCGGCAGGTTCGTCAATTATTTGGCGACGACGCGGTGATCCTGTCCAATCGTCCCTGCCCGGAGGGTGTGGAGTTGGTTGCGGCCATCGATTTTGATGAGCAAGCCATTCGCCGTGATGCGGGCCGACAGGCGCCCTATCGAGTGGCTGGCAGTTCACCGGTTGATCTGGCGCCGCCTTCACATATGTCTTCGGAAAAATCCGCCGTTGCGACCGAACCCAATCGAGTGACCGCCGACTTATTGGCGGCCCGTCAGCGGCGACAAATGCAGGAACAGCCTCCGGTAGCGGAACAAGCGGCCGCACGCGTGTCCGCAGGTTTATCTTCGGCGGCAGATCCGATTCAGGATCCGTTTGCCGAAGCCTTGGCCGAGTTCAACGACTCAAAGCAAGTCAACTCTTCCAGCAAGGCACAGCCCGCGGCGGCACACTCAGAACCGCGAGACTTCCGTGGTCATTGGCGCAGCGAAACTTCCGATACCAGGCCGCCCGAAGCCCTCAACGAGCTCAAGGCCGAAGTGGGGCAGTTGCGGGCACTGTTCGAGCGTCAGCTCGACGTGCTGGAATGGCACCGGTACAGTGCCGCTCACCCCGCAGAACTGGAAACCTGCGAGCGACTGGAAACCCTGGGCATTCCCAAGGGCTTGGCCAAAAAATTGGCGCAGGATGCCGCACGCCAGGAGCCGGATCGAGCTTTATCCGCCGCGCTCAAATCACTCGGGGAAAAAATCACCACACCGGTACAAAGTGCCTTCATGCAGGGTGGGATGTTTGCCTTCATCGGGCCGACCGGTGTGGGCAAGACCACCACACTGGCCAAAATTGCGGCACAGGCGGTACTCACCCACGGGCGGGATTCTGTTGCACTGATCACCACGGACCGGTTTCGAATCGGTGCTCAGGAGCAACTGCGCAACTACGCCCGTATCTTGAACATTCCCCTGCATGTCGCTCGTGACGAGCAGCATCTGGCGGAATTGTTGCCCGCGGTTTCGTCCAAACGCCTGGTATTGATCGACACGGCCGGGATGTCCCCGCGTGACATACACATGATGGATGCATTGAAGAATCTGCCGGTCATCAACGAGCGGCTGAACGTGTTGCTGGTCTTGTCGGCGCAGGCGCAGTACAGCGCAATGGTCGATGCCATTAACCGTTTTCAAGTGTTGCCGCTTGCGGGTATGATTTTGACCAAGCTGGATGAGACCGTCCTGCTCGGTGGCGCCTTGGCCGCCCTGATTCACGGCGGTTTGCCGTTGGTTTGCGCCGGTGTCGGCCAGCGGGTGCCGGAAGATCTGTGGTATCCGGTCGCAGCCGATCTGATCAAGCAGGCCATCGAACTTGGCCAAGACGAACGGGCACGTACTGAGGCATCGTATCCCGGCAGCCAGTCCGTTTCCCGGTCGGTCGGGGCGTAATTTTATGTGTCGGGGTCTCGTTGAGACCCGGCCCCCAATTTCAGGCAGAGATTCATGCAAAACCAACCTGTTCGCGTGATCGCGGTGACCAGCGGCAAAGGCGGCGTCGGTAAAACCAATGTGTCGGTCAATCTCTCGGTCGCCCTGGCCCGACGTGGGCAGCGGGTGCTGTTGATGGATGCCGACCTGGGTTTGGGCAATGTGGATGTGTTGCTGGGGCTCAAATCCAGCCAAAACCTCAGTCACGTGCTTTCGGGGGAAGCCTCGCTCGACGATATTCTGCTCGAAGGGCCTCAAGGCATTGGTGTTCTGCCAGCTGCCAGTGGAATCAAGCACATGGCGGAGCTGTCCGCCGCCGAAAATACGGGCTTGATCCACGCTTTTGCCGGACTGCAACGCCCGGTTGACATCATGGTGGTTGACACGGCCGCCGGCATTGCCGATTCTGTGATCCGTTTTGCGCAGGCAGCCAACGATGTCGTCGTCGTTGTCTGTGATGAGCCGGCGTCGATCACCGACGCCTATGCCATGATCAAGGTGCTGTCGCGCGATCATGGCGTTCAACGGTTTCAGGTCGTGGCAAATATGGTTCGTGATGCGATCGAGGGTCGACGTTTGTTTGAAAAGCTCAATGCGGCGGCAAGCCGTTTTCTGGATGTGACTCTGATTCACTTGGGCTCGGTGCCCTTCGACGAGTATCTTCGTCGTGCGATTCAACGTCAGAAGCCGGTCATTGAAGTCTTCGGCGGTGCGCGGTCATCTCGCGCTTTCGTCGAAATGGCTGACCAGATCGGTCGTTGGCCCGAGCCGCGTGGTGTGCAGGGGCACCTGCAATTCTTCATTGAACGGCTCATCAATTCAGAAATGGATATGGAAGCCTTTTAATGAATGTGCGAGCCATGTACACCAATGTGCAGCGTGGTGGTGCAGAAACGGTGGTCGCCGAACACGCGGGCCTGGTGAAACGAATCGCTTTCCACCTGATGAACCGACTCCCTGACCATATTCAGGCGGAAGACCTGATTCAGGCGGGCATGATCGGTCTGCTCGAAGCATCCAACCATTACGACGCAGCCCAGGGCGCTTCGTTCGAAACCTATGCCGGTATCCGCATTCGTGGGGCCATGCTCGACGAAGTGCGTCGCAACGACTGGGCGCCGCGTTCTGTACATCGGCGACATCGGGAAATTGCCCAGGCCGTGCACGAAATCGAAACGCGTACTGGTTGCGAGGCCAAGGATGCCGACGTGTGCGAACTTCTGGGTATCAGCCTCGATGAATATTACGAAGCATTGAACGATTCGGTTCAGGTGCGCCTCACCCCACTTGACGCCGGTGGTGAAGAGCACAACGAAACCATCGATGTGGTCGATCACCGGGATCAACCCGATCAGCACTTGGGCCATGAGCGTTTTCATGAAGACCTTGCCCTGCATATTGCGGCCCTGCCCGAACGCGAGCGATTGGTGATGTCGCTTTACTACGTCGATGAATTGAATCAGAAAGAAATCGGTGCGGTACTCGGCGTATCTGAATCCCGCGTTTGCCAGATTCAAAACAAGGCTATCCTGCGGCTAAAATCCTCACTCAAGGATTGGCGTTAATCCAGCCTTAAAATTAAACAATTGGCACGTTCTGCCGACAACACGCATGATTCACCAAAATCCTGATGACATAGAGGCCATATAAATGGATCTGAACATGAAAATCCTCGTGGTGGACGACTTCTCCACCATGCGGCGCATTATTAAAAACCTGCTGAAGGACCTTGGTTTTAGCAATATTGAAGAAGCCGATGACGGCACAACAGCGTTGCCGATGCTCAAACACGGGCATTTTGATTTTCTGGTGACCGACTGGAACATGCCGGGCATGACGGGGATCGACTTGCTCAAAGCGGTTCGGGCCGATCCGGCCTTGTCGACCTTGCCCGTGCTGATGGTGACCGCCGAGGCCAAACGGGAACAGATCATCATGGCGGCTCAAGCCGGGGTAAACGGTTACATCGTCAAACCCTTCAATGGCCCGACTCTGAAAGAAAAGATCGACAAGATTTTCGAGCGGGTCCAAAGCTGACCCACTCGAGTTTTTCGCTTCGGACTGTAAACGCGGCCTCGTCATGTTTAACCATACCCGCTGTTATCGCATGTTTGGAAGAGCGGGATTTGTTCAGGAATGCATCTAAATGGATGAAGAAGAAAAACGTGTCCGACTAAACCAGGCCAGAGCTTTGCTCGCGGCGGCTGAGGCGGGTGACGAAGCTGATTTTGATCGTCAACTGGCCGCACTGACCGCAGGTCAGCGGCAACCGGTGTTCGAGCAGGTAGGGTTGATGACGCGTGAAGTCCATGAAGCCTTGATGGCGTTTGCATTGGATGAACGACTGGACCGCATGGCGGAAGCCGAGATGCCCGATGCCCGGGATCGGTTGCGTTATGTGATTTCTCTGACCGAGCAGGCGGCAACACGCACCCTGGCTCTGGTCGAGGAAGCATTCCCGGTGACGGAACGGCTTATCGAGCGTTCCGAACGGTTGCAACAACAATTGGCTCAAGTTGCACAAAGGGAGGCCGATAACCGAAGGCTGGTTGAGGTAATCCACACCATTTCAGACTATCTCGATTCGGTTCTGGGTAGCGGTAATACGCTGAAAAGCAAATTGACAGAAGTCATGATGGCGCAGGAATTTCAGGATTTGTCCGGTCAGTTGTTGATGCGAGTCATCAACCTGCTCGAACAGCTTGAATCAAAAATGGTGAGTCTGCTGCATCTCACCAGCCCCGAGACCGTTTCGGGCGACAGGCAGAAAAAGGACGGCGATATGCCTGAGGATCTGCAAAGAGGCACGGGGCCTGCTTTGCCCAAAGCCTCATCAGACGTGGTGAAAAGCCAGGATGATGTGGATGACCTGTTGGCCAGTCTGGGGTTTTGACCGAGTTTTAGCGCAGCGCACAGAGGATTTAGGCGATGGCATTCGATGCAGACAATGAACTGTTGCAGGACTTTCTGATTGAAGCGGGTGAGTTGCTGGACGCACTGGATACCCAATTGGTTAGCTTGGAGCAGATGCCGGACGACAAGGATCTGCTCAATGCCATTTTCCGTGCTTTTCATACCATCAAGGGCGGCGCTGGCTTTCTTGAAGTAACGCCGCTGGTTGAGGTGTGTCATAGAGCCGAGGATATCTTTAATTTATTACGCAACGGCGAACTCAAAGTGACACCCGCCATCATGGATGTGATGCTAAGGGTGCTC
>JACDJB010002003.1_pt1 | contig 15527 bp, 10 predicted proteins | sample 7454121 | NCBI WGS metagenome assembly JACDJB01 (sample SAMN14253290, study PRJNA609438) | sludge metagenome | isolation source: sludge after 25d culture with pyrite | collected 2018-12-20 | reverse complement strand
TCGCCGAAACCCCGGCGGCATGCTCCTTCAAGACCTTGATAATCTGCTCTTCGGTAAACCTGCTCTTACGCATCGTCTGTCTCCTGGCTGGAGAACAGAAATCCTAACTCAAAATCGAGGGCGTTTCAGGGGTGCAGGTCATTTGGGTACGCGTTGATGTTTGGTGGTAGGCTTCTTCAGCGCATGTGCTCTAAATGACGTGTTATTGATGCTCGGAGGACCCGCAAACCCGACTGGAACAGCGATTTGGAAAAAAGATATTCACCTAACAGAATGAAGTTAGTAGGTCACAGATACAAACGGAAGCTTCATTCAGTTTATTGCTGAATGGAAAAATCTGCTTTCCTCATAAGTTTGTGCTCACGCGGTTGATCAGACAATACCGAAAGGCTGATCAGTTGGCCTGTGTCGCGAATGTCCAATTTTGACCCAAAGCGGACATTCAATATTGGTCGCTGCGAGTGCTGTCTCCAACCCGGTGACGCTCGGAGCATCACCGCTCATCGGCAAAGTCGCTTCAGACTCGCGAGATGCCTGGCGTCGACATGGTCCATCATTTCGATCAGCGCGTCGGCGGCTGCTCGGGCTTCCTCCAGCGTCATTGAAGAGAAGGACAGCAGATCGTCCAAATTGTCGGAATGCGATTCGACTTGGGCGAGCCTCTCGAGCGCTGTAAGCTTGTCACGATCAAGTTCGGGATAGTCAGTGTAGAGTTTAGCCAACTGACTGGTCAATCCGCCGCTTCCTGGGCATTTGAATGCGAGAAATACATCAAGCACGCGACGCATAACGTTTGGAATCATGTATCCGTGATCGTCATAGCCATCTGCTTTGTCGAGGAAACGCAGGACATGGCTGAAAAGGAAATGATACTCGGAATCATATTCACGTAACAGCTTTGACATCTCGATCATTGTTGACGATCGCTTGGTTTGGCCTTCCAGCATCGCGACGTCGATGAATAGGAAGGTCGCAGTTGGATTCTTGCCCTCCGGAGGCCGCACTTTGCTTTTCCACGCCTTACGAAACTCATTCATGCATTGAAGATTGTGGGTCAGAATGATCACTTGACCGGCGTTGTCGAGCCGGCTGCGCACCAAAGAGCATGCGAAATTGAGCGCCTTGGTATCGAGACTCGATACTGGATCATCTATCACGACGATAACGTCCGTTAACTTACGATTGTCTGCCTCGATTGAAGACAGGAAGTATGAGATAGCAATCGCGGTCTTCTCTCCCTCGCTCGGTGCTCCAGTGATTGGTGTGCCGTGGCGATGAAGCCGGTAGCCTTCCTCCACCGGGTGGATCGTCAGTTCAGAATGCCCGAGGTAGGATGCAATGAGTTTGTTAATCGCGGTTGCTGCCGGGCCGTGAGCCCTGATTTTCTGCCGGAGATCGGTGGCGGCCGCTCTCAGTTCATCCAGCGCATTGCTTTTCTTGGTAACGTCAGCGGTCGCATCAGCCAAATCCTTTATATGTTGAGTGAAATCGGTGCGACACTCAAACAAGAAATGGCGACGGATTGCTGTTTCGGCCTCGTCCTTGTGCCTGACGAAATTATCGATGATTTGGTTATGGGCAATAATTATCTCGTTGATCGCTGCAATCGTTTTGGCCAATTCTTCTGCGGTCGCGGTGACGTCAGTTTCGGCTGATAGTTTGCTTGTATCCGCCGGTGATGCAGGGCGCGTGCGCTTAGCAACGAGAACTTCCTGCAGGTCGGTAAAATGCGTGATCGTCTTTTTGACTTCCTGTGAGATCAATTCTCGCGCTTCGCTGAAGTTTTTTCGCAGCTCGGCGGCAAGCGCATCTTTGGACGGTGCGCTTTCCTCGATGTCGGAGAGTGCCATGATTAAGGTGTTGAGGCGTTCGGCGGTCTTCGCGAGGCGCTCAACAAACTGGTCGACTTGGTTGTCGAGCGCGGCGGTTAGTTGAGCGCGGCGCTCGCTCGAGATCTCGTTGCCGCAATAAAGGCAGTCGGTAGCTTCGTTCGCTTGATGGAATTCGTGGCCGCGTTTTAGCCATAGCAGCATATCTGGATAGCGCTGCACCTCATCGAGCGCGACCGTCGTAAGTGACTGGCTGCAGATATCGACGATAAATCGGTACGCAGTGCCTATGCTGGATGTGTCGAATTTGATCGGTTCGATCCGCGGCATTGGTTCGTCCAACCGCCGCGCATCCTCAGCGGCCCTTAGTTCGTCTTCGCTAAGCGTTTTGCCGGCGTCGTCCTTCCAGGTCTCAAAATCCTTGACGAGTGCGGGCGCCTCATACTTGCGGCTGCCCAGATGGAGTCGCGCCGAGATCGACTTGGCGCGCTCGCGCTTGAATGTTGCGAAGGATTTATCGGCAGCTTTCTCCGTCTCGAGCGCCAGCGTTTTAATGTTTTCCGCTTTCGTGATCTCGCCTTCGACCTCGGTCAATTTGGCAGCGGCATCGGCTTGATCTGCCCCGATATAGAATACTGGGTTAGCAGTCCCAACGGCCCATTGCAGGTTCTGCTCGATATAGTCGGAGTTGAAGACCAGAAGGCGCTGCTCAAGGCCTTTTGGATTTATCGGACAACCGTGAACGATACCGTTATCCAGTACTACCTCAAACGAACACCCTTCGGGCAGCTTCGTGTGTAGTTCTCCTGCTTGTAAACTCGAGAACACGCGGGACAGCGTACTTTTTCCCGACCCGTTAAAACCGTAGATGAGGTTATACTTACGCAGGTCGAGTGAATGGGATCGAGCATCTCTATCAGCATGGATTCCCATGCCTTTCATCGTCCGAATGTTGTTTATGATCGCCATGGCAAAAATTCATAGCCTATCTGAGACGGTGTCAATATTTAGAAGCGTCGAGTTTAATGGTTTGGCGACCGCGCACCTCTGGCGTTAACAGCCGTTGGAATCTTCGGCGTTCTTGGCGAGATTGGAGCTTAGGACTGGATCCTAGATCACCAATTAATGTTATCTGTAACCCGGCAAGCGAATGTCTACTCTTGGCGAGATAGTGCTGACATCTGTCGCTCCGCTCTGGCACAAAACAGATATCGCGTTTTAAGGCCAAAGCATAACTATCGGAAACCTCCTCGTCCGTCTCGCTTCACTATAGCGACGCGTCCCAGCACTGCATTTTGGTCTAAAGAGTAAAGCATGCCTGCATGCTGCGTTCGTAATCCGAGCATGGATTTGACCTCCGCTGCCAAGGCAAGTTTGCTGTGATCGGGCGACAATTGCGCAGCCTCGATTCGGCATTTTTCTGTTCTAAGAACGATCGCTAGATGTGGATGGATTCTGTCCCAATGTTCGCGTGCATCTGCTGTGCGGCGCGTGCCAGTCAACAGATCCTCGACCGGCTGTAAGTGGCCAGACGAATCCGCAATGTATTGGAAATGCACGGCAAGGCCGAGTAGTGAGCAGGTGCGAATATCGTCGGGATGTGTCGCCGCGCCGCTCCACTGGCACCGCTTGGCCTCAAAGGGCGCACAGAACTTTCCGTAGGCCGAGCGCACACCTTCCTCTTCTAAAAATACCGCATTTGATATGCTGCTCGTGACCAGATGTTCGGGCAGGACTCGCTTGCCAGTGACCGAAGAAGCTATGAGTTCACCGGGTAGCACACGCTTACCCGTGACAGCGCAGGGTTGGAGAATATCTGGAGCGACAATTTTGCCGGTTTTTGCACAGCGCTCGGTTTCACGGGGAAGCAGCACGCGCTTTGTTTCCCGGCATCTCACAAATTCTTGGACGTGGCCCCGCGTGCCGGAGAGGGCTGAGACGGCCTCTTGGTCCAACCGGTAGGATTTGTCCGAAACCTCGCTTTGCCCAAGTTGCTCGTTCAGCACATCCGCTTTTGTGAAGGCGCATTGCCCAAAATGCACGGGCTCGCCTTTTCGTCCGCTGACAGCGCATGTTTTGAGCAGCGTTCGGTCAACGACTGCGTTCGTGATATCGGACATGCCGGCCTCATCAATCAACAGTGATTTGCCGGATAGCGAGCATCGGAGGAGGTGTTCCGGCAGTGCGTATCGGTCGCTCACGTCTGAACGGGCGAGCCGATGTTTTACGGCGGGGGTGCCCGATAATGCGCATGTGGCAAGGCAGTCGGTAGGCACCGTCAGATCTGTAAGCGTGCATCGTTCCAGCGCAGGTGCTGCCTCAATGCGGCCATCGGACGGTACTATGACTAGTTCGCTCTCATAGGGCGCGCCGTCTAACAGGTAACTTACCTTAACGCTCACGCGCCGGCTCACCTGTCCATCGAGCGCAACGAGTGCCGTATCGATCTGTGGTGTGAAGTCGTCTTCGAGTTTCTTGCGTTTGCGGGCATCATTTCCCGCTGCGCTCAATTCGTTCTCTCGCCGTTCAAGATAGAAGCGGTTGAACTCGACGACATTCGGATCGCGATGGGCCTGTTCCAGAATGCGCGCTGTATTGATGCCGGTCGCTTCGGGATTCTCCAACAGATCGGGCAAGGCATCGAGGGCCGTAGTCACCTGAATGTGGTCGGAAGGTTTGCAGGCAACGGTTACAAGGCGCTCGTAGCTGTCGTGGCCTGTCGTCGCTCGGACGCGTGCTACAGCCGTGCCATTGAAACGTCGTTGTGCGCTCAGCACCGCGATGTCGCGTGTTGAGCCCCCGAAGTCTGATACCCAACCATGCGCGAGTTTCTCTACTTCCCGCCGTGGCTCGTCGTCTGTGTCGTGCACCTGGTGAAGACCCGAGGCGGTAACCCGATCCACGAGCCGGAGGAAGGCCGGGCTGCCGGGACGATAAAGCGGTGTCTTGGCATAGTCCGCTTCGACGTCATCGCTCAGTCGCGCATACTCCGGCGTGCCTTTTATCGTAATGCGCAGGACGCTCTGCGCGACTTCCGATACCGTGCCGCCAAGGCTAATAAAGGCCGCGCGGACGAACGACTCGAATTCCATGGAGGGATGGACTTTTTCGAGCGTCGGCGTTTGTGGGCCGACATACTCATAGCCATCCATGGCCCCAAGGGTCGTGTCGATATTCGCTTTTTCTTCTTCAAGAGTCTTCTTGGCGGCATCGATGCTGCGCGCAATCTTCTCAGCCGCTGCCGCCATATCACGCCCTGCAAGAGCGGCGATCACAAGCTCGCGAATCTTCTCATCGAACCCGACGCCTTCCTCGCTATCGCCAACACCAGATGCCTCGAGTAGCGATTCAATATCGCCGATGGCATCTGTCGCCATCTGTAGTTTGGTCATGAGGCGGCCGACGATGTATTCCTCAAACGTTCCGGCCAGCATAACATTGTAGATGACAACGTTTTTGTGTTCGGAACCCAGACGTTGAACGCGGCCGATGCGTTGCTCGACGATCATCGGATTCCACGGCAAGTCGAAATTGATGAGCACGTTCGCAATCTGGAGATTGACGCCCTCTGAACCGGCTTCGGTCGAAACGATGGCCCGTATTTCAGGAGGATTGGCGCGAAAGCGGGCGATCGTATCCTGGTTGCGCTGCCCGGAGGACCCGTTGATGATGCCGACTTTTAAGCCGAGCTCTTCGAGGAAGGTTTGGATAGTTGTCTGCGTTTCGCGCCGCCCTGTAAAGACGACCATGCGCCAACCTGTTGGGTTTTGCTGCTGGAGCGTGCCGACGAGTTGTCGGAGTCCCTCCAGCTTAGCGCTGGTCCGCATCGGTGTGACGATGGCCTGGACATTTGCGGCCAATTCCACCGGCACCGTTCCGTTCCGAGCCATCGTTTGGAGCTGTGCCATAAGGGCATGCGGGCTGCTGGTTAGTGCCTGGAGAATGCTTATTTGCGCAAGGCGGTTGAGCTTCTGGATGGGTTTGGCAATCGCGCTGATAAGGGTTAGTTCCTCTCGGGAAGGCGCCACCTTATGCAACTGAATCTTGCGTTCAGGAAAATCCAGATGGGCATCGCCGCGCCGCACGCGCGACATATACCCATAAACGATCTTGCGGAAATCTTCGCGTGCATCGGGCTTTAGAATACGTGCAGTCTCGCGGCCGTCAGCGATAAAGCGTCGCGCAAACATCCCCTCGCTGCCGAAAGGGTTTTCATGACCGCGCGCGACCGTAAGCAGATCGACTAGGGAATATAAGTCCCATAGCCGGTTTTGAATGGGTGTTGCGGTCAGCATCAGCACATAGCGGAAGCGGCGCTGTTGGAGCGTGCGATGAAAAACCTTGGCTACTTGCGGCGTGGGGTCCACGCCGTAGAGGTTGCGAAGCTTGTGGGCCTCGTCCAGCACCAGCATGTCAAAGCGGTCGTCGGGGATTTTGTCGAAGTGGGCACGCGCCGAATGATAGGTTGTGATTACGGCGCCGACCTCGTCGGGCTCGGCCGAAGAGAGCTTGCTTCCGGTGACGACCTCGCCTGGAATATCGAATTTTGCCTCCAGCTCGTCCTTCCATTGGGGGCCGAGCAGCTTGGGCGCGACAATAAGAATCTTGGCAACGCGATTGCGCGCAATCAATTCGCTTGCGACGAGTCCTGCAGAAATAGTCTTGCCGAGGCCGACATCATCGGCGAGCAAGGTTACGGGCAGGCGGCGGCAGAAGGTGATGAGATTTTGAACCTGATGGTTAAAGGGCTCCAGCCTGTTTTTCCAGCGGAATTCTGATTTGAAATCGTCCCGGCTCTCAATCACGATAGGGTCGATAAGACCCCATTCCAGCGCCGCGCGATAAACCGCGTATTCGCCGGGCGACCGCGCGCGCCTCAATATCTTTGTTTGTAATCCCAGCCTTGACGCCATGACGCGAAAATCCTGCCTCTGGAAATAAGAGTGCCGCCATGGACGAACCTCCGCAAGTGTCACTTTCGCTAGGTTTCTCAAAGTTCAGGAAGAACGAAGACGTTTCGCGACGCCCGCCGGGCGCAGATGCGGCTGGTGACCTTATACCTCCTGATAATTGGCTTATCTGGGCTTAGCCGAAGCCCCGTCACTGCTTCGCGAGTCGCCTCCTGTGTGACGCAGATGAGTTGGGACGGCGGTATGGAGAACTGCCATGACTATTTGGAATCGCGGACAAATCGTCGGTCAGAAGCCGCCCTTAAAACCAAGTGAAGTCTGGAGTATTCGGACGCGTCTGCAAGTGTCCGGCGCAATTAGGGATCTTGCGCTCTTTAATCTCGCGATCGATAGTAAGTTGCGGGGCTGCGATCTTGTCGCGCTTCGAGTAAGCGACATCGCGCTCTCGAGCATGGTCCGTGATCGCGGCATGATCATCCAAAAGAAAACAGCAAGACCGGTTCAATTCGAGATCACCGAGCATACTAGAAAGGCCGTTCAAACATGGATTAGTCGACGAGGACTGCATGAGGCAGACTTCGTCTTCCCTAGTCGAGTAAACTCTAAGCTGCATATATCGACCCGTCAGTACGGTCGGATTGTGGACCGCTGGGTGGCAAGCATCGGTCTCGATTCTAGGCGATATGGTACGCATTCGATGAGACGAACGAAAGCTTCGCAGATATACAAGAAGACAGGCAACATCCGCGCAGTGCAATTGTTGCTTGGGCATACAAAATTGGAAAGTACTGTGCACTACCTCGGAATTGAGGTCGATGACGCGCTGGCTATTTCTGAGTAGGTCGACGTCTAACGTGCTTTGAGGCATCATCTGACCCGAAGTGAACATTCTCCGGTATCGAAAATTGACTGAGAGCTGACTTATGATTTCACGGCTTTAGATAAAGTCACTTAACGTTATGCCACCGAAACACGCGGAAGGCCCAGTCGCGCGGTGGCGATAGCCCGACCCAACATTGGCGCAAGATCTTCGTTTTGCCTTTGCAATATACGGAGAATGTCTAAAGTTTCCGGCGATGTGCCGGGCGCGATAACGAAGGTTAAATTCTTTAAAAGCCGAGCAAGCACGGCAATCGTTTCCTTGCACCGTGTCTTCTTGACCCTTTGTAATGGGACTCGAGTAGTGCTTTTGTCGAAGACTTGATCGCCCTTAGAAATTTCACCGCGACTGATCTCGCGGATCAATAATTCCAGAAAATACCGTTAGTGAGGCGAGGACGGTGCTCTGAGATGTCGCTCCTAGCGTGAAGTGGTATTAGCGCAGATTGAGATTTTTCCGGGGCGAGCAGAAAGTACGAACGTCCAGCACGCGCAGCGCGTGGTGGTGAGTACCCGCTTCTATTTGGCTCATTATTCTGTAATTGGCGGGTTGAGTTTCAGCGCGCGCGCCGCAGGGTCGTCACTGAAATGCAAGACAAGATGATCGTCATCCTCGTCGACGTTGCGTGGTGCCATTTCAATCTTGGAAAGTGTAAAGCCTTGGTTCAGCCAGTTCTCAAACAAGTTCGGATCGCCCTTTCGCTGGCCCATGAAATGGCGAAACTGGTCAACAGAAATGCGGCCCGCCAGGAAATCGAGAAAGGCGCGGGCTGGTACTCTTGCCTTAAAGTCTTTCATCGTCCCCTCAATCGACATGCCTAGATACCAACCGCTGCGTTTTGGCGAGAAAGCGCCCTGTCGAAACAGGGAGCGTGCTTGGTAGCCTTCGAACCGTGGACGCGGAAGTGCTCCAACGATCCGATCGAGGCCCTCCGGCGAGCTATTGAATCCGGCCCGCCCGAAGAATGTTGCAGACCACTTTATTTCCCGATTGAGTGTCCAAGACTGCTGCGGGCGCTGCGGTGCGAACACGACAATCGCGTCGACCCGATCCTTGTGCGCCTGCATAAACTGCAAAAGAATCTCACTTCCCGAAACACGTCGACGGGTATGATCGATCTCGCCGAAGCGGCCAAGGCCATTTAAGAGAGCAGAGCCAACGTCGGTCAGAAAGATAAACCTGAGCGTATCGCGATGGCCGCCCTTCAATTGCGCAGCCTTTCGCTTCAGCAGCTTATAGAGCGGATTGTCGTCTATCGAGTGCGTTTCCGGAGGCATGCTCGACCAAACATTATGATAGCGAATCTGCTTATGCGCGGAGCGTTCGATCTCAACGTCGAGCCCGGGTTCGACAATATGCAGCTTAGTGCCACTGGCAGCGCCGCTTGCGATCCAATTCTCGATCAGTTTCGCGGCATTCTCAGAAAGCTCATAATCCAGAGGCGCCAGCCGCCGGCGAAAGTAGCGCCCATTTTCGTAGCCGTGTTCTTCTCTGAACCGGTAATAGAGAAATGTACTGATGCCCTTGCAAAAGCGATCGGCAAACTGACCGATGACAATTGCAACATTGTCCATCGCCTCTTCTCCAGAAATGGCATTATCGCTCGTCGCGGCGATTTCGATGGCGCAGGGCTTTCCGGGCACGAGTTGTTCAGTGTAGGCGTCGGGACGGTTGCCACCTCCCCACCATTCGGGCTCGATTTCGAGTTCTCCCATTTGGCGGATTGCCCAAAGAAGGCCCAATTCCATTTCCGCAGGCAATGCCTGTTCGACGCGCTTATCTTCGAGACGATTGAGCAAGTCGCGGGCCTTAGCATCACCCAACACGGGATATAGCTCATCCAGCATCAATTGGAGGCGTCGTCGGGTAAATAGCGGCATCGCAATAGACTAGCTGCTTTCATTCTATCGAATATTACTGCGGCCTTGCCGGACCTCCGACACCCGCTCCTTCAACGCAGGAGAAAATCAGTCGTTGCCCGAGGGGAGAGTTCAAACGGCAGGCCGGTCGTGCAGCTCTGCGATATCGTGCAAGGGGCCAAGCTCCAGGTCGATGTGTCCTGTCGCGCTCCGGCCAAAGCCCGCAAAGAGAAACCGATATTCCCTCTGATAGCCAAAACGAAACTCCTTCGACATGGCGTTGTCGATGCGCTCACGTGGGCGGCGCTCATGGGTATCAAAATAGTCGATAGGGCAGTGATGGAAGTACCAACCGGGGAGCTGACTGGCAGCGGCTCGCTCCATGCGGCGGGCGAATTCGTCCGGATCTTTGATAACGACGCAGCAATCGGTACCGGAGAACTCGTCGAAGAGATACGAATCCCAATCCATCGCGACGCAATAAAGGAAATAGTCGGTGCCCGAGGTGCTGTATTTGAGGTCGCTGGTTGGACACACCACCTGCACATCGGGCATCGTCAGGGTTACGTACTGCCCAGGCGAATAGGAATGCTTGACGCATTCGTCATCGTGCCGCGCGGGATCTTTCTCCATCAAGGAATATTGCTCTGCAGACCTCATGCGCAGGCGCCCGAAATCCATGAGACCCTGTAGCCATTTCCGCTCACCGTAGCGAAACAAGACACCCCCAGCGTTCGGGCTCCGTGGCCGTACCGGCGCCGCGGTCAAGTCGCGCTTAGCGATCAGGGGGAGCGGCCGGTGGAGCTGCAGCTTGCGAAGTGCAAACTCATACCGTGTTTGATGTTCTTTACGGTACCAGTACCACGAACTCAAAAAGCTATGGATTGGAATGACGTTCCTGTCCTCGCTGATGATCGCATGCATGTTGCGGACGATATTGTCGTATCGCACGCGAAGGGCCTCATCATCGACCCGCCCCAGGTAGCGGTGAATTTCGTACTGGAATTCCCAGCAGTCGGATTCATAGTCAGTGGTCGTTTGCTTGCATGATCTGATCGCGTCAGGATGGGGTAGGATGGATGGAAGCGGCAACGTCGGAATATCGGGCATGTGCTGCACAACCGGTTGATGAGGTGGTCCCCTGCCACGGAGACGATATCATGAGTCGGTGCTATTCTTGGCGAGCATCGCCAATATTTGCTTTCGGCGTCTCCGGCAGAGAATCGTCGCGATCGTCTGCAAGCTCATCCGAGTAGGAGACTTTGGACAGCTTGTATTCCGTTTGAATGAAGTGTCGGGCGAGGCCGAAGGTGACCTCGGCGGCCGAATAGAGACGCCTCAGCTCGGGCGACGCGTCTGCATCGGACGGAAAGGACTCCGAGGCGTGTGCCGTCGCCACCCGGCAATTGTCGAAAACGTATTTCTCAACCTCCTTACCATTGCGGTCGGCATCAAAGCGCGAAAGTATCTCCGGCCGGAGTGACGCAGAAACCTCCGCGAAGACGTCCTTGATCCAGAGCTTGGTCGGATTCTGCTCTCCTGGCTTTGTCCTTGATCGTTTTTCAAAAACCTTGAAGAAACTCAACACCTCGAAGGTGACCAAGCCCGCCTGACGGGCATTTAGTCCCTCTCTGTAATACGCCAGCCGCTGAAGCAATTCCGGATCGTCGGGGATGGATCGGGAGAACACCCAATGTGGCGTAGTGGAGAACGCACCGTCAGACCGCCGCACGGGAACCGGTATCGGATTTCCGGACCAGCCGTCCTCCAACACCGCGTAGCTATCGTCGCACCAACTTAGCAAGCTCAGGAAACGATTGAGAAGTGTTCGGGCGTCCTCGGCGGAAATACGCTCGTTGGCCAGGTCGATGCTGATCGAATGCGAGAACTCCTTCGTCTTCGGGAAGAGTACGAAATGACGGCTGGCAAATTGCACACGGGTCGGTTCCTTCGGCCAAACCACCTGGGTATCGACACCCAGATTCAGAAAACGCGAATTGCGGCGCGCGCCGAGGCTCTTGTGAAAGGCGTCTCGCTCCTCTTCCGTTTGATATTCTCTCCAGTCCGTTTTCAGCGGCAGATCGAGCTGCCGTGAAAGTGAGACGGTTCGGCGAAGCTGGGTGAAGAAGTCGCGCCCAAGAACGAGTTGCCGAGCGGACGGTGCATCCATCCGATCATGATTATAGGTGGTTTCTGCGCCTTTGCTGAGCAGAGAGGTCGCCATCTTGGAGACGTAGGAGACTGTCTTTCGCTGCCCACCTTCTTGGAACAGCGCCCTCGCATGATAGTCGTCGTCGTTGCGGGTCCGAGCAATCGAGAGTGAAAAGCTGATGATCGACCTGCACGCCTCATCCTCTGCGATCACGGACGCTATGGAGTCCAACAAGGTCACGGTGCCTCTGAACGAGGCGGTAGGTCCGCCGACCGCGCACAAGCTGCCAAGGAAAAGCGATACATGCCCAGCCCATTCCGGCAAAATTGGAACGAAGCCCAGCACCGCGCTGGCGATCTGTTCGTCCGAGAGGCGGACCCCTGCGGATTCTCGTGGGCGTGGCAGCAGACCATAGCCCCGCAATGACTCGAACCGCTTGAGGGTGTCGTCGAACGCTTCCGGCTCGGCCAGCGCGCGGTGCAGAATTTCGGACAGAGGACGCGCATACATGTCTGAGCTCAAATGTCGCGATTACGATTTATGCCTTTGTAAATTAGGTTTTCGACCTTAGTCGACCTTTTATGAATCAGAAGCCTTCTCAGCATTTCCCACAATCTGATCCATAGTACTCAGGCTGCGTTTCGGCTGGCCTGTATTGGTCCGCTATTGGCGCAAAGCGGACATTCATCTTCGACAACGTCGGACGGGACGAATCCGATCAGAACCCCAACGCGCGGCATTGTCCGGACCAGGTCAGGGGCAGGGTCTTCGGAATCCGCGCCAGCGAGAGTGTTGGCGGTTGCTCGCCGGTCAGAATGGCCTCGGTAATAGAGGGCTCCAGAAACGCATAGCGAAGCTCCTGCCGAACGACTTTCGGATGGAGTTTGACTGATGCCGCCAGCGCCTCGACGCTGTCGAACCTGCCCAACCGCAGGTCGCGCAACCAGGCATGCGCCCGGACGATCGCTTGCAATAGCTTTGGATCCGGCTGATCGGTATCTGTTGAGGATGGCGCAAGCGCGGGAGCGTTCTTCACCGGGGCTTGCCATGGGATCTCGATCGCGTCTGCGTTGTCTGGCTGTAGGCGGATCGTGATCTTCTTAGGATGAACGACGACGTCAGCAACGGAATCTACGACATGACGTCCGAGCTGATCGTTGGGAGTCTGCGGGTCGAGTGCGAGGTGCTCCCGGATGGCGTTGATGACAAGGCCTTCGATGAGTTGTGCCGGAATGCGAGCGACCGAGCCCGCTTGAGCCTTTCTGCCGCGCAGAGCGCGCGAGATATAAAACCGGTAACGGATGCCGTTCTTGACCGTAAAGCTTGGGCTCATGCGGTTGCCACGATCGTCGAGAAGTTTACCGACCAGAAGCGCTCCACTGGCCGATTGCCGGGTTTGTGTGGTGACGCGGTTCTCGGCGAGCAGGGTCTGCACCTGATCGAAGGTTTTCTGATCGAGAATTGCCTTATGCTCGGCGGGATACCATTTGCCGTCATGATGAACCTCGCCGAGATACACGCGGTTCTTCAAAACGTGGGCAAGGGGACCATAGGTAAACGGGATGCCGCCGCGATATTTTGGCACTTTGGTGTCGCGCCGTTTCGTGACGATCCTCCGGCGATCAAGATCCTGCACCAGCAAGCTGAAGGACCTCAGTTCTAGATACTGACGGAAGATGGTGCGGACGGTCTCGGCTTCTTTCGGATTGATGACGAGCTTCTTGTTCTTGGCCTCATAGCCGAGCGGAACGGTGCCGCCGGTCCATTTGCCCTTGCGGCGGGAGGCGGCGACCTTGTCCCGAACGCGCTCGGACGCCAGCTCCCGCTCGAACTGGGCGAAGGACAGCAGCACGTTCAGGGTCAGCCGCCCCATGGAGGAGGTGGTATTGAACTGCTGGGTCACAGCCACAAATGAAATGGACTTCCGGTCGAAGGTCTCGACCAGCTTGGCGAAGTCGGCGAGGGAGCGGGTCAGGCGATCGATCTTGTAGACCACGATTACATCGATCAGCCCGGACTCGATGTCGGCCAGAAGCTGCTTCAGGGCGGGACGGTCGAGGTTGCCGCCTGAGAACGCCGGATCGTCATAAGGCTGTGGCAAGACACGCCAGCCCTGCGAAGCCTGACTCTTTATATAGGCCTCACAGGCTTCGCGCTGGGCGTCGAGAGAGTTGAACTCAAGCTCAAGGCCATGCTCGGTGGATTTACGAGTATAGATGGCGCAGCGAACTGGTTTGATATTATTTGCGGCCATGGCGATCTCCCTTCGAGCCCATTCTTGAGGCGATCGCTTTGTCGGACTCTTTGTTCGCTGTCCTCAATCCGAAGAACTTTGGTCCATTCCAGCGTGTGCCGGTGATCCGGTTGGCGATCTCCGAGAGGCTGGTAAAGATTTCGCCCTGGTAGGCAAAGCCCTTGGCCAGCACCGTGATCTTGTGGCTCTGGCCGTTCCAAATCCGTACCAGTTCCGAACCGGGTTTGATCCGCTGCGGCACGTCAAGACGTCCCGTTTTTCCGGCAGCTATCGACCGGCTTAACCGGTCGAGCAGCTTCTTTGTCTCGCGGGAGAGACCACCATAGGCCTTTTCCTGAATCCGCTGCGCGATGCTCCGCCGCAGCAGGTCCGGCCCGAAGGCTGGCGGCGGGTTGGACCGGAACAGCTCGCGGTACCGAACTCGCAAGGCGGAGATGGGCATGGTGCCGAGCTGTTTCAGCTCGGCCTCCACATCGGGATTGATCGATCGCCCGTTCACTTTGGGACGGTTGTCCATTACTTGGACCCTGCGGACTTGCCGATCCGGTAGCGGCGCTCGCCATCAACCTTGTCGGAGGCGAGATCAAGATTCAGCCTCTTCCGGACAACACCAGTCAGAAAGCCTCGCACTGAATGCTGCTGCCAGCCGGTCGCCTTCATGATGTCGGCAATGGTTGTGCCGCCTGGTGCGCGAAGCATCGTAAGCACGGTGGTCAGTTTCGAAGACGCTCGGATGGGTTGCAGGACTGAGGCTTGGGGAAGAGGGCGTTTCGATGGTGCTGGACGCGCCGTAGCTTCGCTGTTGCGCGATGTTGTTGGTTTTACACCATTCCGCACGCTTGGTTGTTCTGCCCGCGGCGAACGGGCTTTTTTTACAACCTTGGAAGGCCGACGTGCGGCTACTGCTGGTCTACGCTTTGCGTTGGGTCTGGTGTTCTTGGATTTCTGGATGCTCATGGAGGCTCCTTTGGGATAAGCGCAACATTAGCGTTGCACTGACCCGACCCGCCGACCGCAGCGCGGGGCGGGCAGGAGCCGATTGGGAAATTCGAAACTAAGCGGTCTCGGCCAGCAAGCTGCGCTTGATCGCAAGAGCTGCCCTGAACAGATCCTGTGCCTCGTGCGCCAAACCCTCGAAGTCCATCAGTATCTGCACTGAGCGGCTTACATTGCCAGCACGGGCGCAGATTTCGGCAGCTTGTGCGATGCTATGGGCTTCTTCCAGTTTGGCCCGGACTTCCGATACGAGCGCTGCGACGACGTGAATTTCGGGGATATCGGTCATGTGGTGCTCCTTTTATTGATCACCACACATGCTTCGTTTGCCGCTGAAGTCGAGCAGATTGTGAGCAATCTTATGGCTCTTATCGAATCGATTGCATCATAAGATGATCGTCCAGAATGATCCCTGACGCGCGCTGTGTTGCTAAGCAAGACATTTGTAAAATCATAAGGCGAAAACGATGGGTCGGAGAAATCCCCAAAAACCGCTGACGGCCAAGCAACGAGCTCTCGATCGGCGCAGAGCTGCCGCCCATGCTGCCCAGAAGGAGAAGATGTTAATCGCGGCGGCTCAGGTCTTTTGCGAAAGAGGATTTGAAGCTTCCAGTATGGATCAGATCGCCGCGCGTGTAGGACTTAAG
>JACDJB010002002.1_pt1 | contig 15529 bp, 14 predicted proteins | sample 7454121 | NCBI WGS metagenome assembly JACDJB01 (sample SAMN14253290, study PRJNA609438) | sludge metagenome | isolation source: sludge after 25d culture with pyrite | collected 2018-12-20 | reverse complement strand
TCTTTTCGTCCTTTCTGGCAGCCTGTCAATAGGGCAGCAAGTAACGCCCTCACCCGCAAGGTTTGCCAATGAAATTGCCGCTTTTAAAGCCCGGGATAAAGAAGCCCCACCTGCCAAAGGAAAAATACTTTTTGTAGGCAGTTCCTCCTTCAGAATGTGGAAAACGCTGGAAGAGGATTTCCCCGAATACAACCTTCTAAACCGTGGTTTTGGGGGTTCCAACTTATCAGACGTCATTTATTTCTTTCACGATATTGTGGTACCCTACCAGCCTGCTCAAATCGTGGTTTACGAAGGTGACAACGATATTTTCGGCGGAATGACACCCGAATTATTCATGGAAGATGTCGTCACTTTTTCGAGAATGGTGGAGCTTTATATGCCCGGAACACCGGTTTTATTCCTTTCGGTAAAACCCAGTCCTGCACGAAGTGCAACTCTGCCCAATTATCGGCGGGCCAACCAGATGCTCTACGAATTTGCACTTAGTAAGAATCATGTTAGATATGTAGATGTTTTTCAATTGATGATTGATGAGGAGGGACATGCCGTCGAATCTTACTTCACAGGAGATATGCTGCACATGAACCGCAGCGGATATGAGCTTTGGACTGAATTATTAAGACCCTGGTTGTCGGAAGCCGCCCTAAAGCTTCAATAAACCCTTTGAGTGCCTTTGTGAAATCCTTCGTGTTTCCTTTGTGGTAAAAGCAAAATTTCAGCGCACAATGAACAAACCAAATATCTCCATTGAAAATTACAACTACCACCTTCCCAAAGAAAGAATTGCCAAATACCCTCTAAAAAAGCGCGATGACTCCAGATTGCTCCTGTACCGCGATGGAGAGATACAGGACCAGTGGTTCAACCAACTCCCGGGCCTGCTGCCTGCCGACACGCAGCTTATTTTCAACGATACCAAAGTAATACAAGCCCGCCTGCCATTTCAAAAAAAGACGGGGGCTCACATTGAGATATTCTGCCTGCAACCTGTGAGTCCTTCGGATGTGGCGATGGCCTTTGCCCAAACCGGCGAAGTAACCTGGAACTGCCTGATTGGCAATCAAAAAAAATGGAAAGACGAACCCCTGGAGCGGCCCCTTAAAATGGGTGAATCCAACCTCCTGCTCATGGCAGAAAAGGTGAAGCCCACCTCCGATGGCTATGCAGTGCGGTTTGGCTGGAACGACTCCTCGATTACTTTTTCGGAGATTATGGAGGCTTTGGGACAAACCCCTATCCCACCCTATCTGGAACGGGAATCGGAGCCCATTGACCGGGAGCGGTATCAAACCATCTATTCGCGGGAAAAGGGCTCGGTGGCTGCCCCAACCGCGGGGTTGCATTTCACCAACGAAGTAATGGAAAATCTGCATCAGAGGGGGATTCAAACTCAAAACCTCACCTTACATGTGGGGGCTGGCACCTTTAAGCCGGTCAAGAGTGCCTCCATCGACGCCCATAATATGCATACCGAACATTTTCAGGTATCGGTAGAAATGTTGCAGGCCCTCATCCGGCACAAAGGAACCAAAATTGCAGTGGGCACCACCTCGGTGCGCACACTTGAATCGTTATATTGGGCAGGGGTACTGGCAGGACAGAAAAAAAAGTATAAACACATTGACCAATGGCTTCCCTATAACCTCACAAGTGGTTTATCATTCTGTGAGGCACTCTCTCAACTCGTTGAAGCTTTAAAAGAAGAAGAGTTGTCGCGATACACCGGGTCCACTTCCATTATTATTGTACCGGGATACCGGTTCAGATCCATCGAAGCATTGGTGACCAATTTTCATCAACCACGCAGCACACTCCTGCTACTGATCGCGGCCCTTACAGGTGATTATTGGCAAAAAATATATCAGCACGCCTTGGAGCGTCCCTACCGCTTTTTAAGCTATGGCGACTCCTCCCTGCTTTGGAAATCAAACCTCTCCTGAGGCCCGTTTTTTCAGCTCCTCTTCAAGAATCTCCTCCACATCGGGGGCGCAGGAACCACAAACGGTAGATACATCCGTCTCGTCCTGTAACTGTTCAAAAGTGGTTAATTGCTTTTCGCGTATGGCCTTTATAAGGTCAGCCTTGGTGAGCTGAAGGTGAAGACATACCAGGTCGTTATCTGAATATTTCATAATGGTAAAGTCGGTAAAAAGTAATCGGTGAACGGTAAACAGTGAACGGTAAGATATCCAATCAGAGTTTCACTCAAAAAGAAACCTTTTCAATCTTATCTATCAGCCTTTTTCTAGGTTCGATCGTCAACATAGCTTTAATTTTTTGGCAATTTACAAAAAATACATCTGCTTTTCGATTCAACTCCGTGTAAATTGTGGATTGCCATTCTAATTTTTTATCTTCGCAGGTTGAAAACGGAAAGCGTCTGACAAAATGAACTATTGGAATAGTTTTTGATAAGGAAACCGTCGGCCAAAGAAATGGCGCAAAAAGGCAACGGTGTGTAAGAGAGACAACAGACGGGCAGTTAGGTTCTTAACAAGAATTAACGCCATTTATTTTTAACCGTTAATATTTGCATTTATTTTTTGGATACCGTAAAATTTAGCATACAGTATATCAGAACAACAGAATAAAAACTACATTTTCATCCGTAAATAATTTATTTTTTAAGGTCGGATGGAACTCGCATGTGAATTTTCATCCGTGTTTGTGTTTAACGAACATGCTCGTTTCATAGAATAATAAAACTTTTTGTTACATGGATCAATCTGTTGATATTAAGGAATTAAACGAACGCATTAAGCAGGAGAGTTCGTTTGTAGATTTACTCACCCTGGAGATGAACAAGGTCATCGTAGGACAGAAACACCTGATAGAGAGCCTTTTAATAGGCCTTCTGTCCGATGGTCACATTCTGCTTGAAGGGGTTCCCGGCCTGGCCAAAACGCTGGCTATCACCACGCTCTCAAATATTGTTGACACCAGCTTCAGCCGCATTCAGTTCACCCCCGATTTGCTGCCGGCCGATCTTCTGGGAACCATGATTTACAGCCAGAAGAACGAGGAATTTGTGGTCAAGAAGGGCCCCATCTTCACCAACTTTGTACTGGCCGATGAGATAAACCGTGCACCGGCCAAAGTGCAAAGTGCGCTGCTGGAAGCTATGCAGGAGCGTCAGGTCACCATTGGCGATCGCACCTACAAACTCCCCGAGCCATTTCTGGTAATGGCCACTCAAAACCCCATTGAGCAGGAAGGCACCTATCCTCTCCCCGAGGCTCAGGTTGACCGTTTTATGCTGAAGGTGGTAATCGATTACCCGGCCATCAGTGAAGAGCAAATAATCATACGCCATAATCTGGCTCACAAATTCCCGCAAGCCAGCACCATTCTTAAACCCGATGACATTTTACGGGCCCGTAAGGTGGTGAAAGATGTGTACATGGACGAAAAAATCGAGAAATACATCCTCGACATCGTATTTTCCACCCGCTTTCCCGAGAAGTACGATCTGGACAAGTTTAAAGATATGATCTCGTATGGCGCCTCACCGCGAGCCAGCATCAATCTATCCATGGCAGCCAAGGCTTTTGCTTTTATTAAGCGCCGGGGTTATGTAATTCCCGAAGATGTGCGGGCCGTATGCCACGACGTGCTGCGTCACCGCATCGGTCTCTCCTACGAAGCCGAAGCCAATAACATCACCTCCGAGGAGATTGTGAGCGAGATACTTAACAAAATAGAGGTGCCTTAATAAGGTAAACGGTAATCGGTGAACAGTAATCGGTGAACAGTAAACAGTAAAAGGTGAACGGTGAAAGGTGAAAGGTAAAAGGTGAACGGTGAAAGGTGAAAGGTAAAAGGTGAAAGGTAAACAGTGAACAGTAAACAGTAAACAGTGAACAATGAAAAGTGAAAGGTAAAAGGTGGAGAGATCAATCTTTTTCCTTCAATCTTTTCATAACCGGAACTCACAACTCAGAACCCAGAACCTACGCCTCCTGTACAGACGCACAATTTGTGCGTCTCTAAACCCAAAAACTCGAATCCCATTGGAAACAACAGACATATTAAAACGGGTACGAAAAATTGAGATCAAGACCAGGGGCTTATCGCGGAATATCTTCGCGGGCGAGTACCACACGGCCTTTAAAGGGCGGGGTATGATGTTCAGCGAAGTGCGCGAATACCAATATGGCGACGACATTCGCAACATCGACTGGAATGTGACCGCGCGGTTCAATCATCCTTACATTAAGGTGTTTGAAGAAGAAAGGGAACTTACCGTGATGCTGATGATCGATGTATCGGGTTCCAGAGAGTTTGGAACCACCTGGCGATTCAAGAAAAATGTGATCACCGAGATGGCAGCCGTCCTGGCCTTTTCGGCCATTCAGAACAACGACAAAATCGGGGTGCTCTTTTTTTCCGACCAGATAGAAAAGTTTATCCCCCCCAAAAAAGGACGTAAGCACATCCTTCACATCATCCGGGAACTCATAAGCTTTACCCCCGAAAACCGATCCACCAACCTGTCGGAGGCTTTACGCTATCTCACCAATGCCATAAAAAAGCGGTGCACGGCCTTTATTATCTCCGACTTTATCGACGATAACTTCGAGGATGCTCTTAAAATTGCCAACCAGAAACACGATGTGGTGGCATTGCGCGTGTACGACCCACGGGAGGCGGAGATGCCCAACATCGGCTTTGTGAAACTAAGAGACGCCGAGAGCGGCGAATACTATTGGGCCAACACCGCCAATAAAAGAACCCGTACCGGTTACCGTGCCTGGTGGCTCGAAAATGAAGAAAAACTCCGGTCTGTTTTCCTGAAAAGCGGCGTGGACAGCGTGGCCGTTCCCACCGATGAAGATTATGTAAAAGCACTCATTGCACTATTTAAAAAACGAGCTTAAAAATGGGCAAAAAACCATTTTTCTTTCGGTTACTTCTTACAAGCCTTTTAATGGCTTGTATTTCTGTTTTAACCAATGCACAAACAGAGAGTTTCTCGGTTTCGGCACAGCCCGATTCGTCACTGATGGTGATAGGCGGACAAATGAACCTCACCCTGGAGGTGTCGCAACCACCCAACCTTATAGTGGCGTTTCCGCAATTTACCGATACCATCACCAAAAATATTGAGATTGTTGAGGCATTCCCCCGCGATACCACCGTGGCCAGCGACAACTACCTCTCCATCAAGCAGGTGTACCGCATAACCTCGTTCGACAGCGGGCTGCACTACATCCCGCCCATGGCATTTGAACTGGCCTCGGAACAGATGAAAGAGAAACGAACCACCCGCCCCATCGGCATCATGGTGGTAAATCCTTTTGAAGAGGTGGACCCCCAAAAAGGCATCACCGACATCAAGCAACCCATCGACACCCCTTTTTCATTAGCCGAGTTACTCCGCTTTTTGCCCTGGATAGTTGGCGGATTGTTGATGGGATTGCTGCTTACCGGTCTCATCTATTGGCTGGTATACCGAAAAAATCCGTTGAAGGTCATCCTAAAAGAAAAACCCAAAGAGCCGGCCCATGTGATAGCTCTGCGACAACTGGAAAAGATTAAGAAAGAGAAAATCTGGCAGAAAGGACAAATCAAACGGTTTTACTCCGATGTTACCGACACCTTGCGTCGATATCTGGAGAATCGTTATGGCATTGATGCACCAGAGCAAACCACTGCTGAGATACTTCAATCACTCCGCCAGGTGGAACTGCCCGACGAACAGGTGGCTAAGAAAATTAAACAGGTTCTTGAATTGGCCGATCTGGTGAAGTTTGCCAGGTTTGAGCCCCTGCCCGACGAGCATGATTTGACGCTGATCAATGCTTACTTTTTCGTGAACCAAACCAGGTACGAGGAGTTGAAGACCACCGAAGAGATGGCTAAAGAGATGCAGACGCAAGAGAGTGCCCAACATGTTGAATCTTAAAAAATAGTTTCAGGAATGAACTATACCTTTTTACATCCACAATATTTCTTTCTGCTCCTGGTGCTATTGCCTATGGCCGGCTGGTACATCTGGAAACAGAAAGAGCTGAACGCATCCATTCAGATATCCACCATCAAAGGCTTTTTGAGAAATAAAAAATCAAGAAAGACCTATCTGCGTCATTTGCCGTTTGCGCTGCGATGCCTGAGTGTGGCGTTTCTGGTAACTGTCCTGGCACGACCCCAATCCACCAATAGTTTGCGCAACGTCACCACCGAAGGAATCGACATCATGATAGCCCTGGATATATCGGGGAGCATGCAGGCTATGGACTTTACACCCAACCGGTTAGAAGCGGCCAAAGATGTGGCCATCAACTTTATCTCAGGACGTCCCAACGACAAAATAGGCCTGGTGATTTTCGCAGCCGAGAGCTTTACCCAATGTCCGCTCACCATCGACCACGCAGTGCTTATCAACCTCTTTAAAGATATTCGCATAGGGATGCTTCAGGACGGCACAGCCATTGGCCTCGGCCTGGCCACCGCCGTGAACCGCATCAAGGACAGCGAAGCCAAAAGTAAAGTGATCATTCTGCTCACCGACGGGGTCAACAACCGCGGTGAGGTGGCCCCCATCACCGCGGGCGAAATTGCCAAAACCTTTGGCGTGCGCGTATATACCATCGGAGTGGGTACTCAGGGGATGGCACCCTTCCCGGTAAGCACTGTGTTTGGCCAGCAAATACAAAATATGGAGGTGAAAATTGACGAAGAGATGCTGCAAAATATTGCCGACATGACGGGCGGTAAATACTTTAGAGCTACCGACAAGGAAAAACTGCGCAACATCTATCAGGAGATAGACGAAATGGAAAAAACGAAAATTGAAGTACAGGAATACAGCAAACGCTCCGAAGAGTTTTTGCCCTTTGCCCTGCTGGCCCTGGCCTTTTTATTGAGTGAGATTTTGTTAAGAAATACGGTTTTGAGGAATTTGCCGTAGAAGGAAGAGAAGGAGATTGAAAAAAAGATTGAAGGGATTGATGGAAAAAGATTGATGGAAGACCGAAGACAGAAGATGGAAGACGGATTCCGATAGCTATCGGAACGGAAGACAGAAGACAGAAGACAGAAGACAGAAGACGGGAGACGGAAGATTGAAAAAGATAAAGATTGAGGGGATTGAAGGAAAAAGATTGAAAGGAAAGAGATTGAGGGAAGATTGGACAATCCGGACTTGAATCAAAACCCTGAACTCTGAACACTAAACTCAAAACTCTGAACTCTGAACCCTTTACCCTGACCCTACGCTCCCTGTACAGACGCACAATTTGTGCGTCTCTAACTATAATAATTTTAAAACCCATACAGCATGTTTCGATTTGGACATCCTGAATATTTATATCTCCTGGCCATTATTCCGGTACTGGCTTTTATGCAGATATTGTTTCAGAGTCAGCGGAAAAAGCGCCTTGAGAAATTTGGCAAACTGCAACTATTGGAGCATTTAATGCCCGACGTATCCTTCATCAGGCCGGCCGTTAAGTTCTACCTGTTGTTGCTGGCCCTCATAGCGCTGATTGTTACGCTGGCCTCCCCTCAATTTGGCACAAAACTTGAAACAGTTAAACGCAAAGGTATTGAATTGGTTATTGCCCTGGATGTTTCCAACAGCATGAATGCCACCGATATTGAACCCAGCAGACTGGCCCGGGCTAAGCTGGCCATTGAGCGGCTTACCGACCGGCTGGTGAACGACCGCATAGGCCTGATTGTATTTGCCGGACAGGCATACAACCAGTTGCCCATCACCACCGATTATCCTTCGGCCAGAATGTTTTTATCGAGCATTACCACCGAGATAGTGCCCACGCAAGGGACGGCTATTGGTGCTGCCATACGATTGGCTACCAACTCGTTTAGTCAGCAGGAGGACATTAACCGGGCCATCGTGGTTATAACCGACGGCGAAGACCATGAGGACAACGCCATTGAAGCCGCTGCAAATGCCGCAGACAAGGGCATTAAAGTTTACACCGTGGGCATGGGCAGTCCCGAGGGAGCGCCCATTCCGGTAACGCCCGACAACCGCAGCGTATTTATGAAAGACCGTGAAGGCAATGTGGTGATATCGAAGATGAACAGCGACCTGTTGCGACAAATTGCCGCTGCCGGAAATGGCGATTATATTGCCGCCAACAACATACGCCGGGGCATCAACGAGTTGATTGACCAACTCTCGGAACTGAAAAAGAGTGAAATTGAATCGAAAATATACACCGATTTTGAAGATCAGTTTCAGTATCTGGCCATATTGGCGCTTTTCCTGATTTTGATTGAATTTATCATTCTCGATCGCAAGAACAAGTTTTTAAAGAAAATCGACCTCTTCAATGTAGAGGAACCCACACGAAAGTAAAGGTCCAAATTACTGAATTGAGAGAATAATTTGCTGAAAAAATGAACTATAAGGTTATCGTAAAATTTGGCGCGCTGGTTTTGGTACTGGCCTGGTTTTTTTCAATACCCGCCAACAGCCAGAATGAGCGGCGCTTTATTCGCAAGGGAACCAGGCTCTACCAGGATGAAAAATATCTGGAGTCGGAGATTGAATACCGTAAAGCCCTCGAGCAAAAAGGCAATTCGTTTGAAGCCCGCTTTAACATGGCCGATGCCCTCTTTAAGCAGGAAAAAGTGGACGAGGCCATTGAGCAGTTTCAGGCCATCGCCAGTCAGGCACCCGACAAAGAGAAGAAATCGGATGTATATCACAATATAGGCAACGGTTATTTTGCCAAACAGGAATTGGAGAAAAGTATAGAAGCCTATAAAGAAGCTTTACGCAACGACCCGTTGGACGACCAGACCCGCTATAACCTGATAGTGGCTCAAAAAATGCTGGAAAATCAACAAAACCAACAGGATCAGAACCAGGAGCAGGATCAGGAGCAGCAGGACAAGGAGCAGGAACAAAAAGAGCAAGAGCAAAAACAGCAAGAGCAGGAACAACAAAAACAGCAGCAACAGCAACCCCGCGATGAAGAACTCTCGAAGGAAAATGCACAGCGTATTTTGCAATCGCTCGAGCAGGATGAAAAAGAGCTGCAGGAGAGGCTGCGAAAAGTAGAGCAGTCACAATCCACCAAAACCGAGAAGAACTGGTAAAAAGACCCAAAAAGGAAATTAACAATAGCATGAAATCATCCACCTTGTTCATATTATCATTTCTGCTTTTCCACCTCTCTGCCACAGCGCAGGATGTGAAATTCTCAGCCTCGGCCCCTTCCACCGTCATTCAGGATGCCCGCTTCCAGCTGGTCTACTCCATCAACCGGGAAGGCTCCGATCTGCGGGTTCCCGACCTAAAGGAGTTTCAGATATTGATGGGCCCCACCACCTCGCAGCGTTCGCAGGTACAAATCATCAATGGAAAGGTGACCCGCGACCAGGAGTTTTCGTACACCTATATCTTAAAAGCCAACCAGAAAGGTACCTTCACCATCCCGGCGGCTTCCATAGAGGTGGGCGGTAAAAAATACGAATCCAACCCGCTCACCATCGAAGTGATTGAAGGAGACCCGGCACAAAGCGGTGGCAGCAACCAGAGCACCGAACCACCGGCAGCCATAGGTCCTGTTTCCGACGACGAGGTGTTTATTACCATGACCGCCAATAAAAGCAGTGTTTATCAGGGCGAGCCGGTGCTCATCACCACTAAAATATATACAAGGGTCAACCTCGAGGGTATTTCGGATATTGACCATCCCAATTTCCGCGATTTTATTGCCGAAGACCTCACTGGCAATGAAAATATACAGTGGTCGTTGCAAAATGTGGATGGAAAAACCTACCGGGTGGGAACTTACAATCAAAAAATCCTCTTTCCGCAAAAGAGTGGTACCCTCACCATCGACCCTACCACCATGGAGTTTCTGGTACGGCAGCAACAGGCCCGCCAGTCCACCAACATCTTCGACGACTTTTTTGATTCCTACCGTACGGTGAAACGAAAAGTCTCCTCCAAAGCACTGAAGATACAGGTAAAACCATTGCCTTCCCCGCTGTCGGTTAATTTTTCCGGCGTGGTGGGCAACATCACCATGGACGTTTCAGCCTCAAAGACGCAGGCCCGCATCAACGACGGCATCACCATCAAAACAGTGATTTCGGGCGTGGGCAACCTCAAACTGGCCGAAGGACCCAAGCTGGACATCCCCGCCGATTTTGATGTGTTCGACCCCAACGTGAGCAACAACCTCACCCAAACCACCCAGGGAACCAAAGGCTCCAAGACTTTTGAGCAGCTCATCATACCCCGTCACTCGGGCACTTTTGAGATTCCTGCAGTAACCTACACCTATTTCAATCCTTCCACAGGGCGGTATCAAACCCTGAAAAGCAAGCCAATCGTACTTGAAATTGAAAAAACCGACGACGAACAAATTGCCTCCGGCCCGGCAATTTCCAGGCCCGGCAGCGCCAATCGCGAAAGCATTCAGTTTTTAGGGCAAGACATCCGTTTTATAAAAAGCTCAACAACCCGCCTGAAACCGGCCAACACCTTTTTGTTTGGCACCTGGCCGTTTGCTCTGGGTTTCATCATTCCCGCCTTGCTCTTCATCATTATCTTCCTCATTTACAAGAAGAAGATAAAGGAGAACGCCAATGTGATGCTCATGAAAACCAAACGGGCCAATAAACTGGCGCGCAGGCGCCTGAAGAAAGCGGCCAAACTTCTGAAGTCGGGACAGAGCGAGGCGTTCTATGAGGAACTTTCACGAGGACTCTGGGGATACATCAGCGACAAGCTGTCCATACCCGGAGCAGAACTTAACCGCGACAATGTGCGGCAGGTGTTACTAAAAAACGGCGCACAGGAAGACAATGCTGAGCGACTTTTGCAGATACTGGACGCCTGCGAATTTGCGCGTTACGCACCCTCATCCGAAGTGCGTCAGCGCGAAGACCTTTACCAGCAGGCCATAGAAGTTATCAGTAAACTGGAAAACAACCTGAAAAAGACAAAGAATTAATCAAAATGAAGCTATTTGCAACTCTATTATTGGTATTTCTTAACCTGTGGACAGGTGCTTTGGCGCAGGATACAAGATTTGAACAGGCCAACAAGCAGTACACCGAAGGCAACTACCAGGAGGCAGTTGCCACTTACGAAGATATCCTGAAATCGGGGATGCAAAGCCCGGCCTTGTTTTATAATCTGGGAAATGCCTATTACAAGTCGGGGCAACTGCCCGAGGCCATCCTCAACTACGAGCGGGCGCTGTTGCTGGCCCCCCAGGACAGAGACATCCGCTACAATCTGAAGCTGGCCTACAGCCAAACAGCCGATAAGATTGAAGAGGTGGGCACTTTTTTTCTTGCCGAATGGGTTCAGGAACTCCGAAGCAGCAACAATTCGGATGGGTGGGCACTTTATGCCCTCATCGCGTTTTCACTGTTTCTATTGGCGCTGGGACTCTATTTCTTCTCCCGCAACATAGGGGTTAAAAAACTGGCCTTTGCCCTGGCACTTATTTTCGTCATCGCCTCCGGCCTCAGTTATGCCTTCGCGGCCCGCCAAAAAGAACGGTTGATAGAGCGCACCCATGCCATCGTTTTTGCCCCCTCGGTAACCATTAAAAGCTCACCCGACACCAGCGGCAACGACCTGTTTGTGCTGCACGAAGGAACCAAGGTAAAGCTGATATCTAAAATTGGCGAATGGTGGAACATCGAGATGCAGGACGGCAGCGAAGGGTGGATTCATGAAGGAGATGTGGAGGTGATTTAACCAGGTGGCGGAGACGCCTTTCTGCCTCAGCATGCCATCATACAATCTTTCCATCCAAATCCCAAAGGTCTTCCCAACCCCGGGCGCCTTCCCATAGAAACACCTGACCCTTTATAAGACGGGAATTGCAATCCACCGTTTTCATCTCCTCCATCTCTTCTGCTGTGAGCGGGTCTTTGAAGGAAGCCTCCAGATTACCCAGAAACTGAGCCGGTTTAACCGAAAATGGGATGGTAATTTGTCCTCTTTGAACCCCCCATTTGATACATACAATGGCCGGATGCACATTTAATCGTTTGGCAATTTTCTGAACCACCGGATGTTCCACATCCACAGCATCATCGGCGGTTCTATCCCGCTGCGGGCGCCGGGGAGAACCAATGGGGCTAAAACCAATAGGCTGAATACCTTTACTTTTCACATAATCGAACAGTTCAGGTTGCTGAAAACAGGGATGAAGCTCCATCTCATTGGCAACAGGTAATATCCGCATCAGCGGCAGTGTGGCTTCAAATTTAGGAATGGTCATGTTAGAGGTACCGATATTTTTTACCAGCCCTTTATCCATGAGCGTCTCCATCTGCTTCCAGGTGTCCATATACTCCTCAACGCTAAAGGGTTTTGAGTCCGGGTTTCGCGCATCACCTCCAACACCCGGCGCGTGGTAGTTGGGAAATGGCCAGTGCACCAGATAAAGGTTAAAATAGTCGAGCCCCAGATCATTCAACGAGTCGCGACAGGCTTGTTCCACTTCACGGTGCCGGTCGTTCCATACTTTGCCGGTGATCCACAGCTCTTCACGCTTTACCGTTCCCTCAGCAATCACTTCAGCAAGAGCCTGCCCGATCTCCTTCTCGTTTTGATAAACTTCGGCACAGTCGATGTGCCTGTAGCCCAGCCGAATGGCACTCTTTACCGCATCGGCAATCTCCTGATTGGAGTAGAGGTCGGAACCAAAGGTACCCAAACCCACCATTGGAATTTCATCACCCGAACGTAAGGTTGCTTTGGGCACCCATTTGGGGTCAATAGGTTTTAAATCTTGTGTCATAATTCTTTATTTTGTTATGTATTCAAATTTTCAACATTGACAAAGATTGAGGAGATTGAGGGGATTGAGGAGATTGAAAGGAAAAAGATGGGGGAGATTGATGTAAAAATATAAATACGCCGGGACGTTTTTTTACCCTTTGACCTTTGAGCTCCCTAATCTCTATTTAATCCTTTTCCATCTTCTATCTTCTGTCTTCGTGCTTCGTGCTCCGTGCTTCTGTCTTCTGTCTTCTGTCTTCTGTCTTCTGTCTTCTATCTCCTGTTCCGATAGCTATCGGAATCGGTCTCCTGTCTTCCGTTCCGATAGCTATCGGAATCGTGCTCCCCTCTACTTCACTTCCTCATCGAACACCACCGCCACTTTACCGCATTTCCCGCTGGCCATCAGTTTATAAGCTTCATCGGCCTGGTCAAGGGTAAAGCGGTGTGTCACCAGCTCTTCGGGATGGATTCTCCAGCGGACCAGGCGTTCCACCAGCTCCTCCATCTTCCAGGTGGAAGTAACCCATGAACCATAAATAGTCTTTTGATCGTGAATCATGTCGGGAGAAGGGTTAAGCTCCATGGTGCCACCTTCGCCAATCAGCACTATTTTGCCCCATTTCCGGGTGGCTCTTACACACAATTGGCGGGCGTGTGTATTGCCCGAGCAGTCCACACTCTTTTCGTAACCCAGACCCGAAGAAGCGGTCATTGCCTTTTCCAGGGCATCAGAGCCGGACACAAACACCTCATCGGCCAAACCCTTTTCAAGTGCCAACTGACAACGCTCTTCACTCACATCGGTGGCTACTATTTTTTGGGCGCCCATAGCTTTTGAGAGCATACAGGCCGCCAGCCCCACCGGACCTAATCCCGTAACCAGCACCTGGTCATTTCCGGAGATGCCGATCTTTTCAAGTCCTTCGTAAACGGTTCCAAAACCGCAAGCTACCTGCGCGCCATCGGTGTAGGTAAGCTCATCGGGCAACAGTATCAGGTCTTTCTCGTCGGCTAAAATGTACCCGCACATTCCGCCATCGCGTTGCCAACCATAGGCGGCACGGTGTTCGCTGGTACATGAGATCATATACCCGCGGCGACAATCGTTGCAAACACCACAACCCGATATGTGATAAACGATCACACGATCGCCCTCTTTAAAACGCTTCAACCCGGGGCCACACTCAATAATCTGGCCACAGGGTTCGTGACCCGCCACCACATTTTGATAGCCTTCGGGGCCTCTCCCCAGATGCTCGTGATAGATGGCACGGATGTCGGACCCGCAAATAGTGGACGACTTGGTTTTAAGAATTACCTGGCCGTGTCCCGGTGCAGGAATCTCTAAATCTTTAATTACCACTGTGCTGTTACCGGGCAGGTAAGCACCTTTTGTTTTTTTTGTCTGTCGATTCATGTTTCTAAAGTTTAGAAATTAACTGAATTAGATCTTTTATTGTTAAATGGAAAGGTCTGCCTGCCTAACGATAGGTAGACAGGCAAAATTTTGCGTCTCAATAACAACACAATGTGTTTTACCGCAAATAATATTTATGCGACCGGTAGCTGTACACGGCAATCACTATAAAACATATCAGGGGCAACACAAAAGAGGCATTCACCTCGGGAATATATCCCAGGATATTGAGATCGCCAAAACCGGGTCCGCCGAAATCGAGGATGCGTCCTTGTAGAGGAGGCATTAAAGCCCCGCCCACAATGGCCATCACCAAACCGGCAGAACCAATTTTGGCCTCTTCGCCCATATCTTTAAGCGCGATGCCATAAATAGTGGGGAACATGAGCGACATAAACACCGAAATGCCCACCAGGCAATAGAGTCCTTCGATACCTACAAGGAAGATGGTACCGAGGGTGGTCACGATGGCTCCAATGGAGAAGATGAACATAAGTTTACCCGCACCTATATATTTAAGCAAAAAGGTGCTCATGGCACGTGAGCTAAGAAATAAAGTCATGGCGGCCATATTGTACCAGGTGGCTGTGAGCTGTGCATCGGCAGGCCGGGTGAGATTAAGCCGGTCCACGTATTGAAAAATAAATGTCCAGCACATGATCTGAGCACCTACATAAAAGGCTTGTGCGATAACACCCTGGTAATACCGCTTATTTTTGAATAGTAATTTAAAGGTTGCCCCAAGGGGCATGGCCAGATGGTCCTTGGTTTTTGGCATCTTTGAAAGGGCCACAAGAACGAACATCACGATCACCAAAACGCCCAGCGCTATATATGGGCCACTGATAAGAGAAAGATCGCTGGTGCGGATGGCTGCCTGTTCGGCTGCGGGAAGCTGATTGTAGGCTTCGGGTGAATATTCGGCAGAACGCAATAACTTAATCACAAAGAGCTGCGCAATCAACATCCCAAACAGGGAGCCCATTGGGTTGAAGGTTTGCGAGAGATTCAACCGCCGGGTGGCAGTCTCCGGGTTGCCCATGAATAAAATAAATGGGTTGGAGGTCGTCTCCAAAAAAGCCAACCCGAAAGTTAAGATATAGAGTGAGATCAGGAAAAAGGTAAATTCCTCATAGGCGGCTGCGGGGTAAAAGAGCAGGGCACCTGTGGCATACAATGCCAGGCCTACCAAAATTCCCGACTTGTACGAAAACTTACGGATAAAAAGAGCTGCAGGAATGGCCATGGTGGCATAACCGCCATAGAAGGCAAACTGCACCAGTGCCGCTTCAAAATTTGACAGTTCGGGCATCACCTTTTTAAAGGCCGAGACCATGGGATTGGTCAAATCGTTGGCAATACCCCATAAAAAGAAG
>JACDJB010001995.1_pt1 | contig 15573 bp, 11 predicted proteins | sample 7454121 | NCBI WGS metagenome assembly JACDJB01 (sample SAMN14253290, study PRJNA609438) | sludge metagenome | isolation source: sludge after 25d culture with pyrite | collected 2018-12-20 | reverse complement strand
GTACGACGTCGCGTACCCGGCCGCGTTCGGAGCATTCCCTTCTCCACACGACAACTGCCCCGGCGCCGAGCCCTGGTTGAACGGCAGGAACTGCGTGCCGTTCAACGCCAGGCGCGTCGTCATGTATGCAAGACGCGGATCGACCGCGAAGTGCACCAGTGTCCGCTGGCTCAGCAGCAGCTCTTTCGGGTCGCGGTCCTTCTTGTACTGATTGATGGCGTCGGTGACCGTCTGGCTGTTCAGCGGGTTCTTCAGCTCCGCCGTCGCCACCGGGATCCCGTTCACGAACAAGCACAGATCCAAACTGTTCGCGTTCGACAGCGAGTAGTGCAACTGGCGGGTCACGGTCAGCCGGTTCTTGCCGTACAGCTCAGCAAGCTGAGCGTTCATCCCCGACGCCGGCCGCGAGTACATCAACCGGATGGTGACGCCCTGGTCCTCGACACCCTTGCGCAGTACGCGCACCGTGCCGTCCTTGTCGATGGCTTGAGCGAGACGCGCCAGGAACTTCTGCTGCGCCTTCTCCGCGTCGCCACCGTGCCGGGAGACCAGAAGGTCCCAGACCTTCGACTGGGTCGCGCCGACGAACGCGAACAGCTCCGCCGTGTCCAGCCCAAGCTTGCGATCGAAGTGCGAGTCCGCCCCGAGCGAGTAGCCGCCGTGCGCGCATAACCACTCCACGATGTCCGACTCGAACTGCTTCTCCTTCACATGCTCCGGCATCAGGCCACCTTCCTCACCGCGTCGAGACCACCGGTCACCGCAGCCGCAATCAACGCCTGCCGATGCTCCCGCAGCAACTCCACTTGACGTTCGAGTTCGCCGAGTCTGCGCTGCATCAAGTCACGCGCTGCCTCCAGCCGCTCGACCAGTTGCGCTTGCTCCTCGTAGTCGGGTACCGAGACGCGGAGCCCGAGGTACTCCGCGCTGTCGAGATTCTGGATCCCAGTGGTTTGCTTGACGAAAGGGAAGTTCCGCTTCGCCTGGTAGTGGGCCGCCATCAGAAGGCCGGCGTACCGAGAGAACACTTCCGGGCGCGGCCGAAGCACCGCAACAAAGTTCGAGCACACCGCACTTCGATCGGCGCCCTCGAACGTCACAGCGCATCCGACCGGCTTGTCTGCCGTTCCGCCGGACTTCTCCAGGAGCACATCACCTACTCGCAGTAGCCGAGACGCCGCCTGCGCCAATGGGACGTTCCGCATCGTTTCGGCGGCCGCGCCGGCCACGAAGTTGACCCGATCGAAGTCAGCGACACGAACACACACCACGTCGTCGTCGTTGCCCTTTGGGTCTTCACCCCAGATGCCGTTTCGCTCAAACTCAAAGAGGTACTTCAGCCGAGTCGCCTTCCAGCCGGGTGATGCCGCCGTGCGGATCAGGGTGTTCACCAAGAGGCTCCGATACCGCTCAAGCTGGAGTGTCCGCTGACGCTCGCCCTGCTCAACCACCAACTCGGTGATGTGGGCATTCTCGGCGTCGAGAAAGCCCACAATCTGTCGTTGCTCATCGAGTGGCGGCAGATGAACTGGCGCAGATCCGAGCGCTGAGCGTCCGAGTTCAGTCTGGTTCGTCGATCCAACCGCCAACGTTGAGTTCGCTAAGTCGTAGAAGGCGTCGGTGCTCAACTGGAGCCAGAGAAAGCGCGGGTCGACCAGCTCAGGATTGATGCGAACGATGGTCACGTGACCGTCTGCAACGAGAGCACCATTCTCCAGATGCCGCGGCTCGACGAGTCCCACCCGCCCGAGCGTCCCCGTCCCGGTCGAGTTCACGACGAGGTCTCCGGGGCGCAGGATCGCCGCTCGGCACGCAAGCCCCGGGTCGAGTATCGGGCGACCCAACGTCGGGTCTACAGATCTGTCCGATCGCGTGCATTTCTGGCTGTAGGCGACGAATCCGGTGGCGTCGTCGACGTAGCTGGGTGCGACTCCCCGGTTGATGTAGCTCGCGACGTCCTTGAGCCTGACCACCGGATACGACGGGCTCACTCGGTTACCTCGGCGAGGAGTTCGAGGATCCGCCGCTGGCTTGCTTTGATGTCTGCGTCGATCTCCGTCAGCGGCCGAGGCGGCACATACTTGTAGAAATGGCGGGTGAAGGGGATCTCGTAGCCGACCTTGGTCTTGGTGTCGTCGACCCAGGCGTCGGAGGCGAAGGGGCGCACTTCGTGCTCGAGGAAGGTGTCGATGTCTTCGTAGAGCGGCACGCTCTCAGTGTCGCGTAGCCCGGGGTCGGGCTCGGGCTGACCCTTGCTGTCGGTGACGATGGGAGCGGTCTCGGAGCGGACGGTGAAGCAGGCCAGGATCTGGCGGGCCGTTGCAGGTGTCACTTCGAAGGCATCAGCGAATGCTCCGGACCCTTCGGGTGCGTCGTCGAGGTCGACATCCCAGTCCATCTCGGACCAGGTCTCGAGCGCGGCTCGTGCGAGCGCTGTCTCGATTTCGTTGACGGTCTCGAATCGCCTCCCGGCCACCTTTGAGGTGAGACCGTCGAATGCTTCAGCGGAGTGCTCAGGTCCCACGTCTGACCACCCGTCTGCCCGGAGCTTTGCGTAGACCTTCGACGCGTGCAGCGTCCGGATGGTCTCGTCTGAGATCTCGTAACTGACGCGCAGCGGTCTCTCGACGGTGATCTTGCGGTAGCCGAAGGACTCGTTCAGGAGGATCTTGGAACGTTCGGTCTCAGCGAGGGTTTCGTAGAGGCGGGTGATCTCGGCGATGTGCTCGTGCGTGAGCTCGTTGCGCTTGTTGCCGAGGCTCTTACGCATCTTGGAGCACAGGTCGCGGGCATCGATGAGTTGGACGTGGCCGGCGCGTTCGGGGCGTTTGCGGTTGGTGACGATCCATACGTAGGTGTTGATGCCGGTGTTGTAGAACATCTGGTCCGGGAGGCCGACGATGGCGTCGAGCCAGTCGTTCTCGATGATCCAGCGGCGGATCTCACTCATGCCCGATCCGGCGTCGCCGGAGAACAGCGGGCTGCCGTTGAACACAACGGCGATGCGGCTGCCGCCCTGCTCTCTGGGGCGCATCTTGGAGATCATTTGCTGAAGGAACAGGATCTGTCCGTCGGACGTCGAGGGGAGGCCGGCGCCGAAGCGTCCGGCCATGCCGAGGCTGTCGGCCTCGCTTTTGATGGCCTTCTCGATGGTCTTCCAGTCCTTGCCGTACGGCGGGTTGGCGAGCATGTAGTCGAACCGCTCGTTGGGAAACCCGTCCTGGCTGAAGGAGTCGCCGAACACGATCTTCGAGGCATCCTGGCCCTTGAGGAGCATGTCGCTGCGGCACACCGCGTAGGACTCGGGCTGGATCTCTTGCCCGTACAGGTGCAGTTTGGCCTTGGGGTTGATGGCCCGCAGGTGTGCCTCGGCTTCGGAGAGCATGCCGCCGGTGCCACAGGCACAGTCGTACACCTTGGCGATGCGGCCCGGGGTGAGCAGTTGGTCCTCGTCGGCGAACAACAGGTTCACCATCAGCTGAATCACTTCGCGTGGGGTGAAGTGCTCGCCGGCTTCCTCGTTCGACAGATCGGCGGTAACCCGGATCAGTTCTTCGTAGACGTAGCCCATCTCGAGGTTGGAGACGGTGTCGGGGTGCAGGTCGATCTCCGCGAAGCGCTGCACAACCATGTACAGGATCCCGGCCTGACCCATCTTTTCGACGTGGCGCACGAGACCGAACTTGTCGAGGGCGTCACGGGTGTTCGGCGAGAACCCGTTGATGTAGTCGAGCACGTTCTCAGTGATGTGGTGCTGGTCGCCGAGCAGATTGCCGAACGTGAACTTCGACGTGTTGTAGAACGGCTGCCCTGCGGTGTGCGCAAGTAGATCGGCTTGCGCGTCGAGATCTCCCTTGATGCCAGCGGCCTTGGCGACGACCTTGTCCTTCGACGGTTCGAGGACGCAGTCGAGGCGGCGCAGCACGCAGAACGGCAGGATCACGTCGCCGTACTGGTGTCGCTTGTAGTGATCGCGCAGGACCTCCTTCACGGACCAGATGAAGTTGATCTTTTCTTGGTGGTTGATCATGTTCCGATTTCGGTCGAATTCCGGGGGCTGGGTCAGCGGCACCGATTCGATGGTGCGACCCTGACTCCTTGAGACGTACAACGCCACAGTAGGTGCCGGGCGTGATCGCCGAGTGCGCTTCGGGGCCGCCGCGGGTGATTGCGCCCGGATTGGTGTTCGACGGCCGGCAGGCATGAACGCAGCCGTCGAAGACCACCGCCAGACGGGCCCTCCCTCGCAGCCTGGATCACGACCCCTCACGCGAAACCAGATTCCAAGACAAATGGCCCCGCTCGTGTCTCAACCCCCTTGAAAGGTTCCGGGGACGCAATCCGCCAATGCTGGGACACATCAGGTGGGTTCTCAGGCCCTACGGTGTCGCAATGGAACTTGGTGGCACGTACCAGAAGGTTGTTGGGCTTCGACCTCGGTTCCCCGCCGACGTCAGTCATCGGATGGGTGATGCGGTGTTGTCCGCCGTTGATCTCGCAGTGGGGTCGAAGTGGGAGGCGGCCAAGGAACGGGCCGACCGTCTCACCGGTGAGTCGGTCGAGTCGAAGGTGGCGGCGGTATCGGCCCTGTTCGCGAAGGAGCTCGGTCTGGTCGGCGCCTCGGCAGGGGGCGTGGCCGCGGTACCGGGCGTGGGGACGGGGACGTCCGTGGCGGCAAGCATCGCCGAGTTTGGATACTTCACGATGCGCGCCGGTGAACTGGTCCTGACGATCGGCGCGTTACACGGTCACACAAAGGCGAGCGTCGAGGAGCAACGGGCATGGATCTTCTCGGTGCTGCTGTTCGGCAATGCCGCCGCGGAAGGGTTCACGAAGCTGGCCGGCGAAGTCGGCAAAGGACTCGGCTTGAAGGCGACACGCAAGATCCCAATGAGCCTGCTGAACGCCATCAACGGTGCCGCCGGTCGAACCCTGGTCACCAAATACGGCACCAAGCGCGGCGTCATCGCGCTGGGTCACAGCCTGCCGTTCGGGATCGGCGCCGTGATCGGTGGGGGAGCCAACTATGCCGCTGTGCGGCTGCTGACCAAGCACGCCGACAAGTTCTTCACCGATCTCCCATACTCAAGGATCGTCATCGACACCGACGAGGCGCCTGCGACCTGACGCACCGGGGAGACTCAGTTGGCTTCTGAGCTGGACACCGCTGGGGCACGACACAGGATCTGCAGCGCCCTGAGCGTGGCCGCGACTGCCGACGGCTCACTCAAGACGCCCGGGTAGCGCATGAGCGGCCTGGTGCGGAAGCTCTTGATTCGTACTTCGCCGACTGCTGCTGCCGTCGTCGGATTCGACTCGAGGGCTGCCAACGCCTCCTCGAGTACCTCGGCGGGAAGCCGGCGACACCAGTCGAAGCAGATACGAATCCCCACGGTTCGCTGTGTCGTGATGATCTTGCCAGGTTGGCGACGAGGCTCGTTCTGCGTCATGACGACGGGGTCGAGGAACTGCTCGTCCCCCGACCACAGAGTGACGTCATCACCCAGCCCGCCGAGCACCGTACGCACAATGCCACCGAACCCGACTGACGCTTCGTCAGCAGATTGGACGAGCCGATCAAGATGTTCGGAGATTGTTGAGCGATAGTTGCCGACCACCCTCCGGCCACCCTCGCCCGTTCCTCCTCGCGCCTGGAGGCGGCGTTCGGTGCCGAAACTTCGTGGCACAAGCACCTCGATCCCGTCGTGGGATGCGTATGCGAGTTCCATCGCGACAATGTCGACGTCAAGATGCGCGGCCAGGTAGGTAACGCTCGCCCGCAGTTCGTCGGTCAGTTGGTCGACAGCGACAACGAGCCGGAACGCGCCCGTTGCGAGTGTTCCCTCCAGCCGTCGGCCCAGCTCGGCTCGCTCGTCTGGATCCGCTGGATTACTCCACTTTTGTCTGCAATTGCCCTCTGATCTTGGCTCGTACACCAGGTCATGAGGGCCGAACGCGAGGTTGTCATCACCTCCGACGCCGAACGTGCAGCGAGGGACAGCCTGCTTGTCGGCGTGCTCAGGTCGCTGCGTCGCTCGTGTCGACGACGAGCACCGAGCAGGTCGCGCCGCGCAGCACGCGTGCCGGCGCGGCCTTGGTGAACCGACCGTTGCGCACCATGCCCCGGTTGCCGATCACGATGAGATCGGCCTGGGTGCGTTCGGCAACGTCGAGGATGGCCTGGTGAGGCTCAGCCAGGATGGTGTGCACCGAGACGGGCCGGCTCGACGAGAGCTGAAGGGATTCCAACAACCCGTCCGCGTGTCTGCGAGCGGTTTCGGCGTCCGCCCCCCGTCCGTCCACGGCGTACACGAGGTGGATCTGGTCGCCTGGTCGTGCGAGTTCGAATGCCCGGTTGCAGGCAGCGAGTGCCGTGGTGTGGCTGGTGACGCCGATGACGATGGTGGTCATGAGTACTGGTCCTTCGTGAGATGCGAATGTCGTGCGAGCACTCCGGTCAGGGGACCGGATTTGGCTGTTCGTTCGGTGGCGAGTGCAGTGAGCTGGCTCCGGTTGGAGAGGCCGAGCTTGGTGAACACGTGCGAGAGATGAGTCTTCACGGTCTCGACGCCCATCAGCAGCTGAGCGGCAACTTCGCGATTGGTGTGACCGGATCGGACGAGCTCGATCACCTGCCGCTCCGTCGGGGTGAGGCTGTCCCAGCCGGTCGTCGGCCGTCGGCGCTCGCCGCGGGCGCGCAGCGCGTATGCGACGGCCTCGTCCAGCGACAGCTTCGCTCCGGCAGCACACGCCTCGTCGAAGGCCGCATCGCCGAGCGCGACTCGGGCTCGTTGCACCGCCTCGGCGCACAGCCGATCGAACGGGGCGAACGACTGGAGGACACCGACGCGCTCGCACTCCACCAGCGACGCACCGTGCATGCGGGCCGCCTCGACAGGATCGCCGCTGCCTTCGGCGACGAGAGCGAGGACGTCCAGACCGAGATGCACGAAGATCCGCAGCCCGAAGTCGAGCGAGGAACGGAGCCCCTCACACGCGGCCGTCGCCGCCGCGAGGTGCTCTGCCCGCGAGGCGAGCACCAGCGCCTTCACCGCGCTGCAGAACGGAAGGATCAACGCCGAATCGGCACGGGCCGATTGCTCCTCCGCGGCCGCAGCGCTGGCCCAAGCGACGTCGTAGCGGCCGGCACCGAGTGCTGCCATTGCATGGGAGCCGTACGTGATGGCGTCGTTCATCGCCAGCAGGCCGGTGGAGCTCTCGACCATTCGATCGGCAAGCGTCAATGCGGTGTCAGGGTCGACCCGGAGAAGATGCGTCAGCCGAGCGTTGTCGTACAGGCCGGCGCCGAGCCAGCTGTTCGACCGGCGGCAGAGATCGGCTCTCGCCTCCAACTCGCCGAGCAACGGTGACTCGATGCCGCGAACGTGGTCGGCTCGCAGGCGAAGGTTGATGGGACTGGCGAACGTCGTGTTGGCCAGCACCGCTGCTGCCCGATCGGCAAGCGCCGCCACCCTCTCCACGTCGCCGCTCATCAGCGCGATCTCTCCCTCCATGTACCAGAACATGGCTCGTAGATGCGGATTGCCCAGTGCTGCGACCAAGGGGCGGGCAGCGTCGAGGGCCACTTGTGCCTCGAACGTGCGCCCCCTCGCCCCGAGCGCCTGACATCGCCACACCATCGCATCGGTCAGCGCGTACTGGTCATCCGCTGCGGCCAGCGCAACGACGGCCTCCTCCGATGCGGACAGGAACGTCGTGAGGTCCACGTACGACCAGAGCGCCGCCAGCGTCCACCGTCCACGACCGAGCGAGATCGGGTCGCCGACCGCCTCGCCGATCTCGATGGCCGATTCCGAATCGGTGACGCAGCCCAGGTCGGCAGTGAAGAACCGCGCCTCGGCCCGATGGGCCAGCAGCTGTCCGCGCACTGGCGAGGGGCGATCAGGCAGCGCATCCAGGGCCCGGGTGGTCCACGTGATGGCGTCGTCGATCATGAACGCCTGGTCCCAGAACGGGGCGAGGTCGCACACCATCGCTGCGAAGTGCTGCGGTTCTGCATGCTCCTGCTTGAACGCCAATGCGCTGCGGATGTTGTCGATGTCGGGGGTGAGACGTGCGATCACCTCGTCCTGATCTGCACTCTGCGCGCGAGGCGCCGCTTCACGGACCAGATCTGCGAAGTGATCTGCATGGCGCATTCCGAGGGCGAACGACTCACCCCGCTCCTGCAGGTGTCGGTCGGCGAACTGGCGGACGGTCTCGAGGAGCAGGAAGCGGCCCTCCTGTTCGTGGTCCAGTGGGGTCACGAGTGAGTGATCGATGAGCCGATCGAGCGAGTCGAGCACCTCCAACTCGTCCACATCGGCACCGGCGCAGATGGCCTCTGCCGCGCCCAGACCGAACGAGCCGCTGAACACCGAAGTTCGGAAAAGCACCGTGCGTTCGCGGTCGCCGAGCAGGTTCACGCTCCACGCGATCGAAGCCTCGAGGGTCTGCTGGCGCGGCAGCGACAGGCGCGGGCCGCCGGTGAGGAGGCGGAGCGCATCGTCGAGCCCGTCGAGGATGCGCGCGGGCGCCAGCGACTTGGCTCTCGCAGCGGCGAGCTCGATCGCGAGCGGGATGCCGTCGAGACGCTGGCAGATCTCGGCGATCGCCGGCCCGTTGTCGTCGTTGAGCACAAAACCCGGCCGCGCCCGCCGCGCGCGATCGAGGAAGAGGCGGACGGCGTCGAACTGACCCAGCCGTTCGATGGGGAACGCCACGCCCGGCGCGGCAGCGCAAGCGGCGGGACCCGCCAAGTGATCTCGCCCGGAAGATCGAGGAGGCCTCGGCTGGTGGCCAACACCACGACGTTGGGGCATCGCTGCAGCACGGTGGCGATCAACTCGGCGACCGGTTCCACCAGATGTTCACAGTTGTCGAACACCAACAACGTCGCGTCGTTGCCGAGCCGTTGTGCGATCGAGTGCGACGGCGGCTTGTCACGCTCCAGCTGCACACTCAGCAGCGACGCCACCTCGATCGCCACGTCGCCGGCCTCGGCGAGTGGTGCGAGCTCGATCCACCACACTCCGTCGGCGAACCGATCCACCTGTTCGGCAGCCATCTGCAGGGCGAGGCGCGTCTTGCCGGCACCACCGGAGCCGGTGATCGTGACCATCCGCTGGGTCGCGACCAGAGTCGTAAGAGTGGTCAACTCGTCGACCCGGCCGATGAAGGTCGAGAGGCGAACCGGAAGGTTGTTCGGGGTGGCGTCCAACGAGCGCAGCGGCGCGAACTCACTGGTCAGCTCCGAATGGGCCAGTTGGTACACGCGCTCGGGACGAGCGAGGTCCTTGAGCCGGTGCTCGCCCAGGTCCTTCAAGGAGATCTCGTCGCCGAGCTGGTCGAGGGCCAGGTCGCGCGACGCCGACGACACCAACACCTGACCCCCGAGCGCCAGGCTGCGAAGCCTTGCAGTACGGATGATGGCCATTCCGACGTAGTTCGCCTCGTCACGCAGCCGGGCCTCGCCGGTGTGGATCGCCATCCGCACGGCGATCGGGGTGGACGCCGGCCAGGGTTCGCGCTGCAGCGCACGTTGGGCGTCGAGCGCCGCGCTCAAGGCGTCGGACGCCCGGCTGAACGCGGCAACGATGCTGTCGCCCTCGCCTTGCTCCTCCGGGCGAACGCCCCCGTGAGCCGAGATCGCGAGGTCGAGGATCTCGTAGTGGCGGGCCACCGCGACCGCCATCTCGTCGGGCGCGAGCTGCCACTTCTGGGTCGATCCCTCGATGTCGGTGAGGAGGAACGAGACGGTCCCGGCCGGCAGGCTCATCGTTCCCCCGAGGCCCACCGCTGATGATGCGTGATCTGCCCAGCGCAACGGTCGCAGCACTGTCGTCGTGTCATTTCCCATGTTCGCATGTTGAACGAACGCCAGGGACACAACATCCCCCGAACGAGCTACCCGACCTGGCGGCCGGACGGCGTTGCGCGCGACGCCCGTCAACTCGTCAGTGACCGGCGGGCGGTGGGATGAGGACGAAGTTGCCGACATGGTGCTTCTGCAGGAACTCGCGCTGCGCGTCGGCGATGCGTTCCAGTGGGAAGGTCTTGGCGATGAGTGGTCGGATCTCGCCTCGCTCGATGTAGTCGACGAGATTGGGGAACACCGGCTCATCCCACGCGGTGCAACCGATCAGCCGGAGGTCCTTGAGATAGAAGGTACGCAGGTCGAGGGTGACCAGCGGGCCACCGATGGCCCCCGAGGACACGTAGCGTCCGCCTCGCCGCAGCACCTTCAGCATGCCGGGGAACGACGGCCCGCCGACGTTGTCGATGACGACATCGATCGACTCCGCGCCGAGCGCGAGCACGACGTCGTCGTTTCGATCAATGACCTGGTCCGCCCCGATCGCCCGCACCCGGTCCATCTTCGCCTTCCCTGCGATCGCGGTGACCGTCGCGCCACGCCGCTTGGCCAGTTGCACCACTGCCGAGCCGACCCCACCGGACGCGCCCGCTACCAACACATGCTCACCCTCGGCCACCCCTGCGCGATGCACCATGTTCTCGGCGGTGCCGTAGGCGCACGGGATCGAGCCCAGCTCGACGTCGGTCCAGTCGCACCTCACCGGAAAGATGTCCGACGATGGAACCGTCACGAACTGAGCGAACGCGCCGTTGAAGTCGGAGCCCATCCACACGTTGTCCATCGACCCGAACCCGGCCGGGCGAATGCACGGTCGCACCAGTACTCGGGATCCGATGGCGCTCTCGTCGCCACCGGGCCCCACCGTGACCACCCGGCCGCAGCAATCCGTGCCCTGGATGAACGGGAACGGTGTGGTCGCGTTCCAACCCCCGTCGGCCTGTGCGACCACGTTCTGCGCCGCAGCCGCTTCGGCGACCGCCGCTGTGGCGGTGGAAACAGACGCCGAGTACCAGCCGAGGCGGGTGTTGATCTCGGTGTTGTTGACCCCGGCTGCGAGCACCTGCAGCAAGACCTCGCCCGGCAGCGGCACCGGGATGGGAACGTCGCGATAGTCGAGCCGGTCGTAGCCGCCGTGACCGGTGGTGACGACGGCTTTCATCGTCGGCCTGCCATTCGGGGCGTGCTCGGTGCCGGTCATCCCCGTCAGTCGACCAGTGCGTCGCTGCGCACTCCGGCGCGCTCGACGTGGACGGGCAGCACGCGGCCGTAGAGCTGGGCGGTGCGCTCGGCGCTGCCGACCATCCCGGGTTCCTCGACGTAGCTGAAGATTGCCACGTACCGCGCCCGCGACCCCGAGAGTGGCGTGACCCGATGCAGGGAGTACCGGCCCTTGAAGATCTGCAGGTCGCCGGGCTCGAGGTGCAGGGTGCGGATCAGGCCGGCATCACCGTCGAGCACGGCTTGCACACCCTCGTAGTTCTCGTCGGTGGGGGTGCGCAGGTGCGGGCTGTACTCGAAGTCGCCGCCCACCTCGGCGTTCTGGATGGCAAGGGTGACGGTGTAGTTGTTGGTGTCGAAGTGCCAGGGGAAGCCGTTCCCCGCTTCGGCGGTGTTGACGATGACGTCGGCCAGTGGATCGGCGTAGCGGTAGAACCGCTGCTCGCCGAGCGCGGCCTGCACGAATGGTGCGAACACGGGCCATTCGTAGATCTCGCGCAGGATGCTGCCCCGCCGGAAGTTGTCGGCAGGGACGAACGCGTTGGACCGGTCGTAGAAGCGACGCAACGGATGCTCTGCGGGGAGATCCGGCCGGTCCTGCGTGAAGTACGGGTTCGTGCGGTTGAAGTTGCGATGCCCGTGCACAGCGACACGGTCGCACTCCTCGACCAGGTCGGCGATGCGCTCGGCTCGCACGAAACCCTTCAGCACCGCACATCCGTCGGCCTCGATGGCCCCGCGCAGCCGGGCGATCAGCGCATCACGCGCCGGGCCGGCCTCGACGATGGGGTAGCGGTCGGTGTCGACGTAGTCGACGGCGCTCGGGCTCACGGTGCCTCTCCCCTCCGGTGAAAGGATCTTGTTGAATCGCGGCCTCACGCTACTGCGTCACGCCCCTCGCGATGGGAGTGCTCCCCCGATCCCGGACGGGGCTCTGATGCACGACGAGGCTTCCTTCCGAGTTCCCCCGCACGCATCGCCACCACCATCCTTCCCCGATACCGGAATGTGTCCAATATTTGACTTAATCCGGAATCTGTGGTGAGATCAGCGCTGTGACGAAATCGACCGACACGAAGACGACCGACGAGGTGGACCAACTCCTGCGTCACCACGGCGTGCAGGTGACGGCGCAGCGGCTGGCCATCATGCGGGCGGTGTCGGCCCGGCCGCACGCGACGGCCGACGAACTCACCGATGAGGTGCGGGCCGTTCTCGGCTCGATCTCGCGCCAGGCGGTGTACGACTCGCTCGGGGTCCTGGTCGACAAGCACCTCGTGCGCCGCATCCAGCCGGCAGGGTCGCCGGCACGGTTCGAGGACCGAGTCGACGACAACCATCACCACCTCATCTGTCGAGTCTGTGGCAGCACCTTCGACATCGACTGCGCCGTCGGGGCAGTGCCCTGCCTCACCGCGAACGACGATCACGGTTTCGAGATCGACGAAGCCGAGGTCATCTACTGGGGGCGCTGCCCATCGTGCCGGAACCCCGCGCCACCACTCCCCTCACACTCGCCCCACCCCTGACCCCACCTCACCCAAGGAGCAGCAATGACCGACCACAACGCCCTCGAGATCAACGACAGCGTGCAGACCTGCCCGGTGATGGGCGGCCCTCTCGCCGCGCACACGGCGGCAGGGTCCACCGCCAATCAGCACTGGTGGCCGAACCAGTTGAGCCTGAGGATGCTGCACCAGCACTCCCCCGCCTCCAATCCGCTCGGTGCCGACTTCGACTACGCGAAGGAGTTCAACACGCTCGACCTCGCCGCGGTGAAGCACGACCTCGCCACGCTGATGACGTCGTCACAGGACTGGTGGCCGGCCGACTACGGCCACTACGGCCCCTTCTTCATTCGCATGGCGTGGCACAGCGCCGGCACCTACCGCATCAAAGACGGTCGCGGTGGCGCGGGCAACGGCACACAGCGCTTCGCCCCGCTCAACAGCTGGCCCGACAACGGCAACCTCGACAAGGCACGCGCGCTGCTGTTGCCGATCAAGCAGAAGTACGGGCGCAAACTCTCGTGGGCCGACCTGATGGTGCTCGCCGGCAACGTCGCGCTGGAGACGATGGGCTTCGAGACCTTCGGTTTCGCCGGTGGCCGCGTCGACGTTTTCGAGCCAGAGGAGGACATCTACTGGGGCCCGGAGACCACCTGGCTCGGCGACCAGCGCTACCGCGGCGACCGCGAGCTGTTGAACCCGCTCGGAGCGGTGCAGATGGGGCTGATCTACGTGAACCCGGAAGGGCCCAACGGCAACCCCGACCCACTCGCCTCGGCTCGCGACATTCGTGAGACCTTCGCGCGGATGGCGATGGACGACGAGGAGACCGTCGCTCTCGTCGCCGGCGGGCACACCTTCGGCAAGGCCCACGGTGCGGGCGACCCTGCGCTCGTCGGCCCCGAGCCCGAGGGCGCACCCATCGAGCAGCTGGGCCTGGGCTGGAAGAACGCGTTCGGCACCGGCAAGGGCGTCGACACCACCACCAGCGGCATCGAGGGGGCCTGGACCCGCACTCCGATCAAGTGGGACAACACCTACTTCGACACCCTGTTCGGGTACGAGTGGGAGCTCACGCACAGCCCGGCCGGCGCGCAGCAGTGGACGCCCTCGAACCCCGAGGCGCAAGGCACCGTGCCCGACGCGCACGACCCGTCGCGCACACATGCGCCGATGATGACCACCGCCGACATGGCCTTGCGGATGGACCCGGCGTACGAGCGGATCTCGCGTCGCTTCTACGAGAACCCCACCGAGTTCGCCGACGCCTTCGCCCGCGCCTGGTTCAAGCTCACCCACCGCGACATGGGCCCGATCGCACGCTACCTCGGCCCCGAGGTACCCCAGGAGGAGCTGATCTGGCAGGATCCCGTGCCCGCCGTCGACCACGAGCTGATCGGCGACGCCGACATCGCTGCGCTGAAGGCCACCCTCCTCGCATCGGGCTTGAGCATCGGCGACCTCGTGTCGACCGCATGGGCATCGGCCTCGACGTTCCGCACCAGCGACAAGCGCGGCGGCGCCAACGGTGCGCGCCTGCGCCTCGCCCCGCAGGACGAGTGGGAGGTCAACAACCCGGACGAACTGCGCCGGATCCTGCCCACGCTGCAAGGCATCCGCGCCAAGTTCAACCGCTCCGGCGCGACCGTGTCGATGGCCGACCTGATCGTGCTCGGCGGGTGCGCGGCAGTCGAGGCCGCAGCCAAGCGCGCCGGCCACGACGTGACCGTGCCCTTCACGCCGGGGCGCACCGACGCATCGCAGGAGCAGACCGACATCGACTCGTTCGCGGTGCTCGAACCCACCGCCGACGGGTTCCGCAACTACCTCGCCACGGGCCACGAGCTGCCGGCCGAGGCCCTGCTGGTGGATCGTGCGCAGCAGCTCACGCTCACCGCTCCGGAGATGACGGTGCTCGTCGGTGGCATGCGCGTGTTGAACGCGAACACCAACCGGTCTGCGCACGGTGTCTTCACCGACCGAGTCGAGACGCTCAGCAACGACTTCTTCGTCAACCTGCTCGACATCAACACCGAGTGGCAGCCCACCGGTGGCTCCGGCGACCAGTTCGAGGGCCGCGACCGGGCAAGCGGCGACATCAAGTGGACAGCCACCCGCTGCGACCTCGTCTTCGGAGCGAACTCCCAGTTGCGAGCCATCGCCGAGGTCTACGGATCGAGCGATGCACAGCAGCAGTTCGTCACCGACTTCGTCGCCGCGTGGTGCAAGGTCATGAACGCCGATCGCTTCGACCTCGCCTGAGCCCGACACCGCCACTCACGTCTGTGCACGTTCGCTCGCCGGCCGAGCGGACGTGCACAGGCGGTCGAGCGGTTCCGGCGACTGGTGGAGGGAGCCGACTCCCCCGGCTCACTCGCCTCGGCGGCCGGCGTGCACCCGCTGGCGAGCAGCACCCAGCCGATTGCTGCACTGCTGAGCGAAGTGCAGCCCGCTCAGGCTGGCCGTCATCGGCATGCTGGCCACGTAGCCGCCGAGCGTGTGGGCGCGCCGCTTCTCGTGGAACAGTCGCCGCGAGAAGGCGCGTGGGTCGATCGGTGCGGGTGCGGAGGTGGTTCGATAGATGTCGAGCATCTCGGTGAGCGGCATCTCGTCCTTGTTCGCGCGGTCGAACGCGTCGAGCATCTTCTGAAACGGCGCCGCGTGCCTGCGCATCATCTGGGCCTTGCGCACGCCGCCGGCAGCCAGCCTCGAACGGCGGATCACGGTGGAGCCGGCGGCAGCTCTCCACGACAGTGCAACACGATCGGTGTCCGCGTCCTGCGTGCGATGGACGATGTCGCCGCGCATCAGCAACAGATCGCCGACACAGAGCTCGGGAGTGACCGCGAGCTCCTCCAAGTCCGCATTGATGACGCGCATGCCGCCGAGATCGTCGTTGGTCGCCAGCCACCGGCCACCGACCGGGTGGAAGTGGCCCGCGCCGTTGCGCACGAGGAAGTCGTGGGCACG
>JACDJB010001993.1_pt1 | contig 15579 bp, 13 predicted proteins | sample 7454121 | NCBI WGS metagenome assembly JACDJB01 (sample SAMN14253290, study PRJNA609438) | sludge metagenome | isolation source: sludge after 25d culture with pyrite | collected 2018-12-20 | reverse complement strand
GATGCGCGCAGGCGGTTGCGAATCATGCGATCGGCTCTTTCTCGATGCGGAAGGTGCACGCCGGCGCACCCGTCGCCCGGCACTCCGTCTGGAGCACGCGAAACTCCTGCCCACGCCCGAAGATGCTGAGCGCTTCCTGCAGCAGGCCGACGGTCAAATGACAGATCGGCGTCTTGGCCGCCTGCCCCCAGCAAACGGCGCATCGCTCGATTGTATAGTCGAAATACGTGCCCCGGTCAACGGCGCGATGGGTTTGGTCGCTATGGTGGGTCATCACGCGCGCCAGCGCCGGGACGCCAAGCTTTAGGCGCGTATGGATCGGCAGGAGACGAAAGGCGAACTCGTTGAAGCCGGTCGGCAAATCGAAGCTGTCGGCGATCCGATCATACATGGTTCTTCCGCTACGCAGTGCCAATCCACGTGCGCCGCGCGGCCCGTAGATCATCTCCATGGCCTGAGCCAAGTTTGAAGCCACCGACAGGTCAAATCCAAGTGCCAGGTCGTTGGGGGGTGGGTTAATAATATAGGCGGGTGAATCGGTGAGATTAAGCAGGGCGTTCAAACCGTTATGACCAATTGCTTCTTCCAGCGATTCAAGCAGGATGCGGCCGAGCCGGTTGCAAAGATAATAGCCGCTGGGGGGAACAAGATTTCTCACAGATAGTATCCGGACATGACAGACTACCGGCTCGGGGCCGCGCAAACGCCAAGTATAAACGGATGGGGGGTTCATGCAAGGGAGTTCAATGTCACCGAAGTGCGGGATTTGCTACCCGATCGATAATTATGCGAAGGGTTTTGTCGCAGTTTCCCCACCGACGTATGGATCCATAACCGGTTGGCGCAATAGTTACCCCGGTTCTTTACCGGGCCACATCACTCCCACCATTTCAGGCGCATATCGCGCCGCCATATCGTCGGTCAGCGTGTAGCTGCCGGCAATCTCCCGGTAGAGATGCGCGCTCGGCCGCCACGTGCGAACTTGCGTCTCCGGATCGACCGCCACCAGCCCAAACCGCTGTGTCCAGCCTCGATCCCATTCGAAGTTATCCACCAGGGACCAGTGATAGTAACCCATGATCGGATAACAAAAGCTGATGGCGTGCCATACCTGCCGCAGGTGATCCAGCAGGAAAGCGGGGCGCATACGATCGGCCGCGTCCGGCAGGCCGTTCTCAGTGATATAGATCGGCGCGCCATAGCGTTGCCAGACGTGGTTCATCGTGCGGTAGAGGCCATACGGATACACCTCGCCATAGTCGCCGTCACTAACGATCGCTCCTTCCCCCCACTCCCGATCCACGAAGCCCGGCGGCGGCGGAAAGCGAAGATAAAACCGGGTATAGTAATTGATGCCGACGAAATCATAGGTTCCGGCCAGGTGAGCGAAGCGACGACTGCCCAGCAAGCCACGGTATCGGCCGGTGTGCAGGGCGTCCTGCCAACTGTCGTTGTAGAGGCGATCGACCACTCGCGCCCACCACCGGTCGAGCGCGTTGCCGCCTGGTCGCGCCTCGAACACCTGCATATTGTTGGCCGTGCCGACGAGCGCAGCCGGGTAGCTTTCCTTGATAGTGTGATAGGCGGCCGCGTGGCAGCGCAGCATATTGTGGATAGCCTCAAACAGCGCGCCCATGCCCGTTCGCTCGGCATAGGGAAACTCGCGGCTCAGATAGCGCAACACAGCATAGGTGATGGGTTCATTAATCGTGATCCACTTCGGGATCAGATCGCCCAGTTCGGCTACGACCTTGGCTGTATAGCGTTGGAAGTAGTCGGCCACGATTTCGCTGTTGAAATCCCCCTTCTCAACCAGCCAGCGGGGGTTGCTAAAATGGTGGAGCGTCACCATCGGCTCCAGTCCCCGATCATGACACGCCTGCAAGATCGCCCGATAGCGCTCGATGGCTGCCGAATCGAAAACGCTCGGCTCCGGCTCGATACGGCTCCACTCCAGCGACAGGCGATGCGCGTTGGTGCGCATCTCGGCGGCGATGTCCAGGTCGGCTTCGGCGTTGGCCCACCAGTTACAGGCCAGCCCACAATTGAGCGCGCCCTTGATGCGGCCGGGGTCGGCCATCTCCCAGGCATACCAGTCGCTGTTACTGTTCTGCCCCTCAACCTGATAGGACGAAGTCGCCGTGCCCCACAGAAAGTCGGGCGGAAATGTCATTGTCGCGTGAGCCATAAGGGCATTATAGCCGAAAGCAGGCCGAAGGCTTGGGAATCCCGTCTATTGATGAACCGGACCGCGCCGATAACGGCGTTCACCGGCAACACGGTACTCAGCCATGAGACGCGCCAACTCGTCGTTCGGAAGGCCATGGGCCGTGCGATCCCGCCAACCGGTCATCGTCTCGGCGGCGACAACGGCATTCAGAATCGACTCCTCCACCGCCTCGGCCGCGGCGACAAACAGAGGGTTGAGATGGTGGTTGGGAACCATGCGAAGGGACGTCATCTCTTCCTCCCGGCCGGCCGGTTCGTTGCCGGTGGCAAAGGCCAGGAAGATGTCGCCGCTGCCGTTGTGGCCGACGCCGCCAACCCGCGCAAAGCCGACCGTGGCCCGCTTCGCCAGTCGCCGGCACTGGAACGGCAAGAGCGGTGCGTCAGTGGCAAGAACAATGATGATCGAACTGCTTGCGGCCGGTTCGTTCCATGGCGTCGGGGTATGCGCGGCGTCGATCAGGCGGCCGACGGGGACGCCGTCCACGCGGAAATCTTCGCGGGCGCCGTGATTGGCCTGCACCAGCGCGCCGACGGTATACGTCCCACTCTGCGTCGCCGCAACGCGCGAGGACGTGCCGATGCCGCCCTTGAACTCGTGACAGATCATCCCCGTCCCGCCGCCGACGTTGCCTTCGGCCGGTCGCCCGGCCGTCGCCCCGTCCAGAGCCGCATACACGTGCTCGGCCCGCAAATGGAATCCATCCATATCATTGAGCCAGCCGTCCCACGTCTCGGCGACGACCGGCAGACTGGAGTGCTCGGTGTGGCCCCGCTCCTGCCCATAGGCGACGAGCGCCTCGTGGACGGTTCCGACCTGATGGGTATTGGTCAGGGCAATGGGATGGCTCAACATGCCCGATTCATCAATCCACAGCAGGCCGGTCATCTCGCCGCAACCGTTGAACGAGTGATAGGCGGCAAAAGCGGGGTTGCGCCAGATGTCGCCGTCGCGCGGCAGGATGACCGTCACGCCGGTGCGAGCGATGCGCGGCTCGTCATGGATGAGCGTCGTATGGCCGACTCGAACTCCGGCCACATCGGTAATGGCGTTAAGGGCACCGGTGGGGAACTCGCCGATGGTAATATTGAGATCGCGTAACCGGGTCATGATACTCCGTGGAAAATGGGTCAGGGCGTACCGATTAGACAAGTTGCCGCGGGATCGCTTTGACCCATGACTTGGTGAACACGCGCGTGTCGCCCTCGTAGGCATCAAGGTGGTTGGAGACGTGGAAATGGGTTGCGTCGGCCGTCATGACGCTCGTTGTCTCCACGCGCACGCGCCACGCCTCGCGCTGAAGCTCCAAGGCTCGCTCGATGTGGACCTTCATCGAGAGCGGCGATCCGTCATGCACCGTGTAGCGCTCCACCAGACGGTCGTCCACCTCCATGCCTGAGTCGTCGTGCCGGACGCGGCCGCTATCGTCGTCGATCCGGTATTCCGTCATCCCCGCCACCAGGTCATTGCATATCGCCTTGCGCGTTTGCGGGAGGCGCAGATGCGTCAGGGCGAGGGGCGCGGCTGTCTCGGCCGGCGGGAAGGGCGGCAAGGTCTCGTCGCCGGGATGCGGACGTCGCACCGGCAGGCGCAGACGGCTCTCCGGGCCGGTATAGATCGCGAGCGTCACCGGCTCGGGCGAGGGCCAGGCGTGACGGCTATAAGTCGGAGACACAGCCACACGCCAGCGATGTCCAATGGCCGGACGGTGGCCGATGACGTTGAGTTGAACCGTCACTCGATAGCGCCGTCCCGGCTCCAGCGGCTCCGGAAATTCATGACTGTCCCGATGCGTCAAATTGAGTAGCCCCCAACTGACAAGTGTCGAAGCGCCGTCGGGGGCAACGTCGCACAACCGCACCGCAACGAGGGCAAGCGGCCGGTCGGCGCTGAGCACCAGGTCAACCTCCGGGTAGCCCAGGATGTCCATTGGGGCGTCGAGCGGCAAGCTGTCGAATACCAGCGCTTCGCCATCGGCCGCCCGCTGGTCGCCCGGCCACTCCCCCGGCGTGCCGTATGATCCCCATTGCCCCACGTCGAGACCCCATCCCTCCCGGCCGCGGATGGCCAGCGTGATCGTCTCGCCCGGTACATCACTCAGCCGGCGCCCCGCGCCGTCGCTCGACAGATAGAGCGACCTCTCGCCGACGTGGGGGGACGGCCACGACGGATCGGCCACCCAACGGCCGGGACGTTCGGCGTAATAGGTCGCCGGCGGCGCGCTGTCCTGAATCCAGCAGCGGATCATCGGCTCGTCCATGATGCCGGTGTCGATCCCCTTGAGCCAGTGATCCCACCAGCGCAGACTATCCTGCAGAAAGCCGATGGTCGGTTCCGGCCCGCCCATCTCGGGGAAGGTATGCGCCCAGGGGCCGATCAGACCCTTGCGCGGGACGGATAGCCCGGCCAGCAACCGGGGCACGGAATTATTGTAGCTGTCGGACCAGCCACCGACCGCATAGACCGGGACCTGTATCGCGCTGTAATCCTCTCCGACAGAACCGTGTTTCCAATAAGCGTCGCGCGCCTGATGGGCCAGCCACGTCTCGACAAACGGTGGAGAACCGTCCAACCGCTCGAACCACATCTCGCGCCAACGATCGCCCACCCAGCGCGGGTCGGGCGGCAGGGCATTGTAGGCCAGCATGACGGACGCCCAGGAGAGCATCTGCGAAGTGATGACACAGCCGCCCATGTAGTGGACGTCGTCGGCGTAGCGGTCGTCGGTAAAACCGATGACGACGATTGCCTTCAGAGCCGGGGGGCGTCGCGCGGCGACCTGCAAGCTGTTGAACCCGCCCCAGGAGATGCCCATCATGCCCACGTTACCGTCGCACCACGGTTGCGCGGCAATCCAGTCGATGACGGTCACCGCGTCGTCGTGTTCCTGAGTCGTATATTCGTCGTGCAGCACGCCGTCGGAGTCGCCGCTGCCGCGCATGTCGACGCGCAACACGGCGTACCCATGTCCCGCATAGTAGGGTTGGCGCAGAGAATCGCGGTATGTCGTGCCGTCGCTCTTGCGATAGGGCAGGAACTCCAGCAAACCCGGAACGGGATCGGCTTCGGCATCATCGGGCAGCCAGACGCGCGCCGCCAGACGCGCGCCGTCGGGCATGGGAATCCACATGTTTTCAATTTCGCGGACGGGTCGGGGAAATTCGGTGCGGGTGTTCATGGCAACGGGTGGCATTATATAGGGAATCTGCGCGAGCGGGAACAGATTGAGCGCGGATGCTATAATTCAGGGTTCGTTTGTGAACTATCGGTCTTCAATCCTGTAATCATGCGAGAGCAACGATATGAATTCAACACCCAATAACGGCAACCACGGGCTCCCAACGCGCGAGCAAATCCGCGCGGGACGCAAGCGAGAGACCATCGGCCGGATCATGCGCGACTACGCGCTGATCCTGTTTGGTAGCACACTGCTGGCAGTCAGTATGCACCTGTTCTTCATCCCCAACGATCTCGTGGCCGGCGGCCTCAGCGGAACGGCGCAAATCATCAATAACTTCACCGGCTGGCCGATCGGTACGCTGACGTTCGTCCTCAACATCCCTCTCTTCATCCTCGGCTGGTTCTATCTGGGAGGCTATCGCTTTCTGGCGCGAACGGTGATCGCCTCGTTGGCATTCTCAATCGTGCTTGACGGGCTGCAATATTTCCAGCCGGATATCCAGCTAACGGATGACCTGGCGCTCAATGCGCTCTACGGCGGCGTAACGGCGGGTGTGGCGGTGGGATTGCTCTTTCGCGCCCGCGCCACCAGCGGCGGCACCGACATCCTGGCCCGCATCCTGGAGCGGCGCATCGGCATGCCCCTGTCACAGGCGTATCTCTATACCGACGGCCTCGTTGTCTTTCTGGCCGGCCTCACATTTGGTTGGGAGCGCGCACTCTACGCCGTCATCGCACTCTACGTCGGCGGTGTTCTGGTAGAGGTCACTCTCAACGGCTCCAATATCATGCGCGTGGCAACCATCATCACTATCCGGCCCCAGGCGGTCGCCGACCGAATTCTGGTTGATTTGGAACGCGGCGTAACCGAATGGGCCGGCCACGGGATGTACACCGGGGTCGAGCGCCACGTGCTGCTCTGCGCCGTCAGTCGCGCCGACACCGTCATGCTGAAACAAATCATCCACGACGTAGACCCCCAGGCGTTTGTCATCATCGGCCAGGCACAGGAGGTATTCGGTGAAGGGTTCCGCAGTCTGCGCGAAAGCGCATGAGGATGCTATCGCTCATCATCCTGTTCCATGCTATAATAGGCGGGATCAACAACCGCAATCCACGGTCGCCGGGCGCGGTGGCCGTGACCTGAGTTTTGCTCGGGCAGCACCCTATCAGCATGGAGACAACCGATGTCAGGACATTCCAAATGGTCCACCATTAAGCACAAGAAGGCCGCCAGCGACGCCAAGCGCGGCAAGATATTTACCCGAATTGCCAAGGAAATCACCATCGCCGCGCGAGAAGGAGGCGGTGATACGACGTCCAACACGGCACTGCGTCTGGCTGTGGCCAAGGCCAAAGAAGCGAATATGCCGAAGGACAATATCGACCGGGCCATCAAGCGCGGCACGGGCGAGATCGAGGGCGGCGAGCTGATCGACGCGGTCTATGAGGCCTATGGGCCGCACAGTGTCGGCATTCTCATCGAGGTCGTCACCGACAACCGCAACCGGGCCATCGCCGATGTCCGCCACGCCGTCAGCAAGTACGGCGGAAGCATGGCCGAAGCCGGAGCGGTATCCTGGCAGTTCAAGCGTAAAGGCTACATCAGCATCACGAACGAGGTCGATCAGGACGAGCTGTTCATGGTCACCGCCGAGGCCGGGGCCGAAGACATTCAGTTCAACGACGGGATTACCGAAATTTACGTCGAACTGGAATCCTTCCGCGCCGTCCAGGAAGCGTTGGAAGCGGCCGGTTACAAGATGGACGAGTCCTCGCTCATCTACGATCCGGCCAACCGCATCGAATTGGGCCAGAATGAATCGCTGCAAGTAATGAATCTCATTGAGCGCATTGAAGAGCTGGACGACGTGCAAAACGTCTACTCAGCGCTGGAGATGAGCGACGAGTTGCTGGCGGCCATGGAAGCAGCCTAAGAAATGCAGGGGTGAAAGGGAGCGGGGGAGCAGGGGTTAAAACCGATCACTCCACTCTCTTGCTCCTTTCATACCCCCTATCCTCATGCGTATCATCGGCCTCGACCCCGGCACAGCCACAACCGGCTATGGCATCATCGACGCCCATAACGGCGAGGTGGTGCTGGTGACGTATGGTATCATCGAAACATCGGCCGGGGAGCCACCCGCGCGGCGCCTCCAATCCATCTTTCGGCAGACGAATGCGCTCATCGCCGAGTACCGGCCGGAGCGGGCCGCCGTCGAGCAATTATTTTTCGGTCGCAATATCACCACCGCCATTGCCGTCGGCCAGGCCCGCGGCGTGCTGCTGCTGGCTCTGGAAGACGCCGGAATCCCCGCCAGTGAATATTCACCACCCAAAGTCAAGGAGGCGATCACCGGATATGGCAAGGCGGAGAAGGCGCAGATGCAACTCATGGTGCGCCACCTCCTGAACCTGGATGAAACGCCCTACCCCGATGACGCCGCCGACGCGCTGGCCATCGCCATCACCCACGCACGCTACGTGGCGTTCGAGGACGCGGTGGCGGGCGGTGGATAGCAAGTATGACCCGTTCGTCATTCGTAACTCGATATGATCGCCTCACTCAGCGGAACAGTTCAAAAGATCGAAGCCAATAGCCTGGTCATCCACATGGGCGGGGTGGGCGTGCGTGTATTCGTGCCGCGCACCGTCCTGGAGGACGTTGGCGGCGTCGGCCGTCGCCTGACATTGCACACGCACCTGCAAGTGCGCGAAGACGACCTCTCGCTCTTTGGCTTTGAGACTGAGGAAGACCTGCAATTATTCGAGGTATTGCTGGGCGTCAACGGCGTCGGGCCAAAGATGGCGTTGGCCATTCTGGGCACGCTCAGCCCTGAGTTGCTCAAGAGCGCCATCATGCGCGAGGAAACGGCCGTGTTGCAGCGCGTGCCCGGCATCGGCAAGAAAACGGCCGAGCGCATCATGTTCCACCTGCGCGACAAGCTCGATCTGGGCGGGCCGGCAACGGCGCTTCCGTTGGTCAGCGACGTGGATGCCGACGTAATCGACATCCTGACGGGTCTCGGCTTCAGCATCGTCGAGGCCCAGGCAGCCTTGCAGCATGTCCCCCGCGAGGTATCGGCCATTGATGAGCGGGTGGGGGCAGCATTGCAATACCTGGATCAGACTTGAAATAGCCCCAACCCTCTGAGGTTGACGGACGGGAATCCACTTGCAAACCTTACGAACTTAAGGCGGAGGCAGCCCTTGACCCAATTTCCCACCCTTGACGGCTTCGGCCCGACGCGCCGCACATTGCAATTGTACGCTCGCGCCCTGAGCGCGCTGGCCCGCGCCCATGCCCCGGCTCATCCGAACTGGTGGCACATCGGCCTCAAGGTGACACCAAACGGGCTGGCCGGCGACAACATCCCCTGCGGCGGGGGCGGCATCCTGGCCGGGCTGATGAACTTCCATTGCCATGAGATCATCCTCGCCGGCAGTGACGGCCGCCAATGGGCAATCCCCATGGATGCGGGGCTGAGCGGCAGCGCCATGGGGGAGCGTGTGCTCTCGGTCGCGGTCGAGGCGGGCGTCCGGGGCGAAATCGATCGCGCCCGTTTCGCGAGCGATGAACCCGGCATTTACGAACCGGAAGCCGTCCGGCGCTTCTTCACCGCTGTGGTGCGCGCCGACCGCGCCTTCAAGCGCCATGCCGCGCAACTGGGCAAGGACTGCGGCCCCATATGCCTCTGGCCCCACGGCTTCGACCTGGCGATGGAGTGGTTCGGCCGCCGGGTCGAGCGCTACAATGAGGGCGGCAAAACGATAGAACTCCCGGCCCAACTCAATCTGGGTTTCTACCCCGGCGAGGACGACGAGACATCTTACTTCTACTCGAACCCGTGGCCGTTCGACGGCCGGCAACTCCTCACCCATACCCTGCCGGGCGCGGCTGTGTGGCACACCGAAGGGTGGCAGGGCACCATGTTACCTTACACGGCCGTCACGAACGAAGACCAAATCCTTGACTACGCGATAGCGGTCTACCGGATTGCAGCGCCACTTCTGGACAAACAAGGTTAAGCCTTCGCGGCTGCCTTGCTGCCCGGCGCCGGCCCTCGCGCGCCATCCTTTTGACATGCTTTCATCCCCTTAGTACAATACGCCGACTGTTCAGCGGAATGCCGCCACGCGGCAATGCGACTGCACTATTTTGACATGAAGTCACACAGAAGCGCGCCGATATCGGAGCCTCTCGGCCAACGAGAACCCGGTTTTCATGAGGGGGTACCTGTTCGCGCGTCTGACTTTATTCTCCTGCTCGCGCGCCCAACAACGATAGCATCAATCCAATACCCATCACCGGCGGCACGCGATGGCCTGCACAACCCACACATGGGAGGTGATGCCGTCGGATAAGAACGCCCGTCGAACGAAGCACGGGCTATAGCTACATCATTAACAAGCCACGTCACACGATCTACATCACACGCAGAATTAAGCATGGAGGAGAAGAAATGCGTAGGTTGAACTGGCCGGCACTGCTGGCCCTCATGATGATTTTCGTTCTGGCATTGGCAGCCTGCACATCCGGCGGCGGGCAGACAACCGAGCAACCGGCTGCGGAAGAATCAGCGGCCGAGGAACCGGCTGTGGAAGAACCGGCGGCAGAAGAGCCGGCCGCGGAAGAACCGGCAGCAGAGGAACCGGCGGCAGAAGAGCCGGCGGCCGAGGGCGAGCGCAAGGTCGCCACGTTTATCTGGACGCAGGAGTTCGATACCCTTAGCCCACTGTACACAAGCATGTGGTTTACAACGGCCACATACCAGCTATGGAACGTATGGGCCTGGCACTTCGATGGGGACAACAACCCCGTTCCTGTGCTTGTCACCGAGATCCCTTCAGCCGAAAACGGCGGTATCTCCGAAGATGGCCGGACTATTACCTTCAAGCTGCGCGACGATCTGGTCTGGTCCGATGGCGAACCGCTCACGTCGGCCGACTTCGTCTTCACCTACGAGATGAACGTCGACCCGGCCAACACTGTCAGCTCGACCTACCCGTACGATCAGGTGGAGTCGATCGAGGCCCCCGATCCGCAAACCGTCGTCGTCACCTTCGCCGAGCCGTTCGCTCCATGGCTGGCAACGTTCTGGCATACGATTCTGCCCCAACACGTTTTGGGCCCTGTCTTTGATGAAGCCGGGACGCTCGATGAGGCGGAATGGAACCTGGCGCCCACCGTGGGTGTTGGCCCCTATCGTTTCGAGGAGTGGGAGTCGGGCAGCTTCGCCCGCTTTGTGCGCAACGAGAACTGGCATGGCGATCCGCCGCTCATCGACGAGATCTTCTTCCGCTTCGTGCCCGACGATGCCTCGCAAGTGGCTGCGCTGCAAAATGGAGAAGGCCTGCTGGGCACATTTATCGCTTATTCCGACGTGCCGACACTCCAGGATGCGGGCATCGAAATTATAACCCAGCCGTCCGGCTACAATGAGGGTTGGTTCTTCTTCCTGGGCGACGAGCAAATCCCCGGCCATCCGGCCCTGCAGGATGTGCGCGTGCGGCAGGCCATCGCCATGGCCGTCGATCGGGAAACGCTGAATCAGGACCTGCTGCTCGGCCTGACCAGCCCGCCGGAAACGGTTTGGGACTCGCTCCCGGCCTATGTCAGCCCCGACATCGTACCCTGGACCTACGACCCGGACGCCGCCAATGCCCTGCTCGATGAAGCCGGGTGGATAGATACAAACGGCGACGGCGTGCGCGACAAGGACGGCGAAGAGCTGATCCTCGTCCACGGCACGACAGTGCGCGAGATCCGGCAGGATGCTCAGGCCGTGGCCCAGCAACAACTGGCCGAGGTCGGCATCCAGCTCGACTTGCAGAGCTTCGACTCAAGCATCTTCTTCGGCAGCTTCGCCGATGGCGGCCCGCCCTACACCGGCGAGCTGGACATCGCCGAATGGTCCGACGCGCCTTTCTTCCCGGACCCGGATCACTATTACTGGCTGTGCGATCAGATTCCCACCGACGAAGCGCCGGACGGCGGAAACTTCCAGCGCATCTGCGACGAGGAACTGGACGCGCTCTTCCAGACGCAAACGACCCAAACCGATGTGGAGGAACGCCAGGCGACCTTCCACCAGATTAGCAAGCTGATGCACGACAACGTGTACTGGCTTGGCTTGTGGGAAGACCCGGACGTGTGGGCCGTCAGCCCGCAACTGCAAAACGTCACGTTCTCGGGCGCAACGCCGCTCTTCTCCATCGCGGCATGGGATATAGCTGAATAGCGGAGGCTGACGAGCAGAGGGTTAGAGATTGGGAGGCTCTCCTAATCTCTAACCCTCTATCTCCCAATCTTCCAGCTTGTCATTGACCGACAGGAGAAGTTGCCATGGGGCGCTACATTGCCAGACGCATTCTGCAGGCCATCCCGTTGCTGTTCTTCGTCAGCATCATCCTCTTCTTCCTGATGGGCCAGATGGGCGACCCGGTGGCGACGATGGGCGGCCGCCGCGTCACACGTCCGGCCGATCGCGAACGCCTCACAAGGCAACTAGGGCTGGATCAGCCTTTCTACAAGCAATACCTGTATTGGCTGATCGGCAACGACTGGGAACGAATCGACATGGACGGAGACGGCACGGCCGAAACAGTCGGCACACGCCGCGGCATCCTGCGCGGCGACTTCGGCAACTCGCTCATGAAGCGCGGCCAGTCGGCCTGGGAGGTCATTTGGGACCGAATTCCCAACACCCTGCTATTGATGGTGACAGCCGAGATTGTGATCGTCGTCTTTGCCCTGCTCATCGGCATATTCTCGGCCCTGCGACAATATTCGCTGGCCGATCACGTCATCACCGCCGTCTCCTTCATCGGTTTCTCGACGCCGATCTTCTTCTTTGCTTTGCTGTCCATCTACATCTTCTCGGTTAACTTCAAGCGCTGGGGGTTGCCCTCCCTGCCCGCCGTCGGCATGTTCGACCCCGAAGTGGGCAAGACACCGAGCCAGGTGGCGCTGCACATGATTCTGCCGGTCATGACCATCGCCTTCGTCAGCATCGCCGCCTATAGTCGCTATATTCGCAGCACGATGCTGGAAGTGCTGAACCAGGACTACATCCGCACCGCCAAAGCCAAGGGCCTCCGCGGCCGCTACATTCTCTTTGTCCACGCTCTCAAGAATGCATCATTGCCCATCGTCACGCTCATCGGCCTCGATCTGGCCCTGCTCCTGGGCGGCGCGCTGGTGACAGAGCGCATTTTCGCCTGGCCGGGCATGGGACGGCTCTTCCTCGATCACATGCAACGATTCGACGTGCCTGTGGTGATGGGCATCCTCATTATCCTGTCGGTAACAGTTGTCGTCTTCCAGATCATCACCGATCTGACGTATGCAGTGCTCGATCCGAGGATTCGCTATGACTAGAGTGGGGAATTACACACCATGACCACCCTCGACGCAACTCCCGTCGCACTGGCCGGCGGAGCCGACGAATTGGCCCCGCCGCTTACCTTCCGGCAGATGGCATGGCGACGCTTTCGCCGCCACCGCATGGCGATGGCCGGGGCGATCACGCTCATCCTCTTGTTCATTTATGCTTTTGGCGGCGGTCTCATCTACACGGCCGAGGTCGCCAACCTGACCGACACCAGCCAGCGGCTGTCGCCTCCTTCGGCAGAGCATCCCTTCGGCACCGACACCGTGGGCCGCGACGTGATGGCCCGAACAATTCAGGGAGGCCGCATTTCCCTCATGATCGGCATGACGGCCGCCGTACTGGAGATCCTCATCGGCGTCATGATCGGCGCAATCGCCGGCTTCTACGGCGGCACGATCGACGGGTTACTTATGCGATTCACAGAGGCGATGCTAATCATCCCGTCCCTGTTTCTGCTCATCGTCGCCGCGCGCATCGTCGGCGGGAGCGTGACGTGGATCGTCATCATCTTCGCCCTGACCAGTTGGATGTACGTGGCTCGCATCGTTCGCGCCCAGTTCCTGTCCCTGAAGGAAAATGAATTTGTCCTGGCCGCGCGCTCCATCGGCACACCGACCCACGAGATCATCTTCCGCCACATTCTGCCCAACAGCATGGCCCCCATCGTTGTCGCCGCTACGTTGGCCGTCGCCACGGCCATCCTGGCCGAGGCCTACATCAGCTTTCTGGGGATGGGTGTCCAGCCGCCGACAGCCACGTGGGGCAACATGCTCGACGGATCCTATAACTACATCGAATCGGCGCCCTGGTTGTGGATCTTCCCCGGTCTGCTGATATTGCTGACCGTATTGAGCATCAACTTCGTTGGAGACGGCTTGCGCGACGCACTCGATCCCCGGAGCCGGAACACCTGATGAGCGGCATACACCGACCTTCATCCACCCTGTACACGACGGACCCCACCCTTGTGCGCCCCCACGACCGGCCTCAGGAGCACGCCCACGTTCGCGTCCACGACCCGAGCCGCCTGCTGCTCGATATTCAAAACCTGGCAGTCCGCTTTCATACGCCGGAAGGCACCGTCTATGCCGTCAACGACATCTCCTATAAAGTTCACGAAGGGGAAGTTATTGCCGTCGTAGGCGAAAGCGGTTGCGGCAAGTCGGTCAGCATGATGTCGATCCTCGGCCTCATCCCCATCCCGCCGGGCGAGATCGCCGGCGGCCGGGCCACGTTCCTGGGCCGGGATTTGCTGACGATGACGGATGACGAGTTGGCACGGGCGCGCGGCAGCGAGATTGCCATGGTCTTCCAGGACCCGATGACCTCGCTGAATCCCGTGCTAAGCGTGAAGCGACAGATGACCGAGGCGCTGCGTCGCCACTACGGCATGACCAACGAACAGGCAACGAACCGCGCCATTGAACTGCTGGAACTGGTCGGCATCCCCGATCCGGCCCGCCGGTTGGGTGATTACCCCCACCAGTTCTCCGGCGGCATGCGCCAGCGCGTGATGATCGCCATGATGCTGGCCTGCAATCCCAGCCTGCTCATCGCCGACGAGCCGACGACGGCTCTTGACGTGACCATCCAGGCGCAGATTGTGGAACTGGTGGTTCGAATGCGCGAACGTCTGGGTATGGCGCTCATCTGGATCACCCACGATCTGGGCGTCGTCGCCGGGCTGGCCGAGCGAGTCATCGTGATGTACGCCGGGATGATCGTCGAAGAAGCCGACGTGGATAGTCTGTTCGACAATCCGAAGCATCCCTATACGCTGGCCCTGCTGGCCGCCCTGCCGCGCGTCGACCGGCGGCGTGAGGAGCGGTTGAAGTCAATCCCCGGCGCACCGCCCAATCTGCTCATCGAACAGCGTGGTTGCCCGTTCGCCCCACGCTGCGGATACGTAATCGACCGCTGCCGGGAAGAGCGGCCGCCCCTGTTTCCCATTTCGCCCACGCAGCGCGCGGCATGCTGGGTGACGGCAGGCGAAGAAAAATGACGGCAGACGACAGACAACGGACGACAGACGATATGCCACAGACGATGAGCGCGGAACCACAAACAACGAACGATGGGCAACCGTCGATGGACGACCAACGGCCGACAGACGGCGACCCTCTCGTGCGTGTGGTCGACCTGAAGAAGCACTTTCCGATCCGGAAGGGGTTTCTCTTTCAACGGACAACCAACCACGTGCGCGCCGTCGACGGCGTCTCGTTCGATATCGCTCGCGGTGAAACACTGGGGCTGGTGGGCGAGAGCGGCTGCGGCAAATCCACGGCCGGACGCACGCTGCTGGGTCTCTATCCGGCCACCGAAGGCAGCGCCTACATCGACGGGCGACACGTGCAGGAGGCCCAGGGGGAGGAGTGGATGGCGATCCGTCGCCAGGCGCAGATGATTTTCCAGGATCCCTTCGCCTCGCTCAACCCTCGCTGGACGGTCAGCGCCATCATCGGCGAGCCGCTGCGTGTCCACCACCTGATCGACGATGAAGCCGCCCGCATTGAACGGGTGAAGGAACTCATGGCCCTCGTCGGGCTGGACGGCCGCTTCGTTAATCGTTTCCCCCACGAGTTCTCCGGCGGCCAGCGGCAACGCATCGGCATCGCCCGCGCTCTGGCATCCAACCCTATCTTCCTCGTCTGCGATGAGCCGATTTCCGCTCTGGACGTGTCTATTCAAGCGCAGGTGGTCAATCTGCTGGAGGATTTGCAAGACCGCCTGGGGCTGACCTACCTGTTCATCGCCCACGACCTGAGCATGGTGCGCCAT
>JACDJB010001991.1_pt1 | contig 15584 bp, 14 predicted proteins | sample 7454121 | NCBI WGS metagenome assembly JACDJB01 (sample SAMN14253290, study PRJNA609438) | sludge metagenome | isolation source: sludge after 25d culture with pyrite | collected 2018-12-20 | reverse complement strand
TTACTGAATGACCCCCTGGGGCGTAAAGCGCAACCCCACGGTGATGGATGGCCGCCGTATTCCCTTCGGGTGGGGCGGCAGCGGTTCGGACTTCAGAATGGCGCGGCGGGCGGATTCGTCAAGGTAACTGTTGCCCGATTTTCTGTCAAACCAGAGATCCTTGATCCGACCGTCCGGCAACACGCTGAAGGCCACCTCTGCCGCCAAGTCGTTCCGGCCGCCCGCCAACGATTCGGAAAAGGCCCAGTTCTTGTTCACCGCGTAGGCCACTTCCAGGCGATACATATCTTCCATACTCAGGGGACCACCGCCCCCGCCGCCCCCGCCTGTACCTGTGCCTGTGCCCGAACCCGTGCCTGCGCTGCCATCGACCCGGGTTCTCATTCGCTCGATGGCCTCCCGGGGGCCGGCTTCCGACCTGAGCCGTTCAATGGCCGATGCCACGGCCGCCGGTCGGCCGGAGTCGACCTGCTTTTCCAATTTGGAGATGGCCTTGGCCACCGCCGGAGCGGGTCGATAGGTTTCCCGCTTGAGACTTTTTTTGACTTTCGGGACCGACTTGGGCGCCGTCTCCGTCTTTTCCGGTTTGGCTGCCGGGGTCTTCTTGGGCGTTGGCGGCGCGATGGACACATCTGCCTCCGGCGGCGGCACCGGTTCAGGAGGCGGTAGCACCGGTTGAGGCGCAGGTTCGGGAGTTGGTGGCTCCGGTGCGGGAACAGGCTCGGGAGCTGGTGGCTCCGGTGCGGGAACAGGCTCGGGAGCCTTGGCCGCCGGGGAAGCCGGCTTGGGTTCGGGGGCCGATGGCGCGGGAGGGCCCGGTGCACCAGGCAAAGCGCCTTCCAGCGACACCATGGTGACATCAATCATCGACAAGGAACGGCCCCGGTCGTGGGTCAGGTTCGGCATCCAGATCACCGCCGCCAGCACCAGCAGATGCAACATGGCCGAGACGGCCAGCGGCATGGCCGTGACGCGGTCTGCCGGTGGCGGAGCGCCGGTTTTGGAAATGCGCGATGAGTGCCGCTGGTTCATACCGTTACCGTCAACGCGCCGACGCCTTGCCTTCCTCTTCAGGCGGGATGGTCACCATCCCGAGTCGATCGACGCCGGCGGCCTTGATCTCGGCCATTACCATGACCACCACACCGTAGGGCACCTGTTTGTCGGCCCGCAGGTATACCGCCCGATCACTGCGGGTCTCGAGAATCTTGGCCAGCTTGTCGCTGAAAAAATCCAACGACACCTGGTAATCGTTGATAAACACCTCGTTCTGGGCGTTGATGGTCACGAGCAAAGGCTCTTTTTCCGACTCCATCGGCTCGGCGGTGACCTCGGGCAGCGCCACATCCACGCCCTGTACCATCATGGGCGCGGTCACCATGAAAATGATCAGCAGCACGAGCATCACGTCCACGAAGGGCGTCACGTTGATATCCGCCATCAGACTGTCACGGCCCCGGCCGACGTTCATCGCCCCGCCTCCTCCCGTCCCAGGATATCGCGCTCGACGATGTTCTGGAAATCGGATGCAAAGTTCTCCAGATCGGTTTCAATGAGGCGAATTTTCTGTGTGAAGTAGTTGTAGGCGATGACGGCCGGAATGGCCGCCGCCAGCCCCGCGGCGGTGGCCACCAGCGCCTCGGAGATCCCCGGCGCCACCACCGCCAGGCTCGCCGATCCACGCATGCCGATGCCATGGAAGGAATTCATGATTCCCCAGACCGTTCCGAATAGGCCGATGAAGGGGGTGGTGTTGCCGGTGGTGGCCAGAAACGGGACCATTTGCCCCATGCGGGCCACTTCACTGTTGATCGCCCGCCGCAGGGCCCGACGCACGTTGTCCCCGCCCCTGGCAAAATGGCTACCGGCCTTGCGCTGGCCATCGGTCCCCACGCCGCCTTGTTGCTGCACCCGCCGCAACTCGATATAGGCGACCCGGAACACCCGGGCCACCGGGCTGCCGGTCAATAGCTTGGCGCGGTTGAAAGCATCCGTCAGGTCATTGCTTTTCCAAAAGAAATCGGAGAAACGGCCGGACTCGTCGATGGCCCGCCGCAGGTAGCGATACTTCATGATCATGATGGCCCATGAAGAAACCGAAAAAAAGAGCAACGTCAACAACACGAGTTGAACCACCAGGCCAGAACCGAGAACCATGTGGATCAAATCAAGATTCGAAGGCAACATCCGCATCAGCTCCACGCATGCAAACGCCCCGCCAAGAGGGGGCGCTGCGCGTCCGAAAAGGGTGTAAGTGTAAAATTTTTTTCGAAATTTGGAATCTATCGAAAGGTTTGAAGACTGTCAAGGTGGTTATGGTGACCCGTATCCAGAAAACCCGACCCAAGGCGCATCGAAGAGATCAAGGGCAACGGCATGGATGTCTCCCACAAGGCAATCAGTAAATGGCCTGACGGTTCTCGGCGTCGAAGAGGTGCAATCGCTCCAGGTTCATGCCCACGGCAAGGCGCTCATCGGCCCGGATCACACGGCTGCCCTCGCTGCGCGCGGTGAGCTTGACGCCGTCAAAGTCCATGTGCAGATGGGTTTCGCCGCCCAGGGGCTCGACCACCTCCACCTGCCCCTCCACCACCCATTCCGCCGGCAGGCCCGGGCCGCTGTCGGCCGGGGCCAGGTCTTCGGTGCGCAGTCCGGCGATCACGGCCATCCCCTCCCGGATACGGGACCCGGCTCGGGGCGGGATGGGAAGCTGAAACCGTTCGCTCAATCGCAGCCAAGACGTTCCCCCCCTGGCAATCACGGCCCCGGGCACCAGGTTCATCGGCGGGCTGCCGATGAACCCGGCGACGAAGGTGTTGGCAGGATTTTGAAAAACTTCCATGGGGGTGCCCACCTGCTCGATGCGTCCGTCGCGCAGCACCACGATGCGGTCGGCCAGGGTCATGGCCTCGATCTGGTCGTGGGTCACGTAGATGATGGTGGTATTGACCTTCTTGTGCAACCGCTTGATCTCGGTACGCATCTGGGTGCGCAGCTTGGCGTCGAGGTTGGACAGCGGTTCATCGAAGAGAAACACCGACGGATGGCGCACGATGGCTCGGCCCATGGCCACCCGCTGACGTTGACCGCCGGAGAGTTCATGGGGCTTGCGCTGAAGGAATTCCTCCAGGCCCAGGATACGGGCCGCCTCCACCACGCGCCGCTGGATCTCGTCCTTGGGGGTACGTTGGAGCTGAAGGCCAAAACTCATGTTTTTATAAACGTTCATGTGGGGGTAGAGCGCGTAGTTCTGAAACACCATGGCGCAACCGCGATCCTTGGGCGCCAAGTCGTTGACCACACGGTCATCGATGCGGATCGTCCCCTGGCTGATCTCCTCCAATCCGGCCACCATTCTGAGCAGGGTCGACTTGCCACAGCCCGACGGCCCCACCAGCACGATGAACTCCGTATCGCGGATATCGAGACTGACCCCGTGCACCACCTCGGTCCTGCCGAAGCGCTTGTAGACACTCTCCAACATCACGCTGGCCATGCAACACTCCTTGACGACGCCCGATCGGGTTGTTGACAACGCCCCTGCCTTACTGCAATCAGGGCTTCCTTTCAAGACCGAAGCGTCACGCCGCTTCTCTGTTGCGGTTTTGCCCTCCGTGGGGTAAAGGAGAATGACGTTTATTCCCCGGCCAGCGCCTCAATCCCCGCAACACCCATTCGTGAAAGGAGAATCCCCATGAACAGATGGAAGCTTGGCGTCTCGATGGCCGCCGTGGCCCTGGTGCTGATGGTTTGCGGTCCGGCCCTGGCCCAACCGATCAGCTTGCAGTGGTGGCACTCGATGAAAGGGGCCAACGCCGAGGCCCTCAACGAGATTGTGGCCGGATTCAACGCGTCCCAAAGCGACTATGTGGTGGAAGCCACCTACAAGGGCAACTACGACGAAGCGGTCAATGCCGCCATCGCCGCTTTCCGGGCCAAACGCCAGCCCCACATTCTCCAGTGTTTCGAGGTCGGCACCCTGACCATGATGCTTTCCAACGCCATCTATCCCGTCCACCAGTTGATGGCCGATGCCGGTTACGATATCGACTGGGACAAGTACCTGCAGCCGGTGCTGGGCTACTACGTCTCCGACGAAGGCAAACTGCTCTCCATGCCCTTCAACTCCTCCACGCCGGTGATGTATTATAACAAGGACATGCTGACCAAGGCCGGACTCAGCGGCCCGCCCAAAACCTGGGACGAGGTGGGCGAATACACCGCCAAGCTGGTGGCCTCCGGGGTGGAAGCCGGCCTGGTGACCGGTTGGCAGTCATGGACGATGATTGAAAACTACGGCGCCATCCATGATCTCCCCTTCGCCACCAAGGCCAACGGTTACGAGGGGCTCGACTGCGAACTGGCCTTCAACAACCCCCAGGTGATCCATCACATCGCCAGGCTCCAGTCCTGGACCGGCGACGGTCGCTTTGCTTACAGCGGCCAAAAGTTCCAGGGCCCCCAGGCCGCCTTCGTAGGCCAGCATGCCGCCCTGTACATCGATTCGGTGAGCCGCATCGGCGCGCTGAAGAAAACTTGTCAGTTCAATTGGGACATCGCCCCCATGCCGGTGGAAGCCGACATGAAAGAGCCCCTCAACAGCATCATCGGCGGCGCCTCCCTGTGGGTGATGAAGGGACACGCGGAACAGGACTACAAGGGCGTGGCCGCCTTCATGGCATTCCTGGCCAAGACCGAAAACCAGGAGATGTGGCACCAGAAGACCGGGTATTTCCCCATCACGGTGGAAGCTTATGAAAACCTGAAGAAAGCCGGTTACTACGAACAAAACCCCCTGAACGAGGTCGGCATCAAGCAGTTGATGCGGGGCAAGACCACCAAGAACTCCCGTGGCATCCGGGTGGGCTACTTCATCCAGATCCGCAACATCATCAACGAGGAGCTCGAACACATCTGGGCCGGCAACAAGACAGCCCAACAGGGCATCGCCGACGCGGTCAGTCGCGGCAACGAGCAGTTGCGGGCCTTCGAAAAAGCCAACAAGTAGCTGAAAATTCAAGACAACCTGGCCTACCCCGGACCGATCCGAAAGTTTGATCGCTCGAACAAGGCAAGATTTTAAGTGAGCTAAAGTGACTAAAGTGACTAAAGTGAGCTAAAGTGAGCTAAAGTGACTAAAGTGAGCTAAAGTGAAGGAATTCTGGCAGTTATATAAAAACCGGAGCGCAGCGACTCCACCACTTTAGTCACTTTAGTCACTCGTAATTTTAGTCACTTAAAAAAGTGTCAAGTGAACTAAAGTGACTAAAGTGACTAAAGTGAAGGAATTCTGGCAGTTATATAAAAAACCGGAGCGCAGCGACTCCACCACTTTAGTCACTTTAGTCACTCGTAATTTTAGTCACTCCCAATTATCTTTCTGAAACCTATGATCAAACGTGCCCACTTCAAGGCCCGATACCTGCCCTACCTGCTGATCTTGCCCCAGATCCTGGTGACGTTGACCTTTTTCTACTGGCCGGCCATCCAGGGAATCCTGCAGTCCATGATGATTTCCAATCCCTTCGGCGGCCGCAACCAGTGGGTGTGGTTTGACAACTTCAAAGACCTCTTCACCGATCCGCTCTACCTGAAAAGTGTGGTGATTACGCTGGGTTTCAGCGCCGCCACCGCTTTGACGGCCCTTTTGGTCGGGTTGTTCATCGCCAGCCAGGCCAACCGTGCGCTGAAAGTCAAGGCGGCCATCCGCACCCTGCTTATCTGGCCCTACGCCGTGGCCCCGGCCATTTCCGGGATCCTGTGGCTCTTTCTGCTTCACCCCAACTACGGGGTGGTGGCCTTTTTTCTCCGGCGCACCCTGGGCATCGACTGGAACCCGATCCTCGACGGCTTCGACGCCCTGGTAATGATCGTACTGGCCAGCGCCTGGAAACAGATCAGCTACAACTTCGTCTTTTTCCTGGCCGGCTTCCAGGCGATTCCCCACTCCCTCATCGAAGCGGCGGCCATGGACGGAGCCGGTCCCACGCGCCGCTTCTGGAGTATCATCCTGCCGCTGCTCTCGCCCACCCTCTTTTTCCTGATGGTCATGAACATCATTTACGCCTTTTTCGACACCTTCGGCGTCATCCACACCATCACCCAGGGTGGGCCGGGCGGGATGACCACGACCTTGGTCTACAAAGTCTACAAGGACGGGTTCGTGGGCCTCAATCTCGGCTCTTCCGCCGCCCAGTCCGTGGTCCTGATGACCCTGATCATTCTCATCACCGTCTTGCAGTTCAAGTACGTTGAACGCAAGGTGCAGTACGCCGGGTAGCGCCGATGGTCGAAAAAACCCCCATTCTGGACTTGTTGACCTACATTTTTCTCATTCTGGGCATTTGTGTGGTGGGCTTTCCCATCTTCTACGCCCTCATCGCCGCCACCCTGCCCATCGAGATGGTCTCCCGAGTGCCCATGCCCCTGATGTTCGGGGATCAGTTCTGGGTCAACGTCCAGGCCGCCTGGCACAAGGGCGACCTCGGCACCCTGCTGTTCAACTCGTTTGTCATGGCGGCGGGCATCACCTTCGGCAAGATCACCGTTTCCATGCTCGGGGCCTTTTCCATCGTCTATTTCGATTACCGATTCCGTGCCGTGGCCTTCGCCAGCGTTTTTTGCACGCTGATGCTGCCGGTGGAAGTGCGCATCCTGCCCACCTACGAGATGGCGGCCAACCTCCTGGGGCCCGTCCAGGCCTTGGTGGAATTGCTCCACATCGAAGCCCTGGTGAACTGGTTTCTGCAAAACGACATCCAGATCCGGCTGGAACTGAGCCTCCTGGACAGTTATCCGGGGCTGATCCTGCCCCTGGTGGCGTCTGCCACCTGTACGTTTCTTTTTCGTCAATTTTTCTTGACGGTACCCGAGGAGTTGTGCGAAGCGGCCAAGATGGACGGGGCCGGTCCCATGCTGTTTCTGAGGAAAATCCTGTTCCCCCTGTCCAAGACCAACATCGCCGCCCTGGTGGTCATCGAGTTCGTCTACGGCTGGAACCAGTACTTGTGGCCCCTGCTGATCACCACGCGACGAGAGATGACCACCGCCGTGATCGGCTTGCAGCATCTAATTCCGGACGTGGACGACATCCCGGACTGGAACGTGGCCCTGGCCGGCGCGCTGATCGTGATGCTTCCACCGGTGCTGGTGGTCCTTTTCATGCAGCGTTGGTTCGTCAAGGGCCTGGTGGAGCGGGAAAAGTAGATCCTAAAATGACTAAAATGAGCTAAAGTGACTAAAATGACTAAAGTGACTAAAATGACTAAAGTGACTAAAATGACTAAAGTGAGCTAAAGTGAATGAATTCTGGCAGTTATAATAAAAACCGGAGCACAGCGACACCACAACTTTAGTCACTTTAGTCACTCGTAATTTTAGGCGCTTAAAAAAGTGACAAGTGAGCTAAAGTGAATGAATTCTGGCAGTTATATAAAAACCGGAGCGCAGCGACACCACAACTTTAGTCACTTTAGTCACTCGTAATTTTAGGCACTTAAAAAAGTGACAAGTGAACTACAGTGACTAAAGTGAGCTAAAGTGATTGAATTCTGGCAGTTATATAAAAACCGGAGCGCAGCGACACCACAACTTTAGTCACTTTAGTCACTCGTAATTTTAGTCACTTCTTTAGTTACTCGTAATTTTAGTCACTTCTTTAGTCACTCGTAATTTTAGGCACTTCTTTAGTCACTCCCTTTACCCCAACTTGCGAGTCGCCGATGATCCCCATCTATTTTCCTTTCACCTATGTCTCCTCATCCACGGTGGCGCGTCTGGACCGTTGGTTCGACGAACTCGGCATTCTGGCCCCGGCCGCGGATGCCCCGGGCCCCTCCGGGCACGGGTCCCTCACCTGGCGCCTCTTCGCACCGCCCCCCGGCGAAGAGGCCATCCTGAAGCGCCTGGAAGCCGAATGGCGACGCTGGGCCGACATGCATGCCGGCGCCGATCTGGCGGCCGTCATGGCGGCCCAGGAGGCCGATGGGGGCTTTGCCACCGCCCCCGCCATCAACAGCCTCCGGAGCCGGATCCGCGCCGGCGCGGGGGAAGCATCGACTTCGCCCGGAGAGGCCCCCCTGCCGGCAGCCCGGGTTTTCCTGCATCTGGCCCACTGCCTCGACCAGGACCAGGACACCCTGCGGGAACAATTGCACCACGTGGCCGACCTGGAACGTCGCATGCACCAGGAGATCGACGGGGGCACGCGGCCAGACTCTTTCTTGGCCGCCCCGATCCGGGAAGAAGACCCCGGCGCCGTGCTCACCCAACGCCGTCTGACCGCCTGGGCCCGACTGGCCCTGGCGCTGTCGGTACCGGCCGATGTCCTTGTCACCGACAGCCCCGCTGTCATCGATCACCTGATCGAGCGCTTAGACCATCTGGACCCCATCCGGGACCTTGACCCGGATGAGGTTCAGGGCCTTCCCCGTTCCATCCGTGAAAGGTTGGATTCCGGTGGCGAAGCGACCGTCTTTACCGTCTATGCCGCTCCCCTGTCCCCGACGGCGCTGCTCCACCGCTTGGCGGGGAGTCCCGGTGTCCCCGTCAACGCCCCCCAGGGGGCAAGCCGCTGCCTATTGGTGCTAATTACGGAAAAATAGGTTGTTTTTTCATATAGTTACGAAATTTCAAAAAATTGCCATCAAGCCTTGACGCATCGCGAGCTCTTGGTATAAGGACTTTTTGCGAATTGATCGGATAATGGTCGTGGTTTTCAATTTCAGTTTCGAAAGGAGTCGGAAATGGCTTTTACCCCCATCGTAGATGAAGACAAGTGCGAGGGCTGCGAAGAATGCGTCAATGTGTGTCCGGTGGAAGTATTCGAAATGCAGGACGGGAAAAGCGTGCCGGTGAACGCTGAAGAGTGCCTCGGCTGCGAGAGTTGCGTCGAAGTGTGCGAGGCGGGCGCCATCACCGTGGAAGAGTCCTGATCGCCCTCACAGCGCTTTTTGAAATCCCCCGGCGGGCTTCCTCCGCCCGGGGGATTTTTTTTGGCCTTGCCTGGAGTTGCAATATGAGCTAATTTTCAACCTTTATGAAACAATACGTCATCGATCAAATTCGCCCCGAGGACCAAGCCAAGCTCAAGGTGCTGCTGGAAACCGAGCTGGGACCGCCTGCTGTGGGCCGGTATCTACTGGTTGCCCCTGGAGGCATCGTTATGGACGGAAGTCCAGGTGGCCCACAAGGACTGCCAGCCCTTCTACGTCGCCGTCGATCTTGAGGCGGACCGTCTGGTCTGTGAATTGCTGGTGCGCACCCGCGACCGCATGCACTGTGAGTGCATGGGGTATGCCACCGCTGCCCAACGGGCCTGGCTGATCGAAAAAATCGACGGAATCTTGCAACAGCTTCACATTATGGTCTGACCTCGACGCATGGCACTCAAGCTGTTTCGAACCATTTACATCTATGCCTGGGTTCTGATTTCCACCTTGACGCTGGGGTCTTTGGTCATCGGGGTCGCGTTGCTGACCGGCAACCAGGAGGCGGCTCACCGCATCGCCCAGTTGTGGGCGCGCTCGATTTTGCGCGTCAGCGGTGTCCAGGTACGCGTGGTGGGGCAACGGCATCTGGAAAAGGGCCGTTCGTTCATTCTCATGCCCAACCACCAGAGCCACTTTGACATCCCGGTGCTTCTCGGATGCCTCGACACCCAGTTTCGCTGGCTGGCCAAGGCCGAACTGTTCAAGATTCCCATCTTCGGACGCGCCATGCGCGGTTGCGGCTACATCAGCATCAACCGCTCCAACCGCGAGGCGGCCTTCGCCAGTATCCACCAGGCCGCCGAGACCATCCGGGGCAAGGCGTCGGTGCTGATTTTTCCCGAGGGCACCCGCAGCCCCAACGGCAAGCTCCTGCCGTTCAAGAAGGGCGGTTTCGTGCTGGCGGTGGATAGCGGGGTACCGATTCTGCCCATCGGCATCTATGGCACCGGCCGCATCCTGCCCAAGAAACGCCTGCTCCTGGACCCCGGTCCGGTGGTCCTGTGGATCGGCGCCCCCATCGACACCACCGGCTATCGACGTGAGACCAAGGATGGGCTGATGGCCGATGTACGCCAGGCGCTGTGCGAAGCGGTCACCACCGCGTCAGAGGGCCGATTGGAATGCTGAAGATCATTCCCATGGGCGGCCTGGGGGAAATCGGGCTCAACATGATGGGGTTCGAATTCGACGACACTCTTTTCGTTGTCGATGCGGGATTGATGTTCCCCGAGGCCGACATGCCGGGGGTCGACTGCGTCATTCCCGACATGTCCTACGTCAAGGCCAACCGCCATCGCCTGGCCGGCCTGATCCTCACCCATGCCCACGAGGACCATATCGGGGCCCTGCCCTATCTGCTGCGGGACATCAACCCGCCCATTTTCGGCACCCCGTTCACCCTGGCCATGGTGGAAACCAAGCTTGAAGCCCACGGGCTGATGAAGCAGGCCTTGCTGCACCGGATCACCAGTGACAGCCAACTGCGCCTGGGCCCCTTCACCATCGAATTCATCCCCGTGGCCCATAGCGTGGTGGACGGGGTGGCCCTGGCGATCCGGACGCCCCTGGGAACGGTGATTCACTCCGGGGATTTCAAGATTTCCCACACCGGTGAAACGGCCCTGCGGACCGATGTCAATCGCCTTGCCTGCTACGGCGCCGAAGGAGTTTTGGCCCTGCTTTCGGATTCCACCAATGTCGAAAACGAGGGCTACACCATTTCCGACCTGGAAGTGGGCCGCACCCTGACACGGATCGTGCGCAACGCTCCGGGCCGGGTCATCGTTGCCCTGTTCGCATCCAGCATCAGCCGCATCCAGCAGGTGGTGCAAGCGGCGCAAGCCGTTGGTCGGCGGGTGATCTTCAACGGCCGAAGCATCGAAACCAGCGTGCGCATCGCCCGTGAACTGGGCCATCTGAACGTGCCTGAAAGGCTGGAGGCCGCCATTGACGATCTGGATGCCATCCCCGATGATGAGGTTTTGATCATCACCACCGGCAGCCAGGGAGAGCCCATGGCGGCCCTGGCCCGCATGGCCCACGGGGCCCACAAGCAGATCCAGATTCGCCCGGGGGACACCGTGGTCCTCAGCTCCAAGTTCATTCCGGGCAATGAACGGGCCATCGGCCGCATCATCAACAATCTCTACCGTCGCGGCGCCGAGGTGATCTACGAGAAGATTTCGGCCATTCACGTCTCCGGCCACGCGTTCCGGGAAGAACTCAAGTTGATGATCAACCTGACCCGGCCGCGCCATTTCATTCCCATTCACGGGGAATACCGCCATCTGCTGCTCCATGCCCGGCTGGCCGAGGAGACGGGAGTGCCCTCTGAAGGGGTGTTGCTGGCGGAAAACGGACAGTGCATTGTTTTCGACGAAAACGGCGGACGCCTCGGCGAAACGGTGACCACCGGCCGGGTACTGGTGGACGGCAAAGGCATCGGGGACGTGGGACGCAGCGTGCTCAAAGAGCGGCGGTTGCTCAGCGAGGACGGGTTGGTGGTGGTCACCATGGCCATCGATCAGGAAACCGGAATCATCGTTTTCGGACCCGACATCGTCTCCCGGGGGTTCGTCTTTGAGACCACCACCGGCCATATCCTCGACGACGCGGTGTGCGTGGTGCTGGAGGTGGTGGAGGAAACCGACCCTGCGGCACCCGACCGCACCGAACGCCTGCGGACCGGGGTGCAACAGGCGCTGCGCAAATATTTCGAATACACGATCCGCCGCAAGCCGGTGATTCTGCCGTTTATCATGGATATCTGAAGATCGTATAGAAAGCCCATGCGTAAGGAACTTGCCGGTATCGCCGTTTTTTTTCTGGTCATCTTCACCCTGATCAGCCTGCTGTCCTATACCCCGGCCGATCCGTCACTGCACCACGCCGCCGACCCGGAACAGGTGGACAATCTTTTCGGCGTGGTGGGGGCCCATCTGGCCGGCCTGCTGATCAGCTTATTCGGTCTGGGCGCCTTCTGGGTGCCGATCCTGCTGCTGGTGATCAGCACCCAGTTCTTCGGCCATCATCCCCGCAGCGCCCTCATTGCCACCTTGGCCGGCGGGTTGGTCCTGGTGGTGGTCACCGGCAGCCTGGTGAGTACCTGGAGCGAAACGGGGTCCCCCATCACCCTTTTCGGCCGTCCCTATCCGGCCGGTGGATGGCTCGGCGAGGGACTCCGGCGCATCTCCTGGCGCTACCTGAGCCAGACCGGCGGCACCATCGTGCTGGTGCTCCTCTGGCTGGTGGGTCTGATTCTGGCCACCGGTTTTTCCCTGGTCCGCTTTGCCAAACGGTTGGCTCTGCTGATGCGTTTTATGGGCGAGCGGGTGGAGACGTTTCGTGTCAAACACCATCAGCGGCGTCTCAAGGCCGCCAAACTCAAGAAGACCCTGAAAGAACAGGCGTCTCGGCCCCCCGCCAAGCTCACCATCAAAGCCCCTCCGGCCAGCCCGATTCCGCCCACGCCGGTGCCCAAACAGGAAGTCTTCGATTTCATGCACGACCGCAACGGATTTCAACTGCCGTCGGTGAGCTTTCTCATCGATCCGGAGCCGCGACCGTCCACGGTGGATGACGAAAACCTCAAAATGAAATCGCGGCTGGTGGAGAAAAAACTCGAAGACTTCGGCGTTCACGGACAGGTGGCGGCGGTGCTCCCCGGCCCGGTGATCACCACCTTCGAGTACGAGCCGGCGCCCGGAGTGAAAATCAACCGCGTCGCCGGTCTCTCCGACGACTTGGCCATGGCCCTGAGGGCCAACAGCATCCGTATCGTCGCCCCGATTCCGGGCAAGGCCGCCATCGGCATCGAAATCCCCAACACCGACCGCGAGCTGGTGCGATTCAAGGAAGTGGTGATTTCACCGGCCTTTGAAAAATCCAAGTCCAACCTCACCCTCTGCCTCGGCAAGGACATCGTGGGCAACCCGGTGGTGGCGGACCTGGAGCGCATGCCTCACCTGCTCATCGCCGGGGCCACCGGCACGGGCAAAAGCGTGGGGCTCAACGCCATGATCTGTAGCCTGCTCTACAAGGCCGGCCCCGAAGAAATCAAGTTCATCATGGTCGATCCCAAACGTATCGAGCTGTCGCTCTACGACGGGATTCCCCACCTGATCACCCCGGTGGTCACCGACGTCAAGAAGGCCACCAACGCCCTGTTCTGGGCAGTGCGGGAGATGGAGCGCCGCTACGCGCTGCTGCAGGAATTCAAGGTGCGCAATCTCAAGCAGTACAACCAGAAAGCGGCCAAAAGCGCCCCGGATGCCGAAGGCAAGCTGCCGGAGAAGCTGCCGCTGATCGTGATCATCATCGACGAGCTGGCCGACCTGATGATGGTGGCCAGCCGCGATGTGGAAGTCGCCCTGACCCGGTTGGCCCAGATGGCACGGGCCTCGGGCATCCATTTGATTCTGGCCACCCAGCGGCCCTCGGTGGACGTGCTCACCGGGATCATCAAGGCCAATTTTCCCACCCGCCTGACCTTCCAGGTCTCATCACGCACCGATTCGCGCACCATCATCGACAGCGGCGGTGCCGAGAACCTCCTCGGCAACGGGGATATGCTCCTGTTGCCGCCGGGCACCGCCAAGCTCCAGCGAATCCACGGGGCGTTCATCAGCGAAGAAGAGGTCACGGCGGTAGTCGATTTCCTCAAAGCGCAAAAACCGCCCGATTACATCGACGAGGTCACCGCCAAACCGGAAGAAAACGAGGCGGAAAACGGTGACGACACCGAATACGACGAGCATTACGACACGGCCGTGGCCCTGGTGACCCGCACCCGTCAGGCGTCCATCTCCATGATCCAGCGCCATCTGCGTATCGGTTACAACCGGGCTGCACGGATCATCGAAACCATGGAGCGCGAGGGCGTAGTGGGGCCGGCCGACGGGGCCAAGGCTCGTGAAGTGCTGGCGCGAAACCTGGATGAAACCCCATGATGATGGACATCGATCCAAAACTGATCGAAACCACCCGCGGCTTTCTCGACCCGGCCGAGGGGAAGGCCCTCTATGAAGCCGCCCTGGCGGCCAGCCGACGCGGCCCCTGCCTGGAAATCGGTTCCTACTGCGGCAAGAGCGCTCTGTTTCTGGGCAGCGCCTGCCGCCGCAACGGCCAGGTGCTTTTCACCATCGACCACCACCGCGGCAGCGAGGAGCAGCAGCCCGGGCAGGAATACTTCGACCCGGACCTCTTCGATGCGGGGCAAGATTGCATCGACACCCTGCCCCACCTGCGTCGGACCCTCACCGCCGCCGGCCTCGATGACACCGTGGTCCCCATCGTAGCCCCCAGCCACCTGGCGGCCCGGGCCTGGGCCACTCCCCTGGCGCTGGTCTTCATCGACGGCGGCCATGCCCTGGAAACCGTATTTTGCGACTACACCGCCTGGGCCGGCCACCTCATGCCCGGCGGGATGCTATTGATCCACGACATCTTTTCCGATCCCGCCGACGGTGGACAGGCTCCCTGGCACGTCTACCGCATGGCGTTGGCTTCGGGGCTTTTCGATGCCCGGCCCCAGGTGGGCAGCCTCGCCCGCCTGGTCAGAAGACCCTGCGGCCAGGTGCCGCCGGATCTGGACGCCATGGTGGATCGCCTGTAAAAATCCCCGCCGGCGCACAGCCTTTCAAAGTGTTGCGATCCTTCTTGCGGGGATTTTTTCTGATTTCGGGATGACGTCTCTTTCCCGTGTTAGTCCGAACGTAAGTGAAAAATCCGCAGCCAGGCAAATCGGCGTAAGACGTTGACATTCGGCAAAAAAATTGACGGACTCCTGCCCGCCAGCGCCTTGCCCTTGACAGATTCCCCCGATTAGGTTAACTGACTTGCTTCATATCGTTAACGAAACGGGAATAACCAAAGCAGCCGTCACCTTCTTGATCAAACCGGACACGACCGTGGCCGGCGGCAGTGCTGAAACCTGGACACGGAAACCTTGAACCTTCAACGCGCCGCGGACGCTTTGAACACGGCACCCGTCATTCCATGAAATCCCGAATCCTCCACATGCTCCGCGGCCGGACCGAGCCGGTGAGCGGCGAAGCCCTCAGCGCCCGCCTCGGCGTCTCCCGGGTGGCGATCTGGAAGCACCTCCAAAAACTCCAGTCCCTGGGCTACACCATCGACTCCACCGCCAAAGGCTATCGCCTGCTGAACATTCCCGACAAGCTGTATCCCTGGGAATTCGACGGTTGGGAAAACCGCATCGTGCACCACGAAACGCTGGACTCGACCATGGAAGCCGCCCGTCGCCTGGCCCGCGAGGACTGCCCGGCCTTCACCGTGGTGATCGCCGAAGCCCAGACCGTTGGCCGGGGCCGGCTCCGGCGCGCCTGGATATCGGAGGCCGGAGGCATTTATTTCACCGTGGTGCTCCGGCCCGAGCTGCCGCCACAACTCGCCTTCCGGGTCAATTTTATCGCGTCCACCATGCTGGCCAAGGTGCTGCGCCGCCGCTACGATGTGGATGCCCGGGTCAAGTGGCCCAACGACATTCTCATCGACGGACGCAAAGTCTGCGGCCTGTTGGCGGAAATGGAGGCCGAGGCGGACGCGGTGCGTTTCGTCAACATCGGCATCGGT
>JACDJB010001982.1_pt1 | contig 15626 bp, 15 predicted proteins | sample 7454121 | NCBI WGS metagenome assembly JACDJB01 (sample SAMN14253290, study PRJNA609438) | sludge metagenome | isolation source: sludge after 25d culture with pyrite | collected 2018-12-20 | reverse complement strand
CCGATTCCTGGGTTCCGGCCCCACCTCGGGCATCGGCGAACTGAAGATCCCGTCGCTGCAGCCCGGCTCGTCGATCATGCCGGGCAAGGTCAACCCGGTGATGTCCGAGATGATGATGCAGGTGGCCGCCAAAGTGGTCGGCAACGCGTCGACGGTCAGCTGGTCGGGCGCGCTGGGCAACTTCGAACTCAACGTGATGATGCCGGTGCTCGCCCACGCCCTGCTCGAGTCGGTCGACCTGCTGGCCAACGCAGCCACCACGTTCGCCGAACGGTGCGTGCGCGGCTGTGAGGCCAACGTCGAGCGGGCCCGCGAACTGGTCGAGCGCAACGCGATCGTCGTCACCGCCCTCAACCCATACATCGGCTACGACAACGGTTCGCGCATCGCCAAGCAGGCGGTGGCCACCGGCGCCTCGGTGCGAGAGCTGGTGCTGGCCGAAGGGCTGATGGCCGAGGACGAACTCGATGCTCACCTCGACATCAAGAAGATGACCGAGGGCGGCGTGGTCTAGCGGACGGCCGACACCGCCGGTCGGCTCGATCCAGACCATCTCGCCGTCAGGTCGGCGGCGAGATGGTGATCGATCAGCGACTGTGCCCGCATCCCGAGCAGCAGGTTGTCGACCTGGACGGGCTCTTGTTGGGGGTAGTCGATCAGAAACGCACGCTCGGCCTGCACCTCGTGCTCGGCGTCGGCCATCACGTGAACCTGAAAGAACCAACGAACCCGGTCGGAGCATCCCAGGCGGTCGACGCACTCGACCATTCGCCCGTTCGGCACGACCGAGTCCATCTCGAACAGGGACAGCTGCCCCAGCACCACGCCCCGCAGCCGCCGACGCAGTGCCCCGAGGGAGACGAGGTTGGAGGTGGCGAGCGAGGGGCCGGTGCACAGATCGATGTGGGCGTTCGGCGTCGGGTTGATGCCCAAATCGACGAGGGCGTCGGCAAACAACTCTGCGTGGGAGCGGGCATGGCCCACGCCGTACTCGCCGGCCTGGATGTCGCACAACGCCCGTTTGACCGATCCGCTCAGCCGGGGGATGACGAACGTGTGCGGATCCGCCTCCTTACCGTGGTAGGGCGTGCGCAGGATCATCGACTCGACGAGCTGGTCGAGCGTGCCCTCCTCAGCGAGATACCGGGAGGGTGACGGACCATCGAGGGTGAGCAGCCGCCTCACCTCCGCAGCCGGGTCGGCGAGTTCGGAGCCCAGGGCCGCCCACAACGAATGCTCGAACCACTCCGCCAGCGCCGTCCGCCACCGAACCACCGTCGAGTCCCATTCCCACGCATCGTCCACGCCCGCCCAACCGGTGTAGTGGAGCTCGTTGAGGACGTACAGGGCGAGGTGGGCGTCGTGATCGAACGGGCCGGGATTCATTTCCCACAGCTCGTCCAGCGTGGGAGCCGGGCCGCCGCCCACGCTGTTCGCAAGCAACGAGCACACGCCGTCGGACAGGGTGCCGACCGCACTTGGCAGGGGAGAAGTCATGGCGACTAGATACCGCCGTCGGGGGAGATGTAAACGCTTCCCTGGCATGAGATCGGCAACAACCCCACGTCGTCGCTTTCCTCCAATGGCCGACAACGCGAACGGGCCACCCGCCCTAGCAGGTGGCCCGTTGGCGTTCTCGCACAGGTGCGAGGCCGATCTAGTCGTTGCCGGTGAGCTTGTCCTTCACCGTGTCGACGGCGTCCTTGATCTTGCCGCCGGCCTTGTCGGCCTTGCCTTCGTGCTTCAGGTCGTCGTTGCCGGTGAGGTCACCGGCCGCTTCCTTGATCTTGCCCTTGGTCTCGTCGGTGCTCCCTGACATGCGGGTTCCTCTCGGTTAGCGACGCGTTGGTTTGCGTCGTCGTCGACCTGTCTGTACCCACGCTGCGGCAGGTTCATGCAGCGACTTTGCGAGAGGCGCTATTTTTGGCTTTTAGAAGCGCCGGTCGTTCGTCTTTTTCTTGGGCGGAGCCTTGAACGGCGCCTCGATCATCATCTCGAAGCGGCCGTCGTCGGGCTGGTTGGGCCCGTTGAGGTTCTGGAGGAACATTTTCAGCGACTTGCGTGCGGGCGGCACGTGGTCGCCTTTGAGGGAGGCCGAGCGGCTCAGCGCATCCTTGGCCTTCTCGACGCGCTCCTTGCGCTTGGCCTTCTCCTCGTCGGAGAATGTCCGCTGCACCTTGTTTGCCTTGGCCTCGGCGGCCGCTGCGCGGCGGGCCTCGGTTTCCTGCAACGGTGTGAGCTTCTTGCGGGGCGCCATGGGTGCGAATCCTTCTGCGTTGGGGGAGCAACAAACTTAGCCGGGGAGCGCGGTCGCTCCAGTTCTCGGCGGGCTCGGTCCGGGCTGGCTTCGGCTGCGGCCCTCCGGAGCAGACCTCAGCTGATGAGGCCGACGCCGATCAGCAGCGCCCCGGTGGCGCTGAGGGTGGCCAGCGCCCGGGACGCGGGCACGAGTGCCGCCGGAGCGTGGGGGGACTGGGCCACGAAGGCACCCAACCCGGACGCCACCGCCAGCAGGATCTTGAGGCTGAGGGCGATTTGATAGTTGATGCCGAGCGCGCTCATCGAAGGCAGCGCCAGGATGTTCCAGATCCCGGTGGCGACCAGTAGGCCGTAGGCGGGCCAGGAGATCTTGGCGAAGGCAGACATCACCTTGGCCGGAGCCGCCGCGTCGATCGAGCGCAGCGTCGGGACGAGCCCGGCGATCACGACCATGCCCCCCAGCCACACGGTGGCCGAACCGACATGGAGGAACAGGCGCAGAACGTCGACGGCAGGGCGCACGGGGGCTCCAGGATGCATGGGACGGCGTGGCCGGGGCGAACACCTCGGTGCGCGATGTCCCGAAGGCGTGATCCACCCGAAAAGACAGGTGGCCCCCGGGATGGGTGGGCATCCCGGCGGGCCGAGAGTCAGTATGGCAGATCGCTCCGGGTGGTGACCATGCAGGTGACCAACGTCTCAGCCTGATTGGTAGCAGCTGCGCGGCCTCGGCCTCAGGTCAGCGCCTCGAGCACCGCCGAGGCCGGCAGGCGCCGGTCGGCGTCCACGTGGTCGCCGGGAATCCGGCCGAACCCCAACCCGGCGATCAACTCGATCGCGCTGCGCATCTCCCGCAGCGCGCGCGGTGGCGGGAAGTACTCGTCCTCCTCGGTGATGCGAATCTCCTCGACCCCGGCTGTGGGGGAGAGGCGCTCGATCACCTCGGACACCAGGTCCTCGGGTGCGGATGCGCCGGCGGTCACGCCCACCACCCCGGCGAGGTCCGCCGGGAGTTCCTCGGCGGCGTTGACCCGATACACCCGTTCGCAGCCCGCCTCTCGGGCCAGCTTCTCGAGCGCCAGGGTGTTGGACGAGTTGGCCGAGCCGACGACGACCACCGCGTCGCAGCGGGGGGCCAGCTCCATCAGCGCCGACTGGCGGTTGGTCGTGGCGAAGCACAGGTCCGAGCGGCCGGGCATCCACAGCTCGGGGAACCGGTCCCGGGTGGCCTCGGCCACGTCGGACCAGTCCCGGTGGCTCAAGGTGGTCTGGGCCAGCAGGGCCACCGGCGTCTCAAATGGAGGCAGCTCCGCCACCTCGTCGATCGACTCGACCCTGTGGATCGAGTCGGGTGCCACCGCCATGGTGCCGACCGCCTCCTCGTGGCCCTCGTGACCGACGTAGACGATCTGGAAGCCCTTACCCGATCGAACCTTGACCTCGTGGTGCACCTTGGTGACCAGCGGGCACACGGCGTCGACGACCAGGCCGCCGCCGGCTCCGGCAGCTCGCACCACCTCGGGCGCCGAACCATGGGCCGACAGCATGACCGGCGCGCCCTCGGGCACTTCGGACACGTCGTCGACGAAGACCACACCCTGCTCCTCGAAGCGCTGCACCACCCGGGCGTTGTGGACGATCTCGTGGTAGCAGTACACCGGTGGCTCGTAGGTTCGAACCAGCCACGCCAGTGCCTTGATCGCCATCTCAACCCCGGCACAGAAGCCTCGGGGCGACGCCAACAGCACCAGCTCGACGCCGTCACCCGTCCCCCGGTCGAGATTCGATTCCGCAGTGCTGTCCAAGTCGCTCACGCTCCTGTGTTCCGGGTCGCCAACGCCGATCAGGCTACCGGCCAGTACCCTGTCGATTTGTGTCAGCCCCGATCGTCGTCGCCGTTACGCCCGACAGCCCCGCCGATCTGGCCGGGCTGGTCGTTGGCGACGAGTTGGTGAGCGTCAACGGCCAGGCGATCCGCGACGTGATCCAGTGGCGGGTGCTCACCGACGAGCCCGAGGTACACCTCGAGGTGGCCAGGGGCGGGCTGGAGACCGAGGTGGAGCTGCACAAGGAGGCGGGAGCACCGCTGGGCATCGAGGTCGACGCCGCCGTGTTCGACCGGGTGCGCACCTGCGACAACCACTGCGAATTTTGTTTCATCCACCAGCTGCCGCCGGGTATGCGCCGCAGCCTGTCGCTGCGCGACGACGACTACCGCCTGTCGTTTCTATACGGCAACTTCACCACGCTCACCCGCTTCACCGAGGCCGACCTGGAACGGGTGATCACCGAGGGGCTCAGCCCGCTCTACGTCTCGATCCACGCCACAGATCCCCACGCCCGCACCGAGATGCTGCGCAACCCGCGCGGCGCGACCAGCCTGAGGTGGCTGCGAGCCCTGCTCGACGCCGGGGTGGAGGTGCACGGCCAGATCGTGGTGTGCCCGGGGGTGAACGACGGCGGTGTCCTGGAGGACACCCTCGCCGGCGTGCTCGAGGAGTACCCCCAGCTGGCCGATGTGGCACTCGTGCCGCTGGGCGTCTCCCGATACAACAAGGAGCCCCGCATGCGGCCCCACACGACCGCCGAGGCCCGCGCCGTCGTGTCGACCGCCGAGCGCTGGGCCGAGCTGGCCGTCGAGGTCCTTGGACGGCGCATGATCCATGTGGCCGACGAGTACTACCTGCTCGCCGAGCTGCCATTTCCGGACCCAGAGGCCTACGAGGGCTTCGGCATGCACGAGGACGGCATCGGCATGGCCCGGGCCTTCGAGGCCGAGCTGTTCGGCAGCAGCGACGAGGCGATCGGTGTGCAGCCAGGCTTCTTTTCCTGGGTCGACGGTGCTCCGGCGACCGGCTACCGGGCCCCCCGCTGGGAGGGCGGAGCCGCCGCAGGTGCCGCCGACGGCGGCCTCGGCTGCGGGTCGGCCTCGTTTGGCGCAGCCGCCCCTGATCAGGACTCGTCGAAGTCCACCACCGAGCCGGCACCGGCGACGCTTCCGAGCGCGGGAACCCCGGTGACGTTGGGGGCCACCCGGTCGACCCCGCCAACCGGGCCCCGCCCGATCGGCGTGCTGACCGGAGCGCTGGGCGCCCAGGTGCTCGAGCCGCTCCTCGGGCCGCTGGCCCTCGACGACGTCCGCCTCCTCGTCGTCGAAAACCGCTTCTTCGGCGGGAACGTCGGGGTGACCGGGCTGATGGTGGGGGAGGACCTCATCCGCACGCTCGAGGCGGAGCCGGAGGGCGATCGCTACCTGCTGCCCGACGTCTGTTTGTCCCAGGGTCGGTTTCTCGACGGGTTGACCCCGGACGACCTGCCCAGGCGGGTCGAGGTGGTGGCCACCGACGGGGTGGCGCTGCGCCAGGCGCTGGGCCTGGACGATCGAGCCAGCACAGACAATCGCAGCATGAACGAACGTGAACTGATCGGAAGCCGCAAGTGAGCACATCTGCAACCCCCAACACCACCGCAGGGGACGGGGCACCGCCAGACGCCTCGCTCGCTCGTGTGGCGATCGTCGGCCGTCCCAACGTGGGCAAGTCGACGCTGCTTAACCGCATCATCGGCCGACGCGAGGCGATCGTCGAGGAGCGCCCCGGCGTCACCCGCGACCGTCACGAGACCGAGGCCTCCTGGGCCGGACGGCGCTTCGTGCTGATCGACACCGGCGGGTGGTCCCAGCGCGGCGACGACCTCGATGCCAAGGTGTCGGCCCAGAGCGAGGCGGCGCTCGACGAGGCCGACGTGATCCTGTTGATCGTCGACGCCACCGTGGGCTCCACCGACGACGACGACCAGGTGGCCGGGCTGATCCGTCGGCGGTCCACCCCGGTGCTCGTCGTAGCCAACAAGGTCGACGACACCGGCCGCGAGGCGCTGATCTGGGACTTCCTCGGGCTCGGGCTGGGCGATCCCTTCCCCATCTCCGCTCTCCACGGTCGCGGCACCGGCGACCTGCTGGACGCAATCGTCGACCTGCTCCCCGAGGGCGTCGGTATCGAGCCGGGACCGGTCGAGGAACGCGCACCGTGGGAACCCTTCGTCGACTCCCAGGCCATCCCCGAGGACGACCCCGACGAACCACTTCTCGACCACACGACCGGAAAAGAGGTGTCCGTCGCGCTGGTCGGTCGCCCGAACGTCGGCAAGTCCACCCTGTTCAACCGACTGATCGGCTCGGAGCGCGCGGTGGTGCACGATATGCCCGGCACGACCAGGGACTCGGTCGACACCGTCGTCGACACCGATCTGGGTGCCCTGCGCTTCATCGACACCGCCGGGATGCGGCGGCGGGCCCGGGTGGATACCGGCACGGAGTACTTCTCGATGGTGCGTGCCCTCCGCTCGGTCGACACCGCCAACATCGCACTGCTGGTCATCGACGCCACCGAGGGCGTCACCCACCAGGACCAGCGGCTGGCCGAACGCATCGACGCAGCCGGCTGTCCGATCGCGGTGATCCTCAACAAGTGGGAGCTGCTCAGCACCGAGGCCCGCCACGACGTCACCTGGCAGGTCGGCCAGAAGCTTCACTTCATCGGCGAATCGCCCGTGCTGCGCATCTCGGCGCTCACCGGCAAGGGCGTCCAGCGCATCCTGCCCGCGCTCGAATCGGCGATCGACGCCTACCAGACCCGCATCCCCACCCGGCTGGTCAACGAGGCGATCCGCGCCGCCCAGCAGGCCCAGCCCGCCCCGCACGGGGCCCGGGTGCTCTACGCCACCCAGGGCGCCACCCAGCCGCCCACCTTCACGCTGTTCGCCAACCGGGACCTGCCCACCAGCTACGTCCGCTACCTGGAACGCAGCCTGCGGGAACGCTTCGGCCTGGAGGCCTCGCCGATCAAGCTGCGCGTGAAGCGCCGCGATTGATCAGGGCACCTCGCCGGGACCCCCGGCAGGTAGTGTGATCCGTCGTGAGCGTGCACGTACTGCAACTGATCGGGGCAATCGTGGCCGCTCTCGGAACGGGGGTGTGGGCCAGCGCAACGTGGGCCCGCTGGCGGGGTAGCCAGCGGATCCTGGCCGACGAGCCCAGCAGCGATGCCGCCGCCATGGCGCGAGCGTCGATCCGCCAGCACCTGCATGCCGTGCTGTTGTGGCTGGTCGTGTTCGTCGTCGCCGTCGTCCGTGGGTTGACCGCCTCGGCAACGGACATGACCGGGACCTGGGTGGCCATGGTTGCGCTGATACCGCCCGCCTGGATCACGGTGATTCAGGCACGTCGGGGCTCCGAGGACGGCCGCCTGTTTCTCACCCGGCTGCGTCTCGACCAGCGGGCCCAGGAAGTCATCGCACAGGAGTCCGAGGTGACCGCCAAGTGGACCGACAGGCTGGTGCCGGCCTTTATGGAGGAGGTGGACGACCTCGAGTTCGGTCGTGCCTCCCACGCCGGCGCCGGGCTGGTGACCGGTGACTTCCTCGACGTCGTTCCGCTCGGTCACGGGCGCTGTGCGCTGGTCATCGGCGACGCCACCGGGCACGGGGTGGATGCGTCGATCTCGGCCTTCCAGTCCAAGTACGTGTTGCGGTCCTACCTCCGACGGTTCCGCGACCCGGCGCAGGTGCTCGACGAACTCAACGAGCACCTGGGGGCCAGCTCCGGTCCCGAGGACCTGTTATCGGTGTTGGTGGCGATCGTCGATACCGAACAGGGCACGCTGCGCTATGCGTCGGCGGGCCACTGCACCAACCTGGCCCTCGTCGAACGTGAACTGGTCATTCTGCGCTCGACCGGACCGCTGTTGATGTTGGACCGCAACGCCCACTACGCCAGCCGCGAGGTGGCGTTTGGAACCGAGGATCTCTTGTTGTTGTACACCGATGGGCTCGTCGAGGCCCGCAACTCGTCCAACACCCAATTCGGCACCGAGCGCATCGGCCAACACCTGCGTCGGGAGGCCACCAGCGCCGCCGAAGTGTTGGCCAAGAGCCTGCTCGATTCCGCCGTCGACCACGCCTCCGGCCAGCTCAACGACGATCTCACCGTGCTGGCGGTTCGTCGCAAGTGAGCGCTGACGCCGAATCCACAACCGACGCCGAACGGCTGGCGGCGGCCGGGGCGCGCGCCCGGGCGGGCAACCTCGAGCGGGGCCGGGCCAAGCTGGATGCCCAAGGCAAGCTCTTCGTTCGCGACCGCATCGACCTGCTATGCGATCCGGGCACCTTCGTCGAGGACGCGCTGCTCGCCAACGCCTCGGCCACCGACCTACCCGCCGACGGCGTGGTCACCGGCATCGGCGACGTCGACGGTCGCCCGGTGGTCGTCGTCGCCAACGACCCGACGGTCAAGGCAGGCTCGTGGGGCGCCCGCACGGTCGAAAAGATCGTCCGGGCCACCGAGGCCGCACTCAGCCAGGAGCTGCCGATCGTCTGGCTGGTCGACTCCGCCGGCGCGCGCATCACCGATCAGGTGCAGCTGTTCCCCGGGCGGCGCGGCGCCGGGCGCATCTTCCACAACCAGGTCAAGCTGTCTGGTCGGGTGCCCCAGGTATGTGCCCTGTTCGGCCCGTCGGCCGCCGGCGGCGCCTACATCCCCGCCTTCTGCGACCTGGTGATCATGGTCGAGGGCAATGCCTCGATGTACTTGGGCTCTCCCCGCATGGCTCAGATGGTGATCGGCGAGGAGGCGACGCTGGAGGAGACCGGCGGGGCCCGCATGCACGCCACCGTGTCCGGCTCCGGCGACAACCTGGCCGCCGACGACGAGGAGGCGATCGCCGCCGTTCGCGCCTACCTCACCTACCTGCCGGGTAACTGGAAGCTGCCACCGCCGGTGTACGAGCCGGTGCCACCGGTGCGCCGGCTCGACGACACGATCGTCCCCGCCGAGGACACCGCCGGCTACGACGTGCACGAGGTGATCGACGGGCTGATCGACGCCGAGTCGTTCTTCGAGATCAAGCCGCTCTTCGCCCCGGAGCTCGTCACCGGCTTCGGGCTGATCGAGGGGCGGCCGGTGGGCATCGTCGCCAACAACCCCGCCATCGTTGGCGGCGTTCTGTTCGTCGACTCCGCCGACAAGGCGGCGCGGTTCATCTGGCTGTGCGATGCGTTCAGCATCCCACTGGTGTTCCTGGCCGACGTACCCGGGTTCATGATCGGCACCGAGGTGGAGCGCCAGGGCATCATCCGCCACGGCGCCAAGATGATCACGGCCGTGTCCGAAGCGACCGTCGCCAAGATCTCGATCATCCTCCGCAAGGCCTACGGGGCCGGTCTGTACGCCATGGCGGGCCCGGCGTTCGACCCGGTCGCCACGCTGGCTCTGCCCACCGCCAAGATAGCGGTCATGGGGCCCGAGGCGGCGGTCAACGCGGTGTTCGCCAACAAGATCGCCGAGATCACCGATCCGGCCGAGCAGGAGGCCTTCAGCGCCGAGCGTCGAGCCGAGTACGAGGCCGACGTCGACCTGTTGCGCCTGGCCTCCGAGCTGGTGGTGGACGCGGTGATCGACTGGGGCGAGCTGCGGCGGGAGATCCACCTGCGGCTCAGCCGGGCCGAGGGCCGGGTCCGACACTTCTCCGACAGGCGCCACGGCGTCCCACCGGTGTAAACCAGAGACCCGGAGGTTTTGCCATGCCGTGGTGCTCGGACTGCGACCGCTTTTACACCCAGTCCACGTTGAACAGCGATGGAACCTGCCCGGAGGGTCACCAGGCCGAGCCGATCCCGCCACCCAACACGGCGGCGGCCGTCGATACCAATCAGGCTCCGGTCGAGGACGACGGCAGGACGGCGCCCTGGCACTTCTGGCTGATGGTGGCCGCCCTGACGATCTACCTGGGCTGGCGCCTGGTGCAGGGCATCATGTGGGCGATCGGCAAGCTGTAGCCAACCCGGCAGCCCGCTCGGCGGCGATCAGTGGCGTCGGGGGTCGACACGCATCACCAGCGCCCCCACCATCGTCGCCACCGCCAGGAGCAGCGGCGGCAAGGTGAGGGGGATCAGCGTGTCGACCAGGAAGTTGGCGTCGAAGCCTGAGAACGTGCGGTCCATCTGCAGGTACCACCCGTAGACGACGTCGATCAGCAGCACGCCGCCGAGCACGAAGGCCACCGGCGCCGCCAAGGCCCGCCTCCTGCTCGCCAGTGCCACCAACGTGAGTACGCCGGCCACGATGCCCGCCGCCATCACGCCGATGGCGACCTGCTCGCGCAGCGGGAAGTCGACCACCGTCGTGCCGATCCTGATCAGACGCCACAAGCCGCCGAGCGTGTACACCGCTGCGGCGGCGGGGATGCCGGCCCACAGGTTCCAGTGCCGGCCGCCGGTTGGAGCCGGCCCTGTCGAGGCGTAGCCCGCTGGTGCGTGGCTGGTCGGAACCTGCTGCGCCTGTGCGGTCGGCGCCGGCTGAGGGACGCCGTAGGCGGTGGTGGCGGGCTGCATCTGCGGGTAGGCCTGTGTGGGGGGCGACCCTGGGGCCGGACCGCTCGGCGACCACTGGCCTGCGCCGGGCTGGACAACGGCGGGCTGAGCCGGGGCGGGCGCACCGGGAAGGGGCTGAACCGCCGTCGGTTGGGGCGAGGGCTCGCCGGGGGTCGACCACTGCGGTACCGCAGTGCCGTACACCGACGTCGCCGGACCGTCGGCGTCTGAACCCGAGCCTGGGACCGCTGCGCGCGCCGTGCCGTAGACCGCCGTTGCGGGACCGTCCGAGCCTGGGTCCGTTGCGCCCGCCGTGCCATACACGCTCGTCGGTTCCCCCTCCGGCGGGACCCCGCCATCGGGCTCCTCGGTGCCTTCCGGGGTCGTTTCCCGGCCCTCATCGCTGGTGTCGCCGACGTGATCGCTCATCGCGACGACGCTACCGTCCACCCGACGGGGCCGGCGTCGCCGGCTCGGTTCGTGACCACGGCGTCCGACCGATACACTCACCCGCTCACTCGGGCTGTGGCGCAGTTTGGTTAGCGCGCTTGACTGGGGGTCAAGAGGTCGGGAGTTCGAATCTCCCCAGCCCGACTCCAACACGACTACCGGGTCCCCTGCGATCGCAGGGGACCCGGTGCTCTTTTCGGCCGGAAGCAGGCGGGCGGGGCCTACCATCGGCCCATGACTCCAGCCGAACTCTCCGAGATGGACGCCCTCAGCCAGGTGGCGGCGATTCGAGACGGATCGCTCAGCAGCGGCGAGGCGGCCGAGGCGGCCATCGCCGGCGCCCAGGCGGTCGACCCGGCACTCAACTGCATCGTTCACGAGCGCTACGACCGAGCCCGCGCCGAGGCGGCGGCGGCCGATGAGGCACCGGCAGCTGAGCGGGGCCCGCTGCACGGCGTGCCCATCGTGGTCAAGGACCTCGACGGCACGCTGGCCGGCGAGCCCCACTGGGCGGGGAGCAACTACCTGAAGCGGCTGGGATACGTCGCCACCGAGACCTCGATCCTGTTCCAGCGCCTCATCGACGCCGGCGCCATCATCATCGCCAAGACCAACACGCCCGAGCTGGGGCTGGTGCCGTCGACCGAGCCGACCTCGGTGGGACCGTGCCACAACCCGTGGGACCTGGACCGCTCGCCCGGCGGCTCGTCCGGCGGCTCGGCGGCTGCGGTGTCCGCCGGGGTGGTGGCGCTCGGCCACGCCGGCGACGGTGGCGGGTCGATCCGCATCCCGGCGTCCAACTGCGGCCTGGTGGGGCTGAAGCCATCGAGGGACCTGGTGCCGACCTACCCCGACATCGACCCCTGGGGCGGCCTGGTCGCCCGGCTGGGCGTCACCCGCACCGTGGCCGACACGGCCCTGCTGCTCGACGTGCTCGCCGGGCCGGACAACCTGGCATCACCCCAGGTGCGGACCGACCGGGCGGTCAGCTACCTGGCCTCGCTCGACGGGCCGGTCGGTCCGATGCGCATCGCCTGGACCACCGCTGTGCCAGGTGGAGGCACCATCGACCCGGCGGTTGCGCAGACGGTCGCCACCACCGCTGAGCTGCTCGCCGACGCCGGCCACGACGTGGTGGAGGCCACCCCTTCGATCCTCACCGACGAGGCCTACTACGGCCAGGTGATCGGCTGGTTTCTCGACGCGTTCTCGGTGTGGGTGCGCCGCAGCGTCGACGAGCTTGAGGCGCTGGGTGGGGAGCCGGTCGGGGAGGGCGACGTCGAGGCACACACCTGGGCGCTGCGCGCCGCCGGCGGCGATGTGCCCGCCCACCGCTTCGCTGAAGCCGTCGACGGCCTGATGCGTGTCGGCCGGGAGGTGCGGGCGTTCCTCGAGAAGCAGCCCTACGACGTGCTGTTGACGCCGGTGTGTCCCGAGGTGCCCTGGCCGCTGGGCGGGTTCGGCCCCGAGGCGGACAACCCGATGGCCGCGGTCATGCGCTCCGCCGCGCTGGTTACCTACGCCTCGCCGTTCAACATCTCCGGCCAGCCCGCCATCTCACTGCCCGTTGCGGTGACCGACGGTCTGCCGATCGGGGCCCAGCTGGTGGGCCGCTGGGGTCGCGATGATCAGCTGCTCGCCCTGGGCGCGCAGCTCGAGGAGCGGCTTGGCTGGCAGCACCGGCGGCCGCCCACCCACGTCGCCGACCTCTAACCCGCCACCCGTTGCTCCTCGTCGCGTTCCCGACGACGCCAGGTGAGGTTGACGTTGAGGAAGTAACTGGCCTGGAAGGCGACCAGGATGGCGATCAGCTGCTGGAGGGCGGCGGCGACCCCCTGGGACAGCGGCCCCTCGACCAGGTTGATGATGTCGAGCCACTTGGCGACCGCGAACTGAATCATCAGGCCGTACGCCGAGATGATGAAGAACAGCCCAAAGCCCACCGCCAGGCGTGAGCCCTGGTAGCGGTTCTCCCAAAACGTGAACCAGTTGTTGGCGGCGAAGGTCACCAGCAGCTGGGCGATTAGCCCGACGAGCACGGGAACCGGCAGCGGGTCGATCGCCTCGGATCCCGTCGAGATCGAGCCGAGGCCGACCGCCTCGCCGATGACGATCACCGCAAAGTTGACGCCGACGCCGAACAGGCCGACCAGCGTGTACAACAGCAGCTGCGGCTTGACGATGTGGCCGAAACGCAGGTCGAACACCGCCAGCAGGTAGGACCGGATCACCGACGAGTTCAGCTTGGTCTCGCCGGCGGTCCGGCTGCGGAACGTGTAGCCCATCTCGGCCACCCTCAGGTGGGGGCGGCGGCCGAGGAACTCCAACAGGATCTTGAACCCCTGCGGGTTGACGTCGGGGGCCGCGTCCTCGAAGGCCTCCCGGCTGATGACGAAGTAGCCCGACATGGGGTCGGAGAGCGGCACCCGGAGGAACAGCCGGGCGATCAGCGTGGCCACCCACGACACGAGGCGGCGCGAGCGCGACCAGTCGCCGTAGCTGCCGCCGTCGCTCGCCCGCGAGCCGACGCAGATGTCGGCGTCCCCGCTGGCCACCCGCTCGGCCATTGCGGCCAGGATCGCTTCGTCGTGCTGCCCGTCGGCATCGATCACGCCCAGGGTCCGCCCCTCGGCCAGCTCCATGCCGGCGAGGACGGCCGGCGACAGCCCCTTGTCGTGGAAGCGGCGAAGCACCCGCACCCGCTGGTGATCCTCGGCGTAGGCCTCGGCCAGCTGCCAGGTCTCGTCGGGGCTGTCGTCGTCGACGACGATGATCTCGTAGGTGATCCCGGCGAGGGCCAACTCCACCCGTTCGAGCAGGCCGACGATGTTCTCGGCCTCGTTGTAGGTGGGGGTGATCACCGACAACAGCGGGGCCGCCTGAGGCCGGGGCTGAGCTGCGGAGGAGGCGGGGGGATGAGTCATGAGGGGATGGATCGCGGCGGGGGACCGGACGCTGAAACGGTAGCCTGCCAGGCGTGTGCGGTCGCTTTGTCTCCACCACCCCACCCGACGAGCTGGCCTCGTACTTTCAGGTCGACGCCAACGGCGTCGAGACCGCCGGGACCGACGGCGACGATCGACCGCCCGGTCGTTACAACGTGGCGCCGACCGCCGAAGTGTTCGTCGTCTACGAAGACGGCGACCTGCGACGCCTCGACGGCTTCCATTGGGGACTGGTTCCCAGCTGGGCGAAGGATCTCAAGATCGGCAACCGCATGATCAACGCCCGTGCCGAGACCATCGCGGAGAAACCGGCGTTTCGCCGGGCGTTCGCCAAGCGGCGCTGCATCGTGCCCGCCGACGGCTTCTACGAGTGGACCCAGGAGCCAGACCCGACCAAGCCGGGGAAGCAGCGCAAGCAGCCCCACTTCATCTCCCGCCCCGACGGGGAGCCCTACGCATTCGCCGGCCTGTGGGAGCGGTGGCGGGGCGACCTCAACGGTGACGGCACCGAGACCGAGGTGCGCTCGACCACGATCATCACGACAACCGCCAACGAGCCGATGGCGGAGCTGCACGACCGCATGCCGGTGATGCTGGCGCCCGGCGACTGGGAGGCCTGGCTCGACCCGACCAACGCCGACGTCGACGCATTGGGTCAGCTCCTGGTGCCCGCACCGCCACGGCTGATCACCCACCATCCGGTGAGCACCGAGGTGAACAACGCCCGCAACCAGGGTCCACAGCTGATCGAACCGGTCGACCCGCCCCCGGTCACCGAACAGCTCGATCTGGGTTAACCCGCCAACTCGGGAGCCCGAACGACCGTCAGGAGGTCGTTTGCACTCCCGACTTCACGTGGTGGTGGGGTTAGGCCGGGGCGGCGCCGTCGAGGTGCTCGCGGATGGCCTGGGCGGCGGCATCGAGGGACTCGGCTGAGGCACTGCCATCGGCTCGGGCAAAGTCGAGGTCGGACTCGGACTCGATCGGCAGCACATGCAGGTGGCAGTGCGGCACCTCCAGGCCGGCGACGATCAGGCCGATGCGGGTAGGGGAGAAGGCCGCCATCTGCGCGTCCCCGATCCGTCGGGCCAGATCGTTCATCTCTGCCCACAACGGGGCGGGCACGTCCAACCAGTGATCGATCGGTTCGACCGGCACGACCAGAACGTGGCCCGGGCGCAGCGGGGCGATCGTCAGGAATGCCACCTTGTCGGCGTCGCGCCACACGAAGCGGCCGGGCAGCTCACCCTCGATGATGCGGGAGAAGATCGTTGGCTGGGGCATTTCCGCGGTGTCGTTTGGGCCTCGTTCGCTCATGAGGAACGATCGTAGGACCCCGCCCGGCCACGCGTCGTTCCTTTGCCGGCCACCGCTACGATGGGTGCGTGACACAGCGCTCGCCAGGTGCCGACGCCGACCAGCCCGCCGTCCCGATCATCACCGGGCCGACCGAGGCCGAACTCGGTCGCATCGTCACCGTCCCCAACCTGGTCACCCTGGTTCGGCTGGCCCTCATCCCGGTGTTCCTCTGGGTGCTCTTCGGGCTGGACCGGCCCGGGCCCGCCGCCGTGCTGCTCGGGTTCATCTCGGCCACCGATTGGGTGG
>JACDJB010001981.1_pt1 | contig 15629 bp, 10 predicted proteins | sample 7454121 | NCBI WGS metagenome assembly JACDJB01 (sample SAMN14253290, study PRJNA609438) | sludge metagenome | isolation source: sludge after 25d culture with pyrite | collected 2018-12-20 | reverse complement strand
GACCAAACTGTAGTAAACCGTCCCCGTATGTGGAAGTTAACAACGGCTCATTGAGTGCTGCCACCATTTTAGCCGGGTTATCTTTGTCGAATAGCAAAGCAGACAGCGTTGTTTTTCCTCCGGGGCCTGTACCCTGAGTAATTATCAGCCAGCCCTGGGGTGTATGTAAAGGAGCTCCGCTATGCGTTAATTTTACCAGCTCCCAGGCATGATGTGCTTCATAAATGCAGACAAAATCTCCCCAATGATTCAGGTCGGAAGAAAATGCCAGATAAATTCCATTGCGTTTGCTGGCAAGCAAAGCGTATTTGCCGTTAAATTTTACGGGAAACAATGCAGGATGGCTGAGCTGCTCATCATCCAGGAATAAGTTAGAAAACTCGAAATGATAAAAATCGCTGGTGGTAAAGAGCTTATAGCGCAACCCACTCCCGCTGTCAGCAATACAGGTGCCCATATAACATGGGTCGTTTTGCGGAGTGTCAAATTTGACCAATACCGGACTTTTATAGCCTTTTTTTTCTTTTTCAGAAAAAGGATAAATTATTTTTTCACTCAATCCGGCATCTATCGAAAAATCAAGCTCGAAGCTGGTTTCTAAGGCCTGCTCTACTTCAATAAAAAAGCTTTCTGGAATCTGGTGAGCTTCCACCAGAGCTTCTAATTCGGACTTAAGCTGACTGGCCGTGAAAGTATCCTGTAAGCGGGTAAATAACCGGTCGTAAAACCGGTCTTCATATTTTCCGTTGAGGCAATGCAATTTTTTTACAAACCGCTCTTTGCTATATGATTCAGGGAAAACAACTTCGCCGGCCGATAATAATTTACCTGAAGGTTCAGGCGTGAACTGGTTGTTCCGGTCGATTACTCCACTTCGAAAAACTAATGAAGACTTATGACCCGGGCCTATAGCCCGAAGTACGAAAATCAATCGTTTTTCGCCAGAATTTAATTCCGTTTGATCGGGATGAAACGCCACTGATGGGCTGAACAACCCTGCAGCTTCTACGGGGAAGTCAAAAGTAAAAGCTGCTCCGAGCAAACTTTTGCGTGAATCACTCAAAGATTCCGGATCACTTCCGGCCTGTTTTATAAATGGATTAACTTGCTCGAAATGTTTTTCAAACAAGCTGGTAATATTTCGATAACGTCCGGGCAAAGAGCGGACTACCACCGCCAGAACTTCATCCACTTCTTTGTCCGATAATTCCAGAATCCCCTTTATTATCCTTAGATTTTCCTCATCGGACAAGTTACGGAACAGCGGAATTACCAGCGTTGGATCAGCGGTAAAACGGAAACTATTTTGTTTGAGTTCAATAAGCATGTTACAAAATGTTTAGTAGTTAGAGTTAATGCGGGTTGGGTGAACAAAGTAACCGCAAGCAGACAAATATTTGCAGTTCCCACTTCAAAATCATGAATTTATGCGGGCGATCAGAAACTTATAAAATCTACTTACCGGCTTTTAAAACTGTTAACAATTCTTCAAGATTTACTGTAGCGTAAGTGGAAGCATAATCAGACATGGCATAAGGTATCACTACTTCACCATTATGAATAATAGATCCACAGGAGTACACTACATTGGGTACATACCCTTCCCGCTCCATCTCATTGGGTTCAATAAGGGGAGTACTCAGCCGCCCGATTTCTATTTCCGGATCGTCGAGATCGTAAAGGCTGGCAGACAAGGTATACTCGCGCATTGGCCCGACAGCGTGGGTAATTACCAGCCATCCTTCATCCGTTTCGATGGCAGAACCGGAATTCCCTATTTGAACCAGTTCCCACGGATAGCGTGGCTTTTGTATTATTTTTGCTTCTCTCCATATATTGATCTTGTCCGAATAGGCGATGTAATTGTTTACGCCATCTATGCGGCACAACATGGCATATTTACCCTTTATTTTTCGGGGAAACAGGGCCATACCTTTATTTTGGGCAATTTCACCATTTATAGGCATGATTTTGAAGTTATAAAAATCACGCGTTTCTATGAGCTTCGGCAGTATGGCAATACCATCAAACGCCGTATAGGTGGCATAATAAGTACATTTCCCATCTTCATCAAAAAATTGCACAAACCGGGCATCTTCAATACCGCGTTGCTCGGTAGCAGAAATAGGGAAAATCACCCTTTCCGAAATGGCAGAATCAATCGAAAAATTTACTTCATAATGAGAGGAAGCAAGCCATGTCATATGATTCAGCAGCGTAACCTGCTCTTCGGTCAATCCTTCAGAATCCCGCTCGGAAGCGATGTTTTTCATCAACTCTCCATAGGTAAATTCATCACCCAGTTTGTCGAGGACAAAACCGGGTGAGATCATGCGCTTGCCTTCATGCATCTCCTGGAGTTTGCGCTTAAATTCCTTTTTGTTATAGATGTGTCGCTTTATTTTATCGGCTTCGGCCAACATTTTTCCACTGGGCTCAAGAATCAGATCATTGTTTTTATCCAGCACACCTGCCCTGAAAACAATAGATGAAATATGACCTTCGCCCGTTGCCCTGAAACTGATGATTACCCGCTTTTCATCGGAACGCAATTCCGTTTGGTCGGGACTGGCAACCATGGAAGGGTTAAAAAAAGCAGCCGATTCAATGGAGTATTCCATAGTAAAGTAAGCACCAATAAGGGATTGCTGCTGGGGTGAAAGCGAATCAGGATTGATGCCCATACCTTTAATGACTGGTTGTATTTTGGCAAAATTCTTTGAAAGCGTTCGGGAAATGTTTCTATGCCGCCTGGCATATCCACGCAACAACTGGCTCTGTGTTACATTCATTTCTTCTTTCGACATGTCCAATACATTCTGCACAAGAATAGCAGCCCTCTCATCGTTTAAGTGCAAAAACCGGGCAATGATGCGTGATGAATCAGGAGCAAAAATAATTTGTTTGCGGGAAACATTAACTTCCATAAGGTAAAAGCGTTATTAAAGGTTGGTTAGTCATCCAAAAAGAATTATTGACTGCAAAGACTATGCCTGAGCCAATTTTCATGAATAAATGGTTAAATTTGCCATTCTCAGGATGACGAAATTAGTAAAATTGTTTATGCAACCACGTACCGAAGCGCTCAAACACTTATTTAAACAATGGAATGGACAAGAGGTTTTACATTGTGTTCCATTGGCTCCCTCAGGTTCCGACAGGTTATACTACCGGCTCTCAGGGGAAAATGCTTCATTTATAGGAACTTACAATGCTGATAAAAGAGAAAATCAGGCTTTTATTGCCTTCAGTCATTTTTTTTTAAACCAGGGCTTAAATGTCCCCCGGGTATATTCCCACGACAGCCAAAATAACGTTTATCTTCAAACTGATCTGGGCGACACCACCCTTTTTGAACTGCTCTCCACGGAAGGTTTTACCGGAAGGGTTTGTACACTTTACCGTGAAGTGGTTAAACAGTTACCTTTACTGCAAACCGGAAATGTAGCTGCATTTGACTTTAATATTTGTTATCCCCGCCATGCTTTCGACAGGCAAAGTATGATCTGGGATTTAAATTATTTCAAATATTATTTTGCCAAATTGTCGGGGATTGGTTTTGATGAACAGGCACTCGAGGATGATTTTAACACTTTGATGGCATTTCTTTTGGAGTCACCCGCCGAAACCATTATGTTGCGTGATTTTCAGTCAAGGAATGTAATGATAGTTGATGAAACACCTTATTTTATTGATTTTCAGGGCGCACGCAAAGGTCCATTGCACTATGACCTGGCCTCACTTTTGTATGATGCCAAAGCCAACTTATCTGAGCCATTTCGTGAAGAATTGCTTGAATTATACCTCAGAGAGTTGAATAAAGTCATTCCTACCGATGCAAAAATTTTCACAGAACATTTTTATGGTTTTGTTCTGATCAGAATATTACAGGCACTTGGTGCCTATGGGTACCGAGGTTTTTATCAACGCAAAAAACATTTTTTACAAAGCATTCCCTATGCGCTTAAAAATCTGGAAATGTTATTGCAGCGCCATCATCCACCAGTGGTGCTGAATGAACTGGATTCCCTGCTGCTTAAAATGGCTGGCAATGAAAAGCTTGCCGCCCTTTCCAAACCTGACTTAAAAGTATCAATTCAAAGCTTTTCATTTAAGGAAGGCATTCCTAATGATAGTGGAGCACATGGAGGAGGATTTGTTTTCGATTGTCGCGCCTTACCTAATCCAGGCAGGCAGGAAGCGTATAAAATACTTAGCGGAAATGATGAGCCTGTCATCCAATTTCTGGCCGCGCAGGCTGAACCGGCAACTTTTCTGTCAGGCGTTTACATCCTGGTGGATCAGGCAGTGGAAAATTATATGAGTCGGGGATTTACCAGTCTTTCGGTGAGTTTTGGCTGCACCGGAGGCCAGCATCGCTCGGTATATTGTGCCAATCAGCTTTCCAACCACCTGAAAAAAAAGTATAACCTCATCATCGAACCCACACACCTTATGAAGGAAAAATGGGTGAAATAACTAAAAAACAGCATTTATGAGCAAAACAATGTGTGAGAAAGGCAAGAAGGGAGAAAGCAACACCACCTCACCTGGGTTTGAATGCAAAAAATGTGGTGCAAGGGTTAAAAAAGAAAAGCAAGTATGTAAACCAAAAAAAATAAAGGATTGATTTATGAATCCAGCCCAAAACCTTAGCCCTTTTGATGCCAAAGAAAGTTTGATACAACAAACCATTGCCCAGATAAACCGGGATTTTGCCAGGTTTGGTATGGAAATTAACTTTCCCCAGTCCATGGAAATGGTGTATGCTCAGGTTTTTAGTGAGATTATATATTATCTGAACGATCTGCTTGCTACAGATAATCACAGACTGGTTTCCCTGTTATATCATATTGATATTTCTGAATCTGCCATTAAGGAAGCCTGGGCTGAGCAGCCTGACTTAACCCGACCACATATATTATCTGAACTCATTATCCTAAGGGAATTTAAAAAAGTGGTTTATCGCAACCATTACCGGGATAAAAAAGATACCATTAAAAAAGCAAGATGAAAGCCATGATACTCGCTGCCGGATTGGGTAGCCGGCTCAGGCCACTTACCGATACGCTGCCTAAAGCATTGATTCCGGTTGGCGATTATACCTTACTACAGTTTGCCATGTTAAAACTTAAGCATGCAGGATGCCATGAAATCATCATCAACATACACCATAAAAGCGATCTCATCAGGCAATACCTCGCTAAAAATAATAATTTTGGCTGTAAGATTGAATTTTCTGATGAAAGCGAAAAACTGCTTGATACCGGCGGCGGCCTGAAAAAGGCAGCCTGGTTTTTTGACGATCATCAGCCTTTTATTCTTTATAATTGTGACATCATTAGCAGTATTGATCTTGCTGAGATGTATGATTATCATCTGAAAACTAACGTTTTGACCACACTGGCAGTCAGGCAGCGTCCTACTCAACGTTACCTGCTTTTTGATCCTGAGATGAGGCTTTGCGGATGGAAAAACGTAAAAACTGAAGAAACAATTCTTCTTTTTTCTGCCGGTAGTTACAGCGAATTGGCCTTTAGCGGAATCCACATTATTTCACCCGAATTATTGAAACATTTTCCGCCTGAGGATAAATTTTCAATCATGCAAACTTATTTATCGCTGGCACGACATCACAACATTACAGGGTTTCGCGACAATGCTGATTATTGGTTGGATGCCGGCAAACCTGAAGCTTTGGCACAGGCACATGAAATCATTCAAAAAATTAAATTTTAGCGAAAAAAGTCACATGAAGCAGGCATTTCTTGAAATACTGGCCAATCATATTCAATCACATTTTCCACACTCCGGAAGCAGGCTTTGTGTAGTGTTGCCCAACCGGCGTGCTGGTTTATTTTTAAAACGATATCTGGTTCCACTAAATGAACAACCCGTATGGGCACCCTCAATATTGCCTATTGAAGATTTTACCGCTCAACTTAGCGGCTTGCTCATCCCCGATCCTCTGGATCTGATGACGTCAATTTATTCGGCGCACCAGCAAATAGAAAGAGAACACGCACTGAGTTTTGATGAATTTTACGGAAGAGCCTCCGGGCTGCTGCATGATTTTGAAGAGGTTGAGCAATACCTGGTTGACCCTGCCCAGCTTTTCAGCTTTCTAAGCGAAAGTAAAGCCATTTCGTTATGGAACGCAGAAAACGAGCCTTTAACCCCTTTCGAGAAGAACTATCTGGAGTTTTTCCATGCAATGCATCTTTATTATAACATATTCAGGCAGGAATTATTGACCCGGAAACTTGCCACCCAGGGAATGGCCACCCGAATGCTTGCCGAAGGGGTTATTTCTGTGGATATTCAGCAATGGGATCATATTATTTTTGCCGGTTTCAATGCCCTTACTCCGGCTCAGATCCGCCTTATAAAGTCACTAACATCCAGGAAAATAGCAACTATGATGTGGGATGCAGATGCCTGGTTTATGAATAATGACCTGCAGGAAGCAGGCACTTTTCTTCGTAGTTATCGCAAAGATAAAGAACTGGGAGATTTCGGATCATTCAGTGATAAGTTTAAAGAGGAAGCACATGAAATCCTTATTTCCGGTTTACCCGGACTTACGGGACAGGCAAATATGGCCGGACACATTATCAGACAAATCATGGCAGAGGATGAAACCTCCAGAGGCAGCACAGCCATCGTACTTGCCGATGAAAGTTTACTGCTCCCTTTATTGAATGCCATGCCTGAAGAAGCAGGTGCTTTTAACATCACCATGGGTTATCCACTCACCCAATCGCCACTATATCAATTATTTAACAATATAATACAACTCCATGTTAATGCTGTTGTGAATCAGGATAACCAGGAGTTCAACTATTATTTTAAAGATTTGCTGCATGTGCTCCGGCATCCTTATGCGGTTTATCTGATTAGCGAAGAACATCGCCAGGCCCTGATCAATCAGATAGTACAGAGTAAGCGGCCCTATTATGGATTGAAAGAACTTAAACTGAGAACATTTTCCGCGCCATCTTTTAATGAAGAAACACATTTATTTGCCGGCAACTGTAAGGATGCCCGGGCACTGTTACTACTCCTGCAACAGTGCATTGGCAAGATTAAATCCAGATTTTCAACCGAGGGCATAAAAAACAGACAGGCCGATATGGAAGTGCTGTTTAATCTCTCGCGCATTATAAACCGCCTTCAGCAGTTTTCAGCTTCTCATGCTTTTATCAGCCAACTTTCCACGCTTCAATTATTATTTTCAGAAGCTGCCCATCAGATGCCAGTGGCTTTTTACGGAGAACCTCTTCAGGGCATTCAAATAATGGGCTTACTTGAAACGCGTACGCTTGATTTCGACAACATTATCCTGCTATCGGCCAATGAGGGAGTACTACCTGTGGCCAAATCTCACCTCAGTTATATACCATTTGACATTCGTATGCATTTTGGCATGCCTACCCACCGTGATCAGCAGGCCATTTATGCTTACCATTTCTACCGGCTGCTGATACGTAGCCGGAAAGCATGGCTGATATACAATAGCGAGCCTGGCCGGCTGGGTGGAGGCGAACGCAGTCGTTTTATCACCCAGCTTCTGATCGAAATGCCCCAATATTCAACCAGGGTGAGCATCAATGAAACCACTCCATCATTATCTGCCCGGCTTAATCCCATCGCAAAAATTGTGATTGAAAAGGACGAATTCATTATGCAGCAATTGAGAGATCTGGGCAGACGAGGATTTTCACCTACCTCACTTACCAGCTATCTGAATTGTAGTTTAAGGTTTTATTTCAGCTATGTTCTCAGGCTCCATGAAACAGAACAGGAAGATGAGCACATTGATCACCGGACTTTGGGTATAGTGGTACATGCGGTAATGCAAAATCTTTTGCAACCCCTGCGCAATCAAAAAATCACTGCCGATCAGTTGAAACACGGGAGCAACGTTATTACCGAAAAAATTAACAGCGCTTTTAATAATGATTTCCCGCAAGGTGACATAACTACCGGACGTAATTTACTTATAGCTACCCTGGCCAAAAAATGGATTACCCTTGCATTGGAAAAAGAAATCAGTATGCTGGATGAAACAGCAGAGGTAAAGGTTCTTGCATTGGAAAAATCGCTGAGCCGTAAACTTCAAACAGATACCACCAAAGGCACTATAGAAGTAAAGCTGACCGGGAAGGCCGATCGCATTGATAATCGAGATAATGAAACACTTATCATTGATTATAAAACAGGCATGGTTTCATCAGGCGATTTGGGAATCAAGGCTGTGGAAGATCTTTTCAATTCAGAGAAACCCATAAAAGAAAAAGCGTTTCAATTGTTGTTCTACATTTATCTGGCAAAAGGAGATAAAGATTTTTCATGGAATACAGACCACATCAATGCTGCATTATTCAGCTTCCGTTCTATTGCAGCCGGTTTACAAACGTTACAACTCAAAGAAGATCATAATTCAGCCCTGGATTCATTTGAACAGCATCTCACCACACTGATTGCTGAAATTTATGATCCCGGGGTGAACTTTTCCCAAACTTCCAACGAGAAAAAATGCCTTTACTGCCCCTTTAAGGTAATCTGCCAAAGATAGGATTTGAGGTTTCCCAAACACTTACCGAAACAGGAGGGTCACTCCAATCCAACGATGTAACTAAGTATGTCAGGAAATCAATAGTGACCGGATAAATTTAAAAGATTCATCACTTCTTTCTGAATAACAAAGCCTTACATTAACTTTGGGAGATTGGAGGTGGGATCAAGTGATGAAGCATTGCCCAGAAGAAGAGTTTTTATGGGGGTCTCTAATGTTAGAGCCTGCTAAAAAACCAATATGTCATTGGGTATCAGTTCGGTATAATGCTATTTTTTATATTAAATGCAAGGTTTTTCTAAGCATACGTCTCCATGCTTTTATATTACGGTGCGCAGCACCTTATTATCGTTCTGACTCATTCTTTCTATAAATAGTATGGTGTTTTGCATCTAAAAAAGAGCGACAGTGTGGCGAAATATTTATAGAAAATGTATGTTTAGTGATTTTGGGAGGTGCAAAGCACCGAAATATAAAAAGGTAGTGAGTTTTCCAGCAGGCCTTAATGCTAGGAAATATCTTGAAACCAGCTCAATTATTTTAAATTGGGATTACACAGACACCTTAAACCATCTGAAAATCAATGCATACTGCTACATCTTCTGCAGACAGAGACGCAATGAATCCCATCTCAGGCAGACAGGCAACGAATCCCACCTCAGGCGGGCAGGCAGCGAATGAATCTCATTTAATACTATCTTTGTACGTGCAAATTACCCCAGATGTTTGAAAACCTGAACCAACCCTACCCTTTTCATAATAATTTTAAACATAACCTTAGGACCATTATGCTGGTAAGCATGTTTTTTATGCTTATTTCGCTTTATTTTCAGCCTTTTGGAATTGACTTTATGGCCTCCCGCAAAGAAGGTTACTTTATCCTGGTCCTTGGCATGGTAAGTGCAGCCACGTTTTTTCTTAACACACTTTTTTTACCTGGCCTGATGCCCCGACTTTTCGAATCTGCCCGGTGGACCATCCTCAAAGAAATTATCTGGAATATCTACAATTTTATTATTCTCATTGCCGGTTTCAGTCTTTCCGCCTGGATTTTTGAAATACCAAATTTGCAGTCACTCACCTTATTCCGTTCTGGTGCACTGGCTTTATTGCCTTTGGTACTTTTCAATCTATTGAATTACAACCATGTGCTTAAGAACAAGGTAGTCAGGGTAATCGATTCTGGCCGTCACTGGCTGGATGAGCATGACAAAGGCACCACTTCTGATGTAAACCCAACGCTTAGCATTGTTTCTGAGAATGGAAAAGATGTTTTTGAGGATAACATTCACAATGTAGTACTCATACAATCATCTGGCAACTATATAGAAGTTTTTTACCGAAAAAACGGGCAGATCCGCCGGCAGCTCATCAGACAAACACTGAGTGCCGTAGAAAAGATGACATTAAAATTCCCGGATATCATTAAGTGTCACCGTTGCTGTCTGGTAAACAGACAACAAGTAAAGCGGCTTACGGGCAGCTCGCCTGCTTATTCTCTTGAAGTAGAAGGGCTTGACTTTCAGATACCGGTAAGCCGGCAAAAGATAGGTGAAATCCGTAAACTGTTTGGCAAGCATCACTCCTGAGAAACCTCTATTGAGCAGTATTGGATTTTTATCCCATGCAGTTCATCCCTCAAATACCTGCAATTCATCCCTAAATCCTTCATTTCTGCCCCTTTCAGGCAGCCCGGCACATATTTTTATATAGATGTCTAACCTGATTTAACTTTGCCTGAAAGTACAGGCAGCGAAACTGCATTTTCACGGATCAGAAAGGCAAATTGTACAATCAGAATCATACCTAATTTTTTAAAAAAATGACAAACTTTAAACCACTGAATATTGGCGGACTTTTCGTCCCTAAACCTATTATACAGGGAGGTATGGGTGTGGGTATTTCACTCTCAGGACTCGCTTCGGCTGTAGCCAATGAGGGTGGCATTGGCGTAATTTCCGTTGCAGGCCTGGGCTTGATCTATAAAGAGCCGGGTATTGGCTTCTTTGAAAACTGCATTACCGGTTTGAAAACGGAAATCCGTAACGCCAGAAAATTAACCAGGGGAATCATTGGGGTGAATATAATGGTTGCATTATCCAATTTTGATGATATGATGCTCACTTCCATTGAAGAAAAAATTGATGTAATTTTTTGTGGCGCAGGTTTGCCACTGGATTTACCCAAATACCTGACCCCCGGCAGCCAGACCAAACTGGTACCGATTGTCTCTTCAGCCCGCGCCGCTGCCTTGTTGTGCAATAAATGGCTGGCAAATTACCATTATCTGCCCGATGCCATCGTGGTAGAAGGGCCAAAAGCAGGCGGCCATCTTGGATTTAAGCCTGAACAAATCTCCGATGAAAATTTTTCACTTGAACATTTGGTACCGGAAGTGACAAAAGTGGTGAATGAAATTGCCCGTGCAAATGGAAAAACTATCCCTGTAATTGCAGCGGGAGGCATTTATACCGGTGCAGATATTGCCCGTATAATGGAACTGGGCGCATCAGGCGTTCAGATGGGTACCCGTTTTGTAACTACGCTTGAGTGTGATGCATCTTCTGAGTTCAAACAAGCCTATATTGATGCAGGGCCCGAAGACGTAAAAATCATTAAAAGTCCGGTGGGCATGCCTGGCCGGGCCATCAATTCGCCTTTTTTGCTGGCAGTGGAAGCTGGTACCCGTCATCCTAAAGTATGTCCGGTAAATTGCATACGCACCTGTGACATCAAAACAGCACCCTATTGCATCATTGCTTCTCTGACCTCAGCATTGCGCGGCAACTTTAACCGGGGTTATGCCTTTGCAGGAAGTAACGTATGGCGGTGTGATGAAGTTATCTCGGTGAAAGACTTGTTCCTGAAACTTGACAAGGAATATTCCGACTTTGATGAACAAAAGAACAGAAACAGCTTATTTCAGGCCAGAAGAAAAAGAGCCTATGCTTATGTGCGCAACTTTAGACTGGCAAATATGGATGCCTTTTCAGCTACTCAGCTGAAAGAAAGAATGGTCAGCCTTACTTTCCCGTTTTTGGGTTTCAGATAAATTAAAGCGTGCATTGCTTTGGATCAAAACTCCTGTCCAGTGGTTTCCAGGTCAGTATATCTCAAGCCGTTATATGGTTCTGAAAAATTAACCAATAACAAAGCCTGACAGAAACCATATATCTCTCTTAAGCAGAAAATGTATGATTCTGTTTCTAATCTATTAATGCAAATTTGCTTTCAGGAGCTTTTGGGTGCAGGAGCCAGCAATCCGGCAAGTGCTCCAATGGCAGCCGAACCAATGGCCGTGAGTATGGTGGGTACCCCCTTATCATCGGCAATCCTCCCCGATCCTATCAGTGCAATCACACCAATGATGATGGAAAGTATGGTGGCACCAAGCGCAATAACCACTATCCGGTAGACCCAGACATCAGTCTCTAAGGCACTTTTTTGTTTAATCTGATCCGCTGCTTTCACAGGATCCTCCCTGAATTCTTGCTGAAGTGCAGGGTTACTGCGCAATGCATCGGCAAAATCACTTACATTACGAAATTCTTTTATTGGTTCCATAAATGATTGGTTTTAAAATAAAAAAAAGTGGAACAGGAAAAATCGGGCAGAAGTTGAGGTAGTGATGTTTTAGGGCAGCTAAGATACGAAAAATTGGTAATTAGTGATTAGTGATTGGTGATTGGTGATTGGTGATTGGTGACTGGTGATTGGTGATTGGTTGAGCCGATCAAAAAAACTTCGTGTGTCTTTGCGTCTTTGCATGGAATTTTCAATATGTGATCTGATCGTCGATCTGAAGCAAGTGACTCAATCCGCAACCTGCAATCCGCGATCAATGGGCTTCCAGCCAGTTTTTTCCGGTACTCATTTCCACTTCAAGCGGAATAGCAAGCCGTATGGCTGATTTCATATATTTCTCTACCAGAGATTTAACTACATCCACTTCTTGTAAATGCACGTCAAAAACCAACTCATCATGCACCTGCATTATCATACGGGAACGTAAACCAAGGCGTTCAAATTCACGCTGAATATTGATCATAGCGATTTTGATCATATCGGCGGAAGAACCCTGAATGGGTGCATTGATGGCATTGCGTTCGGCAAAGCCACGCACTATGGCATTGGCTGAATTGATGTCGCGCAGATAGCGGCGGCGCTTCATGATGGTTTCAACATATCCAAACTCTCTTGCGAAAACAATGGTTTCATCCATATATTTCTTTATTCCGGGAAAACGTTCAAAATATTGGGCAATAATGCTTGCAGCTTCCCTTCGTGGAATACCCAGTCGCTCAGAAAGACCGAAGGCAGAGATGCCATATATAATTCCAAAGTTTACGGTTTTGGCGTTCCGCCGCATCTCTTTTGATACTTCATTAATATCCATATTATAAATGCGGGCAGCAGTGGCCGTATGAATATCAATGCGATCTCGGAAAGCCTGTTGCATGGCATCATCACCACTTATATGAGCAATAATGCGCAGTTCAATCTGGGAATAATCAGCCGAAAGCAGTATGTATTTGTCATTTCGGGGAACAAAAGCTTTTCTGATTTCACGTCCACGCTCAGTACGAATGGGAATATTCTGAAGGTTGGGATTGTTGGAGCTCAGCCGTCCGGTAGCAGCCACGGCCTGATTGTATGATGTGTGTATACGTCCGGTGCGCGAATTAACCAACAATGGCAACGAATCCACATACGTGGACTTCAATTTGGAAAGTGAGCGATAATCCAGTATCTGCTGAACAATAGGATGTTTGTTTATAAGCTTTTGCAACACGTCCTCACTGGTGGAATGCTGTTTGGTTTTGGTTTGTTTTGGATTGTCGGACAGCCCCATTTTATCAAAAAGGATTTCACCCAGTTGTTTGGGTGAGCCGATATTGAATTCGGCTCCTGACATTTTAAAAATCTCCTTTTCTACTGCTGAAATTTCCTGCTGCAACTGCAAAGAAAATTGATTCAGGTTGTCGCTGTCAATTTTTACGCCTTCGGCTTCCATGGATGCAAGTACCTTTACCAGAGGCATTTCAATTTCATCAAAAAGCTTTCGGGTGCCTGTTTCCATAAGCAGCGGTTCCAGCACATTTCTGAGCTGCAGCGTAATATCGGCATCCTCGCAGGCATACTCCGTCAGTTTATCCAGCTTCACTGAGCGCATGGTCAATTGATCCTTTCCTTTCTTGCCGATAAGCTGTTCAATGGGCATAGGATCATATCCGAGATATGTTTTTGCCAGAAAATCCATGTTGTGACGCATATCCGGCTCAATCAGATAATGGGCTATCATGGTATCGAAAAGCGGCCCGTTAACTTCTATTTCATACCATTTGAGCACTGAAATATCATATTTCAGGTTCTGCCCGGTTTTTTCAATCTTTTCATCTGCAAAAACCGCTGAAAATTCAGTAACAATTTCCAGAGCATCGGCATATATTGGCGGTATGGGCACAAACCAGGCTTCGCCCGGTTTCGTGGTAAATGACATGCCTACCAGTTCTACATTGTTGGCATCTAAGCCCGTAGTTTCGGTGTCAAAGCAAAACATGGGTGCGTCAGAAAGCAGCTTTATTAAATTTTGTCTTTGGTCAAACGTTTCCGCCAGATGGTATTGGTGAGGAACCTGCCCTAAAGTAAGCAGATTGCTGGAAAGATCAATAGGCTCTCCTGCGGCAGCAAATAAATCTGGTTGTGAAGACTGGCTGGCTTTTTCAAAATCAGCAAACACACGTCTGGCAAAAGCATTGAATTCAATTTCCTCGAATAGGTTTTTCAATGCAACAATATCGGGTGCGCCCATTTTTAAACTTTCCTCCTCAAACGGGATAGGGACATCTAAAATAATGGTTGCCAATTGCTTAGATGTTAAGGCCTGTTTGCTATATTCCACAACTTTCCGGCGCAGGGATTCCCTTTCAATTTTATCAGCATTGGCGATAAGGTTCTCAACAGAATCAAATTCCTGAATCAGTTTTCGTGCGGTAACTTCACCCACCCCGGGAATACCCGGTATGTTATCCGAAATATCCCCCCAGAGGCCCAGCATATCAATGACTTGTTCCGGACGGCTTACTCCAAATTTTTCACAAACCTCCTTAACTCCCATAAGCACCGGCGGTTCATTGGGTTTTCCGGGTTTATACTGAAGGATATTGTCGGTTACCAATTGTCCAAAATCTTTATCAGGCGTCATCATATAAACGGTGAAGCCTGCTTTTTCTGCCTTTCGCGACAGGGTTCCGATGACATCGTCGGCTTCATAACCATCCACAAAAAGTATGGGAATATTAAATCCCCTGAGCAATTCCATTATATAAGGTATTGCAGAAGCAATATCTTCGGGCATACTTTCGCGGTTGGCCTTGTAATCCGCAAAGTCATCATGCCTCACGGTAGGCGCATGCGTATCAAAAGCCACCCCAATATGTGTCGGTTGCTCATTTTTTATAACATCATACAGCGAATTGGCAAAACCAAGGATGGCTGAAGTATTCAGACCTTTGGAGGTAATTCTCGGATTGCGGTTCAATGCATAATAAGCTCTGTAAATCAGTGCCATAGCATCTAACAGGAAGAGTTTCTTTTTGGGTTGTGACATATATTTGCAGATTTATTTCAAGAATAAACTTTAAAACGCAACACAATGGAGATGCGTGGATTGGTTACAAAGATATAAAACATGCTCTGGCTGAATACAATTCAATGGAATAAGAACAAGTTAAAATCTTGTAATAGCATACCGATTTTACTCAACACCTCGCCCCCCGCCCTTCTTCTGAAGGATTAGGGAGCTAAATCCTAATGCTTTTGTAGATTTGTACTTTGCTTAAAGTATACTTATGGCTCAAAACATCTCCCCTTACCCATGCTTCACCCTCTCCTTGAGGAGAGGGCAGGGTGAGGTGATACAAGGGAGCTAAAAACTACTATTAGCAGATTTGTACTTTGAAAACAATTTTCATGGCTCAAAACATCTCCCCTTACCCATGCTTCACCCTCTCCTTGAGGAGAGGGCAGGGTGAGGTGATACAAGGGAGCT
>JACDJB010001980.1_pt1 | contig 15632 bp, 14 predicted proteins | sample 7454121 | NCBI WGS metagenome assembly JACDJB01 (sample SAMN14253290, study PRJNA609438) | sludge metagenome | isolation source: sludge after 25d culture with pyrite | collected 2018-12-20 | reverse complement strand
TATTTTTTTATAAATATTCTTATTAGAAACAACTGTACTATCATCAAGTATTTCTATTGTTGCCTGTAAATTTTGATTTGCAAGTAAAAACGCTTCATCAAAATCATTAGCATTGTGCAAAATAGTATAATATATCGATACGTTAACAGCTGACTTAATATAAGAATTTAAATGCTTAATTAGAAGACTTAGGTTATGTTCTTTATGATTTGCTGAATGAACAATTGAATTTCTAACTCTGTAAATACGCTGAAGATGCCATTGTACCCTTTGACGATGTTCTACAAGTTTTGCTTTGACCTTTTTAGGATCACGAATAAGTGTGGATAATTTTTTACATCTTTCCGAGAGTAACGTGTTTTTATTGCTACACAACGTAATTAATGTTGCACTTTTCGTATCATCTAATAAAGCCGACAATAAACTTAATGTGTCCTTATGTTTATTGCCTGTAATTGAACAGATTCCTGATAAATCAATGTCACATCTGTAACAATCATTTAAAAAATATCTTACTAAATTAAAAATATATCCCGAAGTCACCACTGCTGAAACATTCTCTTTTATTGGTAAGAAATCACTTTCGTTATCACTATACTCTTTGGTTTTTGTAAAACACTCTAAAGCTACCCAAATATTAAGAAAACATGATTCCGCAGAAAGCGACTCCTCTGCTTGTCTATAGTATCTAAACACTCTTTGAATTAAATTTCTAGGTTCACTAGGTAATTTAACGGCTGTCTCTAACGCTTTGTCCAACTGTACGGGTGATAACATGCTTCTAAATTTCGGCAATTGCACATTTGGATAGAACTTATCATTTTTAGTTATCATTAAGTTAGCCGTTATTATTGTAGAAGGTGTATAGCCATAAAATCTAAGTATATCGGCTTTCAGCATATATTGATCAATACTTTGTAATGTGGCTGAATATTTATCTGATGCACTTACAACTTCAATATAATAATAAGATTCTGGCGACACTTGAACATTTGTGTACTCACTCTTAATTTCTTCTCCTTTAATAATAGATAGATTAACTGCCTCACAAGCATTTAGAAATTTTTCATCTACGTGATTATTTTCTTTCAACATACAATAATAATCTTCTTTTTTTATTAAAAAACTTGCCAATACTTCCCTGAAATATCTAGGTTTATAAAAGTCTTCTTTTTTTACTGATGAATATAGTGAATTGGTAGACCATCCATTTTGAATTAGTTCACTAATTAAACAATTTAACAATGTATCTATTCTTTCAAAATCATCACTTTCAATTTCTCCAGATAAGTCAACAATAAGCCACCATAGATATCTCCTTTTTAACAGCTCAATAGTATACTTTATCTGAATGGACAATTTATAAATATTATTGTCTTTCTCGGGAACAGAACTTAATGCTCGAATTAACATATTATAATAGGATTTTCCACGTTTTTGTAAAACAGGATCAGACTTTAATAAATCTCTTGTCTCATGAACAACATTTAATAAGTGCCATCTAGAAACACTTTTGTCCAGTATCCCATTACAAATATTAAACAATTCCTTTAATACTCCGTGTAGATTTAAGCTTCTTAGGTGATGATTTTCATGCGTTCTATTATCAAGTAACTCCCACCATCTTTGTACAAAGAAAATTTTCCCTTTTGACAACCTATTATGAGTATCTAAATTTTGATCATTACTTTTTTTATCCATTGCTTCCCCCTGCATATTGACAAAAATTATTTTATGTACTATATTTTTAACGTGTTGCATATAATATTAAGAATACATGAGAATATCTTTGTGGATTCGAGAACAGTGTTCCGACCCAGAGAGTGATTCTCCATCATATTCCTGGAAAGAAGCCTATTATTATAGGCTTCTTTCCTTTTTTATCTAAATTGTCATTTTTCCAATTAAATTGTAACACATATATTGAATATTGTGATATTGAATAATTTTGACTCTATGAATCTACAATAAAAAAACTTACAAAATGATAGGAGGTGTAAATGTGAACAATGATTACTTCTTTACAATGAATACCAGACAACGTGCTAAAATGGTTAATGATCTTTTGAAAAAGGAATCATGGGATTTACAACAAATCGCAGAACATTTTGGAATTAACTACTCCACTTTTACAAAAGCAATGCAGGAAGATGATTACGTATATATCAAACGAGATAATCAATATTACAAGTTTGTTAGAGATGATAAGCAAATAATGCAAATCAACATAGGCGAGTCAGAGGAAATAGCTTACCTTATCCAACATGTCGAGACTCTTAGATCAATCATTGAACGACATTCTAACAATGAAAATTTCGTTTTAGACAAACGCATTTTTCGATCATCATCTAAGATTTCCGCTAAAAATTTCCGAATATCTGATGATTTATATAAGGAATTTGTTCAAACCTGTGATGTTCATTTTCCTCAATATAAAATCCAAGACATAATAGCTCAAATGATATTGAATTTCGTTGATCACCATGCAACTAAACCCCAATAATAAAAAAATGGCAGAAATCCTTGCATATTAATGCTAGGAACTGCCTATTGTTGTGTGTTTTCTATGTTGCATTTTTCCAAGGAGTCCATATTTTTATAATTCTCTGATTACCTCTTCATCTAAAATGGTTTTGCGTTGTTTCCAGTCAGGCATGATTACAGATAAGAAATTGTAAAATTCACTATCATGATTCTTGTATAACATGTGAATCAATTCATGTAATACCACATAATCGATACAATATTTAGGAGCTTTAATAAGATCAAAATTTAGAAGAACGGTGTTAGAACTATTCAAAAATGATCCCCACCGAGCTTTCATAGTACGTATCGTTAGTTGTGGCTTTGGAACATCATATTTTTGAATGTAAGGATACATTCTATCCAAAGATTGCCCAAAAATGATTTCCGCCCTAGTTCTTAACCAATTATCGTATAATTTAGCTTTACGATTTCGATCTTGTGTATCTTTCACATATAGATGAATAAACCCTCTGAAATACTTAACATCCTCAGTGGTACTTTCAAACACACGTAATCGATATTGTTTGCCAAGATATTTGAATGATTCACCACTTACAAATTCTTTTTCTCTTTGTATCTCTGGCTGTACACCTTCAAAAAATTGAACATTCTTTACGATCCATTTTGCCTTTTCTTCCACAAAGTTCATAATAAAGTCCAATGGAACTCTATGGTTTGCAGTAACCATAATTGTCATGTCAGGTTTAATAAAAAGGTTTACATTTTTTACATTTTTCCTTTCTAATGTAAAGGGGATGGTTTTTCCTGCGTAATCAATGTGAAGTCGTTCCATCTATACCACCACTTTTAATAACGTCTTAACGCTATTGTTTTTACACTATCAATCAATTTATCAATTTGATCATAATCTAGTGCCATTCCATTTTTCTTATAGAAATCATAGAGAAGGTCATCCAATTCTTGGGCAATAAGATTGTGTACTTTTGAATTATCATGCCAATCAACTTTACTATGTTCTTCTACAATCTTATGTATTTCCAATGCAAGATCACCAATTGTTTGATAAGACTCGGATGACTCACTAACGTTCCCGAAAGTGTCAACAGCCGCACCAAAAAACGCTTGAGCGTTATGATTTTTCTTAATGTTTTCAGGATAACTATATCCAGATTGCCCTGTCTTATAGTCATTCAAAATTTCTTTCATTCTGCTCAAATACTCAGCTTCACTTATTCGCTTATCCCTGTATTCCTGTATCGCTTGTTCAATTCGCTCAGAAAACTTCTTGTAATAAGATGGGTTTTCCTCCCACTTAGTTTCAATCCTCTTTGATAAACGAGTTCTGATTGCATCCGCCTTAGATCTAGGGGATTGTAGCCTTTCTAACTCCTCTTCAAAACCCTTTTCATCTAAGATATCGACAGGGTTAGTGATACGAATGATTTCCTCCGCTGAGATATATTGATCCATGAGTTTTTGCATTTTTAATTCATACTCTTTGTGATCGATGGTATCGCTATATCGTAACTTTACACTTTTCCTTAATTCTTGATAAAATTTGAGGTCTTTCTTGTATTTATTAAGTTCTTCTTTACCTAACGCATTGTAAATATTTTCGGATTCTAGTGCGATGCCAAGATTTCTTCCAAATTGGCTTAAAGTATCATAAAAATGATCCCGAAGTTCTTCGTTTTCTAGTAACACCTCATATTCTTCTACATCATTCTTATTTTTCACTGGAATAAAAATATTAATTAGCTCTGTATGATAATGTCTAAGCGTACCAATCACGCTTATCACATCGTGTAATGCACCTTTAATGTCTTTTGGATCAAAATTCTCTAAGCCCGCACCTGAGTACATTTCTAGTGCCTCGTCTAGCTTATTCAACAAACCTCTGTAATCGACGATTAAACCATAGTCTTTTCCTTCGTACAAACGATTAATCCTTGCTATAGCTTGCAAAAGAGTGTGTTCTTTTAAAGGTTTATCTACATATAAAACAATAGCCCGAGGAGCATCGAAACCTGTGAGTAGTTTATCTACAACAATCAGAAGATCTAAATCATCACCATGGATAAACTCATCTTTAATTGAATCCTCATAATCCTCTTCATTTCCGTATTTGTCCATCATTTTGTTCCAAAACTTATGAACCTTATTGTCGGGTTCCCCATCGACTTCCTGATGCCCTTCCCTCGTATCTGGTCCAGAAATTACAACAGCACACTTCAAGTCACCTAGTTCTTCAAAGGCTTCCAAGTAACGAATTGCTTCTTCTTTACCGTTTGTTGCCAACATACCTTTGAAATGAGAACCTTGGGTCTTATAATTGTTAAGAAAATGCTCATTTATATCAAAGGCAATCATCTTAATACGCTGGTCAGAAGATGCAATCCTTTCAAACTGACTCCACTTTTTCATTACTTCTTCTTTTTGCTTCTCATTCAAATGACGAGTAATCATCTCAAGACGATGATCAATTGCTTTTCGATTTACTGTTTGTTCAACCATTTTCCCTTCGTAAAGCAATGGAACAATAGATTTATCTCGAACCCCGTCAGCAATCGTATAAGCGTGGATCAACTTTCCAAATTTGATCATGGTATTTTTTTCTTTCTTCATAAGCGGAGTACCTGTAAAACCAAGGTAACAGGCATTAGGGAATACCTGCTTCATCTTTATGTGAAGCTCTCCATATTGCGTCCGATGAGATTCGTCTACTAGTACAAAAACATCCTTAGAGAGAATGGGATTTTGTTTTCCCGCCGCCGTATCGAATTTATGCACCAGCGACATAACAATATCTGCGTTGTTATCATTTATTAGATTAACTAAATGCTGTCCCGAGGTGGCTCGATTTGCCTTTAGTCGGGTGTGCTTGAAGGTACGATGTATTTGCTTGTCTAATTCCACACGATCCGTTACAACAATCACTTTTGGATTCTGCTTTACCATTACAGATAAAAGATATTTTGCCAACATAACCATCGTCAATGACTTCCCACTTCCCTGGGTGTGCCAGATCACGCCAGATTGACGATTGCCATTTTTGTCAGTTTGTTCTACCGTTTTAATAATCTCTTTAATAGCAAAGTATTGTTGATAACGGGCTATCTTCTTTTCATTTTTATCAAATAAAACAAAAAAACGAGTCAGTTCTAGCAATCTTTCAGGATGAAACAAGGAAATGATGTTTTTGTCTTGATTAGTAGGAAGTCGATTATAAACTGACTTACTTAATTGATTCTGTAGCCACTGTTCGTTCTCTTCATTCCAAACTGCCCAAAACTTAGCTGGAGTAAAACATGTAGCATATTTTGTTTCATTTTTATTGGTAGACATAACGATTTGAATAAACTTAAAGAGTTGAGGTATATAATCTTTCCCCTGGTTTCGAATCATCTGACTAATACCTTGTTCCATTGAAATTGATGATTTCTTACATTCGATAACTGCAAATGGAATTCCGTTGATATACAAAACAATATCTGGACGAGCAGTTCCTTGCCCATCCATCCTCTCAACAACAACTTCTTCTACTACATGAAAAATATTGTTTTCAATATGATCCCAATCAATATATTGAATAGTAAATGATTTTTTTGAACCATCAGGAAGATTTTCAGTGTAACTTCGTCCAAGCATCAATGTTTCATAAATCTTCTCATTTGTCTTTACAAGCCCATCCGTCAAAGGTTCATCCAAGTCCCGAACAGCTTGTTGTATGCTTCTATCACTGAATGGAAAAGTAACTCCTTTATACTCATACGAGTTTAATTCTCTCAATTTCTTGTCTAAAACATCCTTCAAAAGCAAATTGTAATGATTTCCTCTCATCTGATCAGCTGTTTCAGAAGCAATATATTGATAACCAAGCCCTTTCAAAACCTCTATAGCAGGTATTTGGCTGATATTTATTTCATCATATTCTATTTCTCTTGTCATACAATCACCTCCCATTTGACTGAAGAAGACTAGAGTGAAGTTTTAGCTCTTCACTCTGATTTTTCCTGTTAATAGTAATTGCTCTAAGCCTTTTTTCTGTTTTTTGAGAGCTTGGAGTTCTCTCTCATGTATGTCGATTTCAGAATCGAAAGTCATAAGTATCGAAGCAATCTTTTTCTGCTCCTCTATTTTAGGAAATTTCAGTTTGATCTTTAGCACTTCATTTTTCGAAAGATTAAAACGTGTAGAACCTTGTGCCAATTTAAGTAATCTTTTTCTGAATACAGAAGATCTGAACACATACTGAGCAAATTCAGGTATTAGTGTATTAAAATCGTTTAGTCTGTACCCAAAGCAAAAACTATTTAAGTAGAGAGTATCAACATTATCTAATAATACTGAACTCATGCCCACTTCTTCTGGTGTTTCAGAAGAAGTCGTAAAAATGATATCTCCATATTTAACTTGATTTTGTTTTTCAGTTTCCTCAACCTCAACATATTCCAACTGATTGATGTTAATTTTACTTCTATTAAATACAGTTTTGTATGGTATATATGGTTTCCCTCTCCCAAAGTCCTCTTTACTTTTTCCTGTTAATCCGTTATAGGTGCTCCCTATACTATCTAACTTAAAACTCTCCCACTCACTTTCAAACCCTGGAAACCTGACTTTCCCTGTAAACAACCTCTGTATTAGCCCGATTTTCAACTTTTTTTTCTTTTCAATTAGACTCAATTTTAGATCAATAGCTTTATCCCAAGTTGACAGAATATCTGAGATTTTTTGTTGTTCGTTTATAGGAGGAATACAAATATCTAAATTATGAAGCTGTTTCCCCTGAATACCTAAAACTGTTGTACCAATTGCTTTGTTCTTAAGTAAAGTTTGGAACTCATTACTTAAAAGAAAATACTTTAAAAAAGTATTATTTAAACACTTTTCCCCTCTAAACTTAATCACTCTTTGAGCTAAAGCTATATCTTCTTTATCAACTTGAGCAACATTACCTAAAGGAGCTTCTGTTGTGAATAATACATCACCAATTTCAGGTTTACCTCTCCTCATAGTTAAATCGTAATCTTCTTCTGAGACGTATTCCCGTGAATTGTTATAATCTATAAATCCCTCTTTAATATTTTTTGCTGTTACCAAAAAAATTCCTTCAGATACTTTTAGCGGAGTCTTCCCTCTGTAGTCAACATATTCAGTTACTTCCTTTAGTTTTTTTACTTCCCAATCTTCTGGTATAAAACCATAAGTTGATTGTCTATAACCATTAGGTATTCTCTCAATTAAAACTTCCAATTGTATCCCTCCTAGAAATAGGACAACATATCTCTTGAAATGCGAATTGTGTTCTCTCTTCCATCAAGAATATCTGCCCTTCCAGTTCCATACGCTTTTAGACCGTGTATTGCTTTTTCCCATTTGATTGTGATTCTATAGCTGTCTCTACTGTAATCTACATCCAAACAATCTCTTACTTCATCGAGGGATAAAATAGCAATCTCACTATCTTGTAACCTTGTTCGCCCACAAATTAACACAAAGAATAGTTTGGTGGTATCTTCTCTGAATTGTCTTATGAAGTCTACTTCATCAGGCGAAAAGATAAACTGCCAGAGTTGAACATCTAATTTCTGTCTTCTTATTGGTGCTGAAACGTATTTTGCATATATTTGATAATCTCCGTTGTTTGTAGTCATCTTGTAGATTCTTCTGGATTCGCCTGGCTCAATAATAGCTGGTGCAAGACCATTATTAATAAAGCATGATAACATTGATCCAAAGTAAAAATCTGCTTTACGAACTACTCCCACCTATAACCCCTCCTTATAAACCTAATTCTGCAAGATATTTTTCCATTTGCTTTTCAACTTCTTCTAGTTCTTTCTTAATTTTTGAGATATTCTCCTTTACAGCACCCATATCAACAGGTTCTTCTTCCTCAAATGTATCCACATACCGTGAAATATTCAGGTTATAATCATTCTCTCTGATCTCTTCTACTGTTGCGACGTACGAATATTTATCAGATGTTTGACATCTTTCATATGTCTCTACAATTTTTTGAATATCATGTTCACGAAGTTTATTCTGATTTTTGTCCTTCTCATAATTCCCTTCCCCTGATGCATCGATAAACATTACTTCTTTATTTTTTCTATTCTTCTTAAAGACCATAATACATGCTGGTATACCCGTACCATAAAAGAGTCCTTCAGGCAAACCAATTACAGCATCTAAAAGATTTAACTTTATTATTTCCTCACGAATTTTTGCTTCACTTCCCCCTCTGAACAGCACGCCATGAGGAAGAATAACTGCCATTCTACCGTTTTCAGATAATGAATAAAGCATGTGTTGCACGAATGCGTAATCCCCTTTGGAACTTGGTGGTACTCCCCAATCGAATCGGCGATGTTGATCTAAGCTTGCTTCCATCTTAAATTTATCGTCGTTATTTCCTTCACCAGCAAAACCCATCGCCCATTTATCGAGAGAAAATGGTGGATTTGCTACAATTACTTGGAACTTCATTAATCTCCCATCTTCCAGCTGTAATGGATTAGAAAGAGTATCACCCCACTCAATTTTGGCATCGTCAATACCATGTAAGTACATATTCATTAAAGCTAAGGCATGGGTCTGACCATTACGCTCTTGTCCATAAACTGCTACCTTGCCACTTGGCACTTGTCTTACTACTCGAATTAACAAGGATCCCGAACCACAAGTAGGGTCATAGATTCGATCATTTTCTTCAGGTTTAACTATTCTGGCTAAAAGTTCAGAAACCTCAGCGGGTGTAAAAAATTCGCCACCCTTCTTGCCTGCGTCGCTCGCAAACAAAGAAATCATATACCGATATGCATTTCCAATAATATCTTCATCTTCTATAACAGAGGGTCTTAAATCAAGTTTATAGAAATCCTCCAAAAGAGTTTTTAGCATTGCATTTCTTTCTTTTGTCTTACCTAATATTGCCTCAGAGTTGAAATCAATATTACGGAAAACACCTCTCAATTTACCCGTATTTTCATTCTCTAAGTGTTCTAACGCCTTATTGATAATTACACCGATCTCTGCATCGTTTCGATTTTCATACATGTAATCGAATGTGGAGACTTCATCAAGAATAAATCTTTCTCTAGATAAAGCTCGTTTAATGCGTTCTTGATCTCCGTTGTAGCGTTCCTGATACTCTTCTAGTTTACTTTTGAAACTATCACTTAGATATTTCACGAATAGCATAACGAGTACATAATCTTTATAAACGCTAGAATCTATTTTCCCACGAAATGTATCACACGCTTCCCACAGAACTTTGTTAATATCACTTTGTGTTGTTTTTTTCTCCATAAAAATACCCTCCCTATATCGATTCAATTATTGATTGAGATACAGCCTTAAATAACTTATCCTTCTCTTGCATTAATTCTTGATGCAAAACTTTCTCTTTCCAATACAATTCTTGTACATGTGTGATCAATTGTTGTTTTTCCAAACTAGCTTCAGGAATTACTAATTTCTCTAAAACTGCTTTATTTGTATTAGGTATGGTAGTACCTGACTGATGTTTTAGTAACTCATTTTTCACCAGATCAGAATTTAAGTACCATGCTATGTAATCTGATGAAAAACCATTATCCATGATGACTATTTTAGCGAAGGAGGAAGGAATCAACAGCCCCTCAAGATCTTTATCAATATACACAACAGTGTTCGGATGACTTAGCCGAATTAGTAAATCACCTTCCTTTGTGAAGTAATCATCTTCTAAGATCTCTTTACTTTTAAATTCTTCAAATGGCTCATCTGTAAATGTTCCATCTACATTAATATTTTTTAGACCTATCTGGCGATAACGAGCTTTGACATCAAAATTGATTTCTGCCTTCTTCCTTGTCAAAACCAAGCCTGTTTTGATTAGAGCAATTTCACCCAGTAACATTTTACACCTCCTTTTTGTTAAATTTCATTTTTACTAACAGTGTTTATTTTGTTAAATATAAAATATAACATAATGAAATGGTTGTCAATTATTTTTTACAAAATAAAAAACACCATTGAATAGCGGTGCTTTTGTAATGTTCTTCAACAAATTTAATTTTTCTATTATGTCGTTACTCTCTGATAACATAAAAGGTAAAACAAAGAAGTAGATCACTGTTGACCTACTTCTTTGTTTATCAGCCAGGCACTCTATAGTACCGACCATTTGTGTTACCAGCACTAATTACAATTTATCCTAATCTAATTATATTTCAATACTTAAACATTTTGGAAAAGATATAAGCCATCTTTTGTTCATTGATCTTCTTTTCCTAACTATTTTTGAACTTAATGGTTCTGTCCGACCATATTCATACGATCATATGCCTCAGAAATCAATTTATCGTATGGCACTTGTAATGCACTGGCTAGTTTAAAAATTATTTGCAAGCCTGGACTTTTACGTTCCCCTTTTTCTAAACGGTGAATGTATGAGCTAGAAATTCCTGATAATTGTTCAACATCCTTCAATGACATATTCAATTCTTCCCTATGTCGCTTAATAACAACTCCTAAAGATTCTATCACTCGATTACCCATCAATCCTAGTTCTTGTAACTTTTCTATAGCATTATCAATGCTCTTTACTTCTATTTTCCCTTTGTTAATTGGTTTATCCTTTACACCATGTCCCATTGAATTCACTCCTTCCATTTCCACAATTGGAACCTAATTTATTTTCGCACCTTATATCATAGATTTCTCTCAATTTTTAATAACAGTGTTTAATCAATTAAACAACGAAAAGCCCCCGATACGGACCATTGATTGCAAGCTTCTCTTACAGTAACCTCTATGAACTTCAAAAATGATCTATAACCCTCCATTTGAATCTTTCCCTCCATGAAAATTACAATCATAGTTAACTGAATACGTAGAGTCCTAGAATAAGAAACTGGTATTACATGGTCAACTTTATTACCTCGGAAAAATGGGACACTTCTTTTCTCAACCATTGCTACAATTTCTTGCAATGATAAAGTATGAGATAAAGAACGTAATACAGAATCAAATTCCTCCTTGTAGTCTCCTTTTCGATCATATAGTGAAAATTGAAACTTTAAAAAGTCATGTAGTTGATCCAAAATTATATTTTCCTTGATTTTAAAAATAATCTTTTCATCTTGTTCAAATCTATCATATAATTTCAAATCCATTTCGTTATTAAGGAATTCTAGCAACTCCTGATCTGTGATTTTCAGGTTAACGATTGCTCCCTTATTAATTTCAATTTGATGACATATTCCCATATTTACATATCGCCCCATTAACTTCCCTTCCTTATAATAAAATTTATTAACCTTCATTCAGGGCAACTTGAGGTAGTTTTATTCCTAAATAGCGTTCTCCTTTTTTAGTTCAATCTGATTTCATAATATTTTGTTCATACTCCAGAAAAGCCTTAAATAACACATCAGTAAATTGTATAGCAACCTCTATTTCTTCCGCTGAATCGTTATCAAGATCATCCAAAACAGGATGAGAATAAAAGCTTATAAGTTTTAATGAAAACCACCTCGATCTTCCATTTACATCTGCTTCTATATACTCTCTCGACATTTGGACTATGAACTCAACGACCTCTTTTAAAGAAAAGTTTGTTTGGTGTTTCTCAGCCAATATCTTGTTTATATCTTTTACATATGCCCAAAGTATCCCATTTGAATCTAAATATCTGCTGTCAAAGAAAAAATCCATTATTGAATATTGAAATTGATTTAATTGCGGTATATGGATTAGTTTCAAAACATCTCCCTCTTTTACATTTAGATACTTCTTAACAAACGACTCTGGTTGAAGAACATTTTTTGCAATTTCCATAAGATCGCTCCTAGTTAATCTGAGATGTTGGTTTTAAACAATAAAAAAAAATGCCGTTTGACAATAGTCAATAAAAATAGGTTTTTTTTTTGACTACCGCCGAAACAGCATTGGGTTATAGAACTTATTAAATTAATAATAGTTTACATTTTTCATTACCGTTAGTCAATATTTTTAGAGATCCATATTAAAAGGGTTCTTCATGCTTTTTTCCTTTAAACGATGTTTTGGAATCAAGATAGGGTGAATACCAACTTCTCGTAACTGTTCTAGATATTTTTTCACAAGGTATTTTGTGTACTTGTTTTTCTCCACATCATTTATAGTTATTCTCTTAAATTTCTTAATCCCATCGAAATTATGTTTAGAAACATCTGATAAAAATGCTCGTAGATTTGCTCGCTCTTTTTCAGACAGATCCGTACTTTCAAGTATTTTAGTTGCTTCGTCAAGTTTATAAAAGGTTCCTTCATGAAAAATAGGCGATACATGTTTGATCATATAAAACTTCCAAAAGTGACTGGTCAAGTAGTTTTTGAGGTTTTTCTCTATACCATACTGTCTTTTCATATAGTTAAGATGTCGATTCTGCAAACTAACTTCTAGTCTAATTACATTTTCTTCGTAATGTTTTACTTCTAATAGTTTATCTTCCCGTTCAACTTTCTTATCGTAAACCAGCACTTTGACAGAAAGACTATTAAAATATATTGATGTTTTAAATCTTACTTCTTTCTTCTTATGGTTATATTTTGAGGAAGTCTTTTTTAATAGCCAAAATATCAATTTTCTATGATCTTCATTTTCCACAATGGCATTAAAACAATAGTCCAGTCGGGTCATTATCAATTCTTTACTTTCCCCAAATACTGCTAATAGGTATGAATCTAGCTTTTTATTGATTTCAGTTATATCGGATTCTACAATTTCAGTTTTAGCCAACATTTGAATGAAATCTACTTTTATAAACATCCACCAATTATTAAACCGTTTTGTAATAGTTATTTTGAATTCCTCACCATACTCCTTGTTTAATATCTGACTAAGCAATGTCACTTCAACTTTATATTTCCTACTCAGCATACTAATATCTTCCTCAGTAAGTACAACATAAAACTCCGCTGTGTGAATCAGTTTTAGTTCGCTCCTTTCTTTGTATTGGGAAAGAAAAGATTACAGTGTTTATAAGGCATTTCAACTATTTTTATATCTGTTTTTTTCCCAATCCGAACATTATTTATCGTTTCCTTAACACCTAACATTTGGCTTCAAAAGTTATCATAGGAAAAATGTGAACATTAATTATTCAAAAATGGTCTTACTAGGTTTAATAAAAAAACGGCGGTTCCCCTAAGAAGGAAAATCGCCGTTTTTAAATCATTTCTATATATCGAATATAGTTTTTACACATTATTAAATAACAAATAGCCCAACCAACGCTTTAATGCTTTAAATCACCAAACCTCGAACACAAAAACCATAGACAAGTCACAAATCAATTTCCTAAGCTAAGAATAACATCGCAATAAAAAAATTAAGGAAAGGTGGGATTTAGATGAACATTGTTATCAATGATTATCCTGAAGTTTTATCAGTTAAAGACATCCAAGAAATATTAGGTATAGGAAGGCGACAAGCTTACGAATTAGTTAATTCAGGTCAGTTCCATGCTGTAAGAATCGGTAAGTCTATTAAAGTATCAAAAAATGTTTTTTTAAACTGGCTAAATGGTGTTCAACAAAAAGATATTGCATAAATCAAAATATTAATTGACAAAGATAGGCTCTATTGATATAGGTTGAGGTGAAGCAAATCGACTACATCTCAATCTATATCTTAGATCTGGGATGTACAGATATTTTCTGTACTCTCTTAAAAAATAATTAAGGGAGTGATTCAATGAGAGGATCAGTAAAGAAGGAAGGGAAAACGTGGTATTTCGTAGTTGGGTTAGGAAAAAAACCTAACGGGAAACCAAACCAGGTAAAACGTCGGGGATATAAATCTGAAAAGGAGGCACAAAAAGCACTAAATCAAACAATTTATGAATACGAAAAAGGAATATATGTCCAACCGTCATCAATGAAATATAAAGAACTTGCTATACTCTGGTTGGAAAACAAAAAACGAAAAGTTCAAAAAGCAACATTAGAAGGTTATATAAGCCTTTTAAACATTTATATCTTACCCGTAATCGAACATCTTAAATTATCAGAAATAAAAACTCGGACAATAAATGATTTATACAATAAGCTTTACGAGAAAAATTTGTCTGGAACAACTGTACAAAAGGTTCACGTGCTATTAAGCGATACACTCAATTTCTCTGTTAAAAATGAATTCATCGCAAAAAATCCTGCTTACACGATTGATCGTCCTAAGGCTGATATTAAAGAAATGAAAGTTTGGAGCCTTAATGAAGTTAAAGAATTTTTAGCAGGTTCTAAAGACGATCCTTTATTCACGGCTTATGAATTAGCATTGTCAACTGGATTACGTCAAGGCGAATTACTAGGTTTGCGATGGGAAGACATTGACTTTGAAAAGAAAGTGCTAACAGTACGTCAAACTCGTAAAATTAATGGAGAATTAAAGGCAGGAGCTAAAACAAAATCATCGATGCGAGTTATTACACTAACTGATGAAACTATAAAACTACTAATGGATCATAAACAACAACAAGACAAATTAAAAAAGGAAGTTGGAGATATTTATCAAGATCTTGATTTAGTGGTTGCTACAGCAAATGGAACCCCGTTAAACCCATCTAATTTACGACGATCTTTTAACTGCCAAATTGATAATATTGGGTTGAAGAAAATTCGATTCCATGATTTACGCCACACACACGCTACATTGCTATTATCTGCTGGAGTAAATCCGAAAATTGTAAGTGAACGTCTCGGTCACTCAAGTGTACGTTTAACTTTAGACATTTACAGCCATGTACTTCCTCATCTACAGGAAGAAGTAGTTAATAAATTAAGTCAAGCAATATATGGATAATTGAAGTTCATGACCAAATTTATGACCAAGTAAATAAATCTCCATAGGAAACTACCCCATTTTAAAACCCGAAAATAACAAAAACCCTTATATCTAAAGGGTTTTGATTACATAAAATATGGTGGAACCAAGGGGGATCGAACCCCTGACCTCTTGACTGCCAGTCAAGCGCTCTCCCAGCTGAGCTATGGCCCCAGTTGTCAGTAACAAGTATTAATCTACCATGTTTACTGACGTTTTTCAAGTATTCTAATGATTCAATTGTTACCATTTCAAGATTAATTAAAAGTAAGAGGACAGATGAAATTTCC
>JACDJB010001979.1_pt1 | contig 15635 bp, 12 predicted proteins | sample 7454121 | NCBI WGS metagenome assembly JACDJB01 (sample SAMN14253290, study PRJNA609438) | sludge metagenome | isolation source: sludge after 25d culture with pyrite | collected 2018-12-20 | reverse complement strand
GGGCCACGATGAAGGTGTAGACACCCTCATCGATGAGGCCATAGGACTTTTCCGACACCACCGGTCGGATGATGACCTCGCGTGCGTCTCTCATGAGTCGTCTCCTGAAGCGGCAACTGCCGGGGCCGCACCGGGCAGCGAGTCACGGGTATAGATGATGAAGTCGTTGACCAACACGTCGTAGGTCGTGACCTGACCGGCGTGGAGCAGCGTGACCTCGGGGAGGTTGCGCATGCTGCGGGCAGCCAGTTCGTCGTCACGGGTGAGCACGACGAGGATGCGTCCGGTGGCACCCAACGCAGTCAGTGCGGCCTTGGCGGCCTTGGTGCTCGCGGTGTCGAAGTTCCACTCGGAGAGCACGATGAGCTTGTTGTCGGCCAGGCGATCCGAGAGCGCCGAGGCCAGCGCCAGACGCTTCATCTTCTTCGGGGTGCGCTGCGCGTAGCTGCGGGGCTTCGGGCCATGGGCCACGCCGCCGCCACGCCAGTGTGGTGCACGGATCGAGCCCTGCCGAGCGTTGCCGGTGCCCTTCTGGCGCCACGGCTTGCGACCGCCACCACGCACCTCGGCGCGGGTCTTGGTCGAGGCGGTGCCCTTACGGTGGGCCGCCAACTGGGCGACGACCACCTGGTGCATCACCGACACGTTGGGCTCGACGCCGAACATGGCGTCGTCCAAGTCGATCGAGCCGGCCGAGGAGCCGGAATCATTGAGTACGTCGACGCTTGCCATCAGCTCTCACCCCCGCCGACGCCGGCCTTGATGGCGTCGCGAATCACGATGTAGGACCCCTTTGGACCGGGTACCGATCCCTTGACCAGCACGACACCGGCCTCGGGGTCTGCCCGGACGACCTCCAGGTTGAGTGTCGTCACCTTCTCGCCACCCATACGACCCGGAAGACGGGTGCCCTTGAACACCCGGCCCGGCGTGGCGCAGGCGCCGACGGCACCCGGCTTGCGGTGCACCTTATGGGCGCCGTGGCTGGCGGGCTGGCCAGCGAAGTTGTGGCGCTTCATGGCACCGGCGAAGCCCTTACCCTTGGAGACCCCGGCGACATCCACACGGTCGCCGGCTTCGAAGATCGAAGCGTCCAGCTGTTGACCGACCTCATAGGAGGAGGCGTCGCCCATCCGCAGCTCGACCAGCCGGACACCGGGATCGACACCGGCGGACTCGAAGTGGCCGGCCTCGGCCAGCGTCAGCTTGTTGGCCGACCTGGACCCGAAGGTCACCTGGACGGCTTCGTAGCCATCAGCGCCGTCGGCGGAGCGAACCGCCACGATGCGGCAGGGATCCACCTTGACCACGGTGACCGGCTGGATCTGCGAGTCCGCATCCCACACCTGGGTCATGCCGATCTTTTGTCCCACGATTGCTTTGTTCGCCATGACGGCTCGTCCTTGGTAGCTGGCCGACGCACCCGGAGTGGTGCGGATCGGTCGATTTGACGGGGCAGGAGGTTTGCTCGCCCTCTCACGCAAACGCTCCGCCCGGGCTGGCCCGGCGGAGCGACGTCTCGGTTGTGTCTCGTGGTTCCATCCGGATCCCCGATGACCTCAAGAGTCGGGGTGAAAAGTTCCGGTGGCCTGCGAGCGCCTCAATTGGTGGGACGGGGGTGTCCCACACACGAAGGGGAAACCCTACCGGTCGACATCCCAGGCCACAAACTCATCCGGCGGGAATCCCGTCGGGCGGTGCCGAGGTCGACCGGCGGGGCGATCCCCGCCGGCACGCTGGGTCAGTGAATCTTGATCTCGATGTCGACGCCGGCGGGCAGATCGAGGCGCTGCAGCGAGTCGACGGTCTTTTGGGTGGGCTCAAGGATGTCGATCAGGCGCTTGTGAACGCGCATCTCGAAGTGCTCGCGGCTGTCCTTGTACTTGTGCGGCGAACGGATCACCGTGACGCGGTGCTTCTCGGTGGGCAGCGGAATCGGCCCACGGATCGAGGCCTGTGTTCTGACAGCGGTCTCGACGATCTTCTTGGCCGACTGGTCGATGACCTCGTGGTCATAGGCCTTGAGGCGGATGCGAATGCGTTGGTTGGCCATGGAAAGCTCCTGGGAGAGAGGCGGCGTCGTACGCCGACTGCGTGAATCGTCGAGTGTCAAGGAACGCTGGTGCGTTGTGCGCACCACGGAACGGGTCACTCTAGCGGGGGTGCGCACCGCCGCACCACATCGGACGACGTTCGGGCACGGGAGCCGCTGACGGACGAAAACGGCAACAGCCGGGACCCGATGTCCCGGCTGTTGCCGTACCGCTGGCTGAGGCCCCATGTGGGGCAGCGTGCTACTTGATGACTTTGGTGACCCGGCCCGCACCCACCGTACGACCACCCTCACGAATAGCGAACCGCAAGCCCTCCTCCATCGCGATCGGCGCAATCAACTCCACCGACATCGACGTGTTATCCCCAGGCATCACCATCTCCTTATCAGCAGGCAACGTCACCGTCCCAGTCACATCCGTCGTCCGGAAATAAAACTGCGGCGAATACGCCGAGAAAAACGGCTTATGCCGACCACCCTCATCCTTGGTCAACACATACACCTGACCCTCAAAATCAGTATGCGGCGTAATCGAACCCGGAGCAGCCAACACCTGACCCCGCTGCACATCATCCTTCTCCACACCACGAAGCAACGCACCAATATTATCCCCAGCCTGCCCCTCATCCAGCAGCTTCCGGAACATCTCCACACCAGTACACGTCGTCTTCGTCGTCGGCTTCAAACCAACAATCTCCACCGCATCACCAGTATGAACAGCACCCTGCTCAATCTTCCCCGTCACCACCGTCCCACGACCCGTAATCGAGAACACATCCTCAATCGGCATCAAGAACGGACGATCCAAATCACGCTCAGGCTGAGGAATATAGGCATCCACCTGCGCCATCAACTCCATCACCTGATCCTGAGCAGCCTCATCACCCTCCAACGCCTTCAACGCCGACACCGGCACCACAGGAATATCATCACCAGGAAACTCAAACTCGGACAGAAGCTCACGCACCTCAAGCTCCACCAACTCAAGAAGCTCCTCATCATCAACCATGTCCACCTTATTCAAGGCAACCACAATCGACGGCACACCCACCTGCCGAGCCAACAACACATGCTCACGCGTCTGCGGCATCGGCCCATCAGCAGCCGACACCACCAAAATCGCGCCATCCACCTGCGCCGCACCCGTAATCATGTTCTTGATATAATCCGCGTGCCCCGGCATATCCACATGCGCATAATGACGATTCTCGGTCACATACTCCACATGCGACACATTGATCGTGATCCCACGCTCACGCTCCTCCGGAGCCTTATCAATATTGTCGTACGCCGTCGCCTCATTACCCGGAACCCGATCAGCCAACGTCCGCGAAATCGCCGCAGTCAACGTCGTCTTCCCATGGTCAATATGACCCATCGTCCCCACGTTCATATGAGGCTTGTTCCGCTCGAACTTCTCCTTGGCCATCAGGTTGCTCCTTGTTGTGGGTAGATCGTGGGTGGGGGGTGGTGCGCAGGGATAAGGGTAGTGGCGAGGGCGGGACGCCCGTGCCGGGGGCGGCCGTCAGCGGCCGGTGACCCGAGCGACGATCTCTTCCTGGATCGATCGCGGGGTGGCCTGGTAACTACCGAAGTGCATCGTGTAGTTGGCCCGGCCCTGGGTCTTCGAGCGGAGGTCGGTCGAATACCCGAACATCTCCGACAGCGGCACCTCGGCGTCGATCACCTGGTTGGCGCCGCGCTGTTCCATCTTGCCGACCTTGCCGCGCCGGCTGTTGAGGTCGCCGATGACATCGCCCATGTAATCCTCGGGCGTGACGACCTCGACGTCCATGATCGGCTCGAGCAGCGTTGGCTTCGCCTTGCGGGCGGCCTCCTTGAAGGCCATCGTGCCGGCGATCTTGAACGCCATCTCCGACGAGTCGACGTCGTGGTAGTCGCCGTCGGTCAGCTCGACGCGCACGTCGACCATCGGGAAACCGGCGAGGACCCCCGAGGTGAGCGCCTCCTCGACGCCGTGGCCCACCGACGGGATGTACTCCTTGGGAATGCGTCCGCCGGTGATGTTGTCCTCGAAGCTGAACCCGCCGCCGGGGCCGGTGGGGATGACGTTGATGACGATCTTGGCGTACTGGCCCGAGCCACCGGTCTGCTTTTTGTGCAGGTAGGTGTGCTTGATGACCTCCTGGGTGAGGGTCTCGCGGTAGGCGACCTGGGGCTTGCCGACCGTGGCGTCGACCTTGAACTCCCGCAGCATGCGGTCGACGATCACCTCGAGGTGCAACTCGCCCATGCCGGCGATGATCGTCTCGGCGGTCTCCTCGTCGGTGCGCACCTGGAAGGTGGGATCCTCCTCGGCCAGCGACACCAACGCCTTGGACATCTTGTCCTGGTCGGCCTTGGTCTTGGGCTCCACCGCGACGTGAATCACCGGGTCGGGGAACTCGAGCGACTCCAGCTGGATGAAGGCGGACGGATCGCACAGCGTGTCGCCGGTGCGGGTGTCCTTCATGCCGATTGCCGCGACGATGTCGCCGGGGCCGACCCACTCCTGTTCGATCTGATCCTTGGCGTGCATCTCCAGCAGGCGGCCCATGCGCTCCTTGTTGCCGCTCCTGGTGTTCAACACCTGATCGCCCTTGGTGATCTTGCCCGAATACACCCGGAAGTAGGTCAACTTGCCGACGTGGTCGGCGGTCATGATCTTGAAGGCGAGGGCGCTGAAGGGCTCGTCGTCCTCGGGGGCCCGGGTGATCGGCTCGCCCTTGCGATCGGTTCCGTCCACCGGCGGAAGGTCGAGCGGGCTGGGCATGTAGAAGCAGACTGCGTCCAGCAGCGGCTGCACACCCTTGTTTTTGAAGGCGGTGCCGTTGAGCACGGGCACGAGCCCGTGGTTCAGGGTGGCCTCGCGCAGGGCGGCCCGCAGCTCGGCGGGGCTCAGCTCCTCCTCGTTGATGAACTTCTCCATGACCGTCTCGTCGGTCTCGGAGAGCACGTCGATGAGTTCCTGGCGGTACTCGTCGGCCAGGTCGACCAGGTCGGCGGGAATGTCGGTGACCTCCCACGACGCGCCCAGCTCCTCGCCGTCCCAGATCCACGCCTGCATCGTGACCAGGTCGACGATGCCCGCGTACTGGGCCTCGGAGCCGATCGGCAGCTGGATGACAGCCACCTTGGCGTTGAGGCGCTCCTTGATCGAGGCCAGCGCGCCGAAGAAGTCGGCACCGGTGCGGTCCATCTTGTTGATGAAGCACATGCGAGGCACGTGGTACTTGTCGGCCTGACGCCACACGGTTTCGGTCTGCGGCTCAACGCCGGCCACCCCGTCGAAGACGGCGACGGCGCCGTCGAGCACCCGCAGCGAACGCTCCACCTCGACGGTGAAGTCCACGTGGCCCGGCGTATCGATGATCTGGACGCGGTGGTCCACCTTGTTGACCGTGTCGGTCCAGTGCGCCGTCGTGGCCGCCGACGTGATCGTGATGCCCCGCTCCTGCTCCTGGACCATCCAGTCCATCGTGGCGGCGCCGTCGTGCACCTCACCAATCTTGTAGCTCTTGCCGGTGTAGAAGAGGATCCGCTCGGTCGTGGTGGTCTTACCGGCATCGATGTGGGCCATGATGCCGATGTTGCGGGTTCGTTCGAGGGGAAGGTCTGACATGATCTAACTCGGTTCCTACGTCTGGGTGAGCTTCGGTGGGGTGTCGTCGGTTGTGGGGATGTCTGCGTGATCCAGACGGATGTGGTGGCAACGCCGACCGGTGAAACGGCCGAGGCTCGGGCGCTACGGCCCGAGCCATCGACAACTTCTGGACTGCGACCGTTGCCGAGGTGCTACCAGCGGTAGTGGGCGAAGGCCTTGTTGGATTCGGCCATCTTGTGGAGGTCGTCGCGGCGCTTGACCGAGGCTCCGATACCGTTGGAGGCGTCGAGCAGCTCGTTGGCCAGGCGTTCGGCCATCGAGCGCTCCCGGCGCTGGCGGGAGTAGCCGACAAGCCAGCGGATCGCCAGCGTGTTCGACCGGCGGGGGCTGACCTCGACGGGGACCTGGTAGGTGGCGCCACCGACACGGCGGCTACGAACCTCGAGGGCCGGCTTGACGTTGTCGATCGCCCGCTTGAGGGTGCCGACGGGCTCCGAGCCCGTCTTCTCCTCGATCATGGTCAGTGCGTCGTAGACGATCTTCTCGGCCAGCGAGCGCTTGCCGCGCCGAAGCACCTTGTTGACGAACTGGGTGACGAGTACCGAGTCGTAGACCGGGTCCGGGGAGAGTTCGCGACGGGTCGCTGGTCCTTTACGGGGCATTTCAGCTCTCCTTCTTGGCGCCGTAGCGGCTTCGGGCCTGGCGACGGTCGCGCACGCCGGCGGTGTCGAGGGTGCCTCGGACGATCTTGTAGCGAACGCCGGGCAGGTCGCGCACCCGGCCACCGCGGACCAGGACGATGCTGTGCTCCTGCAGGTTGTGACCCTCGCCGGGAATGTAGGCGGTCACTTCCATCCCCGAGGACAGCCGCACGCGAGCCACCTTGCGCAGCGCCGAGTTCGGCTTCTTGGGGGTGACGGTGTACACGCGGGTGCACACCCCACGACGCTGGGGGGCGCCCTTCAACGCAGGCGTGGTGTTCGTCTTGCGCTTGGTAGAACGGCCATTTCTGACCAGCTGTTGGATGGTGGGCACGTGTGACCTCTTCGTGGATGTAGTACGGATGTGGGGGCGTAGCGGACGGCAGCGACACAGGCGAGCCGCCGGCGCAGGGCCCCCGGAGGAAGCCCGCCGAAGCGGCGCACGCGAGCCTGCGCGCAGAAGGGCTGACCACCCTAGCGAGCAGTGCCCGAGCGGGCAAAGCCCACCCGGGCAGGGCGCCGGGTGGGATCGGGTCGGTGCCCTTCCCGGCCATCCACTCAGATGCCTCGTCTCCCCGACGTTCAGGCGAGGGCGGGCGCTGCCAGCTCCAGCTGATCTGCGGCGGCTTCGGCCTTCGACGCACTGCGGGTGATGCGCTTGCGGTCGGCGCCCCAGGCGCACAGCAGGTCGATCATCAACGAGCGGGTCAGGCCGGGCAGGTCTGAGATGGCGCCGTCGGGCAGGTTGGTGAAGAGCGAGGCGCCGTTCAACATGGCGACAAACTTGGCCGCACGCCGATCGGCGTCGACCTTGTTCAGCACGCCCGCTTCGACGGCTTCGTCGATGAGTTCCCGGACAAGGGTGGCCCACTGACCTGCGGCCTCCAGCACGGTGGCCTGATCCTCGGGGAGGATGGAACGCCCGCCGTCGGTCAGCAGGAGCAGCTGGAGAAAGAAGTCGTCGCGCAGGGATCCGGGGGCCCGAACCACGAACTCGACGAAGGTGGTCAGGCCGGCCTCGGCCTTACCCTTGGCGTCGAGGCGACCCATCTCGCTCTGCCAGCGCGGGGCGGCATCGGCATAGGTGGACGTCAAACGTCCGATCGCCAGCACCTGCAGCTCGGCGACCAATGCAGACTTGGAGGCGAAGTACGTGTACGCCGTGCCGACCGCAGCACCCATCTCACGTGCGAGGGCCTGCATCGTCAACGCCTCCAGCCCGCCGTTGAGAACGATGCGGATGGCGGTGTCGATGTACTCCTGGCGCTTGCGCTGACGGTTCGCCGCCCGCCCGGTGGGCGCTGTGGTCAAGGTTTGGGTCATGGTCGTACTCCAATTGGGTGGCTTGAAGGCCGTTGTGTTGTGGTTGATCCCATTCGCCGGATTGGTCGGGCAGGGATGTGATCGCCCGTAGGATTGACATCCGATGACGCCTGGTACCCGTTTTCGCCACCGAGCAACCACGAGTGCATCCCGGTGGGCGGTTGCGCTCCGGGCGCTGCGTCGCGCTGCGGCTCGTCTTGCTGCACGACGTCGGTCGGGTTCGGTTGAGAACTATCTCGACGAGATCGTACGAGACGCTGTGGATATTCCCATGTCATCGAACGAGATATCTCACTCACGAACCTCACACGTCGGCCCCCTCTTCGATCCAACCGAACGCAGGTCGGTCGGACGACCACCTACCGATGAATCTAAGCACCGATCCACTCAATTGTCCACCACGTTCAATCAATCCGAAATGATCGAACGGTCGGATTCGTGAAAAATCTCGCCATCGTGGCACCGAGCCCCGTCCCGTTTCGCGAGGGCGGCGCCGAACGGCTCTGGAACGGCCTAGCGGTAGAACTCCGACGCCAAGGAACCCCCACCGAGCTGCTCAAGACACCGGTAAGGGAACGCACGCTCACCCAACTCGTCACCGGTTACGCCGCCTTCGCCGAATGGGATCTCGCACATTTTGACCAAGTGATCACCGGCAAGTACCCGGCGTGGGCGGTCGATCACCCCAACCACCGGTTGTGGATGTTGCACCCGCTGCGCGGGCTGTACGACCGCTATCCGACGCACCTGCCTGCCGGGCCCGGCCGGCGAGTCGACCCGGACCTGGCCGCTGCGCTCGAACTCCCCGGGCGCTTGGCCGCCCGCGCCTCCGCATCCGGCGTGATCCTCGAGATCGCCGACCGTCTCGCCCGGGCCGCCGAGCGGCTCGGACCCGACCACCCCGACCTGGCGATCCCCTCGCCGACGGCGCGAGCGCTGGTGCAGGGGCTTGACCACCACCTCCTCGCCGCCTCGCGGGTGCGTTCGCACGCCGCCATCAGCGCCGAGGTGGCCACCCGGCCCGCCTGGTTCCCACCCGGAATCCGCCCGCTGGTGGTCCATCCCCCGCTCGACACCGACTGGGCGGCCGTCCTCGCCGGCCTCGCTCCCCCCGAGCGCACACCGGGGGCGCCGCTGCGCGTGCTCAGCGTCGGCCGGCTGGAACGGGCCAAGCGCCACGACCTGGCGATCGCCGGCGTGAAGGCCATGACGCGCCCGGCCCGTCTGCGCATCGTCGGCACTGGTCCCGATGCTGATCGTCTGGCCGAGCTGACGGCCGACGACGAGCGAATCGAACTGCTCGGCGGACTCGATGACCGGGCCCTCGCTGAGGCCTACGGCTGGGCCGACGTGCTGTGTTTCACCTCCGATCGCGAGGACTACGGCCTGGTCACGCTCGAGGCGCTCACCGCCGGGCGGGGCGTCATCGCCACCACCGACGCTGGAGGCGCGTTGGAGCTGCTGAACGATTCGGGCGCCACCGGTGCGTCCCATGAGGCCGACGGCCCGGCGAACGGGATGGTCGTCGCGCCCCGGGCGAACAACCTCGGCGATGCGCTCGACTCGATTGCGGGCACCGACGGGCTGGTCGAGCGGATGGGTGAGGCCGCCCGCATCTCATCAACCGCACTGTCGTGGGAGCGCACCATCGAGGCGCTCGTCGATCCGCCTCGAAAGCGTCGGGTGGCCGGCGCCCCCGGGCCGGTCCAGCAAGCTGGCCAAGGTCCGTCGGTCGTGGCGCTCAGCACCTACCCGATCGGCGAGCGCCGCCAGGGCGGAGAGCTGCGGGCGTTCCACCTGCTCGCCGGCCTGGCCGACGCCGGGGCGCAGGTGTTGGTGGTGTCGCTCACCACCGATGCCGACCGGGCGGGCCGGCGTCGCCTGGCACCCGGATTCGACGAGGAGACCGTCGCCATCTCCCCCCGCCAGAGCGAGGCCGAGCACCGCATGCGGCTCGTCTCCACCACCCACGCCATCACCGACATCGCTGCGTCGCTGTTGTGGTCGGCAACCCCCGAGTTCACGGCGTCGGTCCGGGCCGAGTTGGCCGACGCCGCTGTCGCCGTGTTGGTCCAGCCCTACCTGGCGAGTGCGTTGGCGGCGCTGGCTCCCCGCCACCTGCCGGTCGTCCTCGATGCCCAAAACCACGAGGCGACGATGAAGGCCTCACTCCTGGGAGGCACACGCGGTGGGCGGTGGCTGGCTCGGGCGGCCGCCGACGCCGAACGGCTGGCGCTCGATCTGGCGGCTGCGGTCGTGACGACCACCGCTCAGGACGCAGCGCTGTTTCGCCGCGTCGACGGCGTCGACGCGGACGCGCTGCACGTCATCGCCAACGGTGCCTCCGTCATCGGCTCGCCCTTCACCGATGGGGCCGAGCGCAGCGCTCTCGGGGACCGCCTCATCGGACAGCTCGGACTGGGCGGGCCGCCTGCGTCGGTCGGGACCGGCCTCCGGCCTCGACGCCGCCTGGCGGTGTTCGTCGGCTCCGGCCATCCGCCCAACGTCGACGCCGCCCAGCGCATCGTCGACGCCGTCCGCCATCGCAACGATGTGGCGGTCGCCTTGATCGGCCGCCACTCGGAACTGCTCGGTGGCCGTCTTCCCGACCACATCGTTGCCTTGGGTCGCGTCGAGAACGAGGTGCTGGCTGACTACCTGGCCGGTGCCGACGTAGCGCTCAACCCGGTCGAGGAGGGCTCGGGGTCCAACCTGAAGCTGATCGACTACTTCGCGGCCGGGGTCCCGGTGATCACCTCGCCATTCGGCGCCCGTGGCGTCGCCGACCCGGAGCGGTTCGCCCTGCTCGCCCCCCCGAGGGGCCTGGGCGCCGCCCTCGACGCCTTGTTCGCCGATCCGGACGCACCGACGCGGGCCCGGGCGGCCCGCGCCTACGCCGAAGCACACCTCGACTGGTCGTCGCTCGGTCGGCGCATGGCCGAGGTGACGCTGGCCTTGGCCCGCCCACCTGCCGATCGGGCCGCCGGGCAGGCACCGGCGCCATTCGAGGAGGACCGACGATGAATGCCCCCGGGGATCCCACCAATGCATCGCCAGCCCGCCGAGCGCCCACCCTCCGACCGATCGTGTGGGCCGACGTCACCAACACCGTCGCCAGCTCGGGTACGACCGGCGTCCAGCGCGCCTCCAAGAACCTGCTTGCCCCCTTGGCGGACCGGGACCCGCGCCTCGACCTCCGCCTGATCCGCTGGTGTCCGGAGTGCGCCGCATTTCTGCGCCTCGACGACGACGAGCGACGACGCTTCAGCGATGACGCCCCTCCCCCGGACCGACGGGTGGACCGACTCCCCCAGCGCATCCGACCCGTCGCCCGCCGGGTGGCCGACCGGCCGCTGCTACGGCGGCTCAACGAGGCGATGCGCCGGCGGCGCCGTCCACCCCACCCGGTCGACGCCCATGCCGGCCTGACGGTGAGGATCGACGACGGCACGTTCCTCGACCTCGACGCCGCCTGGCACAACCCGCTCGATCGTCGGGACCTGCTGCCAGCACTGTCGGCGGCCGGCGTCCGCACGGCCGTGCTGTTCCACGACCTGTTCCCGATCGACCACCCTGAGTGGTCCGACCGGGGCACGCGGGAGCTGTTCCCACCGTGGGCCGACGCCCACCTGCGCTTCGACGCGCTGATCGTGGGCAACTCCGACTGGACGCTGCAACGGGCCCTCGATCGACGTCAGGGAATAGGACTGCCCGATCCCGGTGTCTCGGGGGTGGTGCACCTGAGCGGGGATGGAGGTGCGGGCCGTGACGAGCCCGTCGCCCCGCAAGGTCCGACGCCGACGGGCGCCCGGCCCGGCCTCCCTCCTCAACTGCAAACGGCAGGAGCATCCGAACGGCGCCTCGACGGCTACGTCATCTGTGTGTCCACGCTGGAGCCGAGGAAGAACCACCAGGTGCTGCTCGACGCCTTCGATCTGTGGTCACAGCGGACGCCGGGCCTGGGCCTGGTGTTCGTCGGGCGGATCGGGTGGAACACCGAGGCGCTGGTGCGACGTATCGAACGCCACCCCCTGCTCGGCAGCCAACTGTTTTGGTTTGCCCACGCGGACGACGAGACGATGCGCACCCTGCTCGGGGCTGCGACGGTCGCGGCGATGCCCAGCCATGCAGAGGGGTTCGGCCTGCCGGTGTTGGAGGCGCTCGCTCTCGGGGTTCCGGTCGTGACGACGAACGGCGGTGCGCTCGGCGAGGTGGGCGGCGACGTGCCCCTGAGGTTGGCGGCCGATGATTCGGAGGCCTGGGCCGACGCGCTGGTGCGCCACTTCGCCGACGAGGACTATCTCCGGACACGACGGGCCGAGGCCCGACGCGCCGCTGGGGCACTGCCCACGTGGAGTGCGGCCCGGGACGAACTGGTCGAGCTGCTCACCCGCCCCGCTCCCCCGTCCTGAGTTGACCCTCGGCCGGCGGTACAGCCGGTAGCATCGCAAGCCGCATCCGTCTGGTTGCGGAGCCCACCCCGACCCAGAGGTCAGCTGTGTACGACCCCCCGGCCATACCTTCGAGATCGCAGCTCTGACGTGCAGGTCCTGTATCTCTCCAACCGCCCCGAGGTACTCGCCGTCACCGTCGAGTCGTTGCGCACCGCGGTAGCCGAGGAGCTCGAGATCCTGGTCATCACCCCGGCCCCGACCGGCATCGACGGCGTGACCGACCTGATCGAGTCCGAGTTGCTCACCGCGGCCGAGCGGCGGGAGGCCGCTGCCGCCGACCACAGCGGTCGCAACACGATGCTGCGCGACCTGGCGGTGCGCCGGGGCCCAAGCGCCGAGCGGTTTCTGCTCTCCGACGACGACTACCGACCCCTCGGGCTCGTCCCAGCGGACTTCTGGCTGCGGTCGGGCAAGTTGCGCCACTACGTCAGCCACGACCTGGCCCGTTGGCGGCGTCTCAACACCAGCTACGACGGCATCCAGCTCAACACCTGGCTGGCGCTGGCCCAATGGGACTGTCCCCACCTCGGGTACGGCGCCCACCTTCCTCAGATGATCGTCCGCGAGCATTGGCTGGAGGCCTTCGACTCCTGGGCCGCGCTGTCGCAGGCGACCGCAGCGGCCGGGCACCCGGCCGGTTGGCTGGTGGACGAATGGTCGCTGCCGCTCAACTGGGGGCGTGGCCGCCACCCGGGCGACTACCACGAAGCCGAACCGCACCGCACCCTGTGCTGGCCGCAGTTCCCGTGGGAATGGACCCGCGACTACCGGGCGCCCCGCTACGACTTCGAGAACTTCTACCCGCAGCATTACCAGCCCGGCGGGCTGTTCGAAGGACTCCCCGAAGTTGCACCGGCCAACCCGGCGGCTGCGGCGGCGACAGCCTTCGAAAAGGCGCGCCGCTGGCACGAACTGGAACGCACGATGGTCGACCTGCGGGTTCCCGACGGCCTGGTCACGCCATGGACGGGGAGCGCGTCGAAGCGCACCGCACTCGCCGGGCTCCGGCTGGCCAAACGCTTTCGTACCTGGAGCGACCTGGCTGCGGCGGGCCGCGACGAAGACGTAAGCGAGGACCTCCGCCATGGCTGAGCCCACTGACCTGACCCCGGCCGACACCGACGCTACGGCCCGCTCACGCTCCCTCGCCGACCTTCCCCGATGGGAATTGTTCCTGGCGCTGTCGATGGTGGCGATCGGGCTCATCGCCCGCCTGTGGCCCCGAGGGCCCTTGTGGCTGGACGAGGCGCTGTCGGTCAACATCGCCCGCGTCCCGTTCGACGAGCTGGGCGCTGCGCTCAAACAGGACGGCCATCCACCGCTCTACTACGCCCTGTTGCATCTGTGGACCGACCTGGCCGGCACCTCGACCGCTGCGGTGCGAGCGCTGTCGGTGTTCTTGTCCTTCGCCGCCTTCCCCCTCGTCTGGATCGTGGCCCGCCGTGCGGGCGGCGTCCGGGTGGCACTGTGGTCGGTGTCCGTGTGGGCCGTGTTGCCCTACGGCGTCCGCTACAGCACCGAAACCCGCATGTATGTGCTGATGATGGTGTTGGTGCTCGCCGGGTGGTGGTTCCTCGAACGGCTCTGGACCGAGCCGCGTTGGCCGGACGCTGTCGCCTTCGCCCTGATCGCCAGCGCCCTGTTGTGGACCCACTACTGGTCGATGTGGCTGCTCGCCGCAGTCGGTTTGGCCACGCTGCTCCGCTGGTGGCTCAACCGCACCGAGGCCCAGGCGTTGCGGGAGCTTCTCCTCACCGGCGGAGCGCTGGGCGTCGCCGGGCTGAGCTTCCTCCCCTGGGTGCCCACGCTGTTGTTCCAGTCCCAACGAACCGGCACACCATGGGGCGGCGTCGAGCGACCGACGACCGCCGTGGTCATCACGATCATCGAGTTCGCTGGTCGAGCATCCGCCGAGCCCCAACTGATGACCTACGCCCTGGTGCTGCTGGTCGTCATCGCCCTGGTCGGCCATAGGCGAGGTGGTGACAAGTGGGCGCTCGTGCTCGCAGGCCCGGTTCGTCACGGCGCCCTGTGGGCGCTCGGCCTGGCGGCGGCCACCCTCCTGATCGGTTCGACGATCGCGATGGTCGGTGGTGCCACGTTCGTCAGCCGCTACGCCGCAGTGATCTACCCGATCGCCGTCGTGCTGATCGGGTGGGGTCTGGCCAGCTGCCCGCCACGGCTGCGCGGCACCCTGGCGGCGGTCGTGCTCGCCGGTTCACTGGTGGGTGTGGCCCTCGAAGTCTCCATGCCCCGCTCGATCTCCGGTGTCGCCGCCGACGTGATCGCGGCCGACGCGCCGGACGCCCTGGTCGTCACCTGTCCCGACCAGCTGTCGGTGGCGCTCAGCCGTGAACTGGACGACGGCCAGGAGATCGTGTCGTATCCGGACCTGGGCTCGGACCCGAGGTTCGTCGACTGGGTCGACTACGAGGAACGGATCGACGATGCCGATCCGGCGACGGTCGCCGCCGAGGTGTGGCGGCTGGCCGACGGCCGGCCGGTCGTGCTGGGCTCCGCCGACACCTACGTCACCCACCGCACCGCCTGCCCGGCCTTCCTGCGGGCGCTCGCCGACGGTCACCAACAGCGTGACCTACTGGTCACCACCGGCGACGACGCGTTCGAGCACATGTCACTGCTGCTGCTCGAGCCGTGAGTGCCGTGCCCGCTGCCGCGTCACCGGTCTCGAACGAGCCGACGGAAGGGGACGCCCTCGCCGGGCCGGATCGCTGGCGCAGCTGGGTGGCCGGCCGTGGCCGGTCCTGGTGGCTGACGCTCGTCGGCGCATGGGTCGCCGGCCGGGTGTTGGTGGCCCTGGGTGTGCTGGGCGCCGCGCAGTTCGCCGACCGGGTCGACACGGCCCAGTCCAGCGTGCTCGCCATGCGATGGTGGGCGTGGGACGCCGGCTGGTACGACCGCCTGACCGGCGAGGGCTGGGCGGTCCTCGGCGCGGAGGGCTACCGCTTTTTTCCGGGATACCCCCTGGCCGCCGAGCCCCTCGCCACCGTGTTCGGGCACCGCTTCGCGCTGTTCGCCGTCAGCTGGATGGGGGCCCTCACCGGGATCGCGCTGGCCGGGGAGCTGACCCGGCGGGCCACCGACGACGAGGCCCTCGCCCGCCGGGTGATGGTGATCACCGGCGTCTTCCCGGCAGCGCTGGCCCTGGTCATGCCCTACAGCGAGGGGTTGGCCCTCACTCTGGTGGCAGCCGCCCTGCTGGCGTTGCTCCACCGCCGGTGGGCGTGGGTCACCGTGCTGGCACTACTCGCCTCGGTGGTACGCCCGACCGGGGTACTGCTGGTCGTCCCGATCGCCATCGAGGCGTGGCGGGCCTGGTCGCGCTCGCCGAGCCGGGCCCGAGCCGGCATGCTCGCCGCGCTGGCGGCGCCGGTCGTCGGGCTGGCGGCCGTGTTCGCCTGGGTGGGGGTGGCCGCCGACGACTGGGGGTTGCCCCTGTCGGTCCAACGCCAGATCCGGGGCGGGTTTCTCGATCCGGT
>JACDJB010001977.1_pt1 | contig 15637 bp, 5 predicted proteins | sample 7454121 | NCBI WGS metagenome assembly JACDJB01 (sample SAMN14253290, study PRJNA609438) | sludge metagenome | isolation source: sludge after 25d culture with pyrite | collected 2018-12-20 | reverse complement strand
TGAGCGGCAAACTTTGCATCAACCGATTTCTCAAACCCCTCTTCCAGCCTGGAATTAAATAAAGCTACACCAACCTTTTCAATCAAACCCGGAATATCGTGCGGCACATAAAATGAATACTGCCAACCGTTCCCTTCCACAAAATATTTACCTGAAAATGGGTTGTAGGTTTCAAGCCAATCCCCCGATGAATCTTTTGGCACGATATATTTCAAGTCAGGATGAAAGTGATTTTTCCAATTTTCCGAACGTTTCATCAGGTATTCATAATCTTTGGTTTTGCCCAAAGTTTTAGCCATTTGAGCTACGCAAAAATCGTCGTAGGCATAATCCATTGTCCGGCTTGCCGGGTTCATTTCGTATGGAACGTATCCTTTTTCAGCATAAACATCGAGAAACTCGTTGCCTGCCAGGCCCGAACACGGCAGCAACCTTCTCCCCTGTTCGGTCACCGTGTGACGAACCGCCCGGTAGGCTTCCTCTACATCAAAATTCCGTATGCCTTTTTGGTATGCCCCCACTATCATTGCGGTTTCATGCGAAACACCCATTATTCCCGTGTACTCCACTCCAGTTGGCCCAACGCTCGTCCAACCGTTTTTTCTGAAAAGTTCCAGTTGAGCTTCAATATAATTCTCCATAATATCGGGGGTCACCAGAGACCACAGGCTGTTAAGGTTCCAAAATGAATTCCAGAAAGAATCGCCTCCAATCATCCTTTGACCATCCGGCATCTGCTCAACGGTTTCACATGGGCCCATGTATTTGCCATCTACATCGCTCCAGGTTTGCTTGGCGGCATAGCAACGGTAAAAGTTGGTATAAAACTTCACCTTTTCTTCATCAGTTCCGCCTTCCACTTCAATTTTACTTAACAGTTGGTTCCAGGTTTCACGAGCAGCTTCCTTTACCGCCTCAAAGTTCCATTTAAAATTTCCCAATTCTGTTTCTAAGTTTAACCTTGCCTGATCTACACTTACCAAAGAAATACCCGATTTTACCATCACCACATCACCTGCCTGGGTGTTAAAGGTAACATAAGCACCTATATCGTTTTTCCCAAAAATTACAGTTGTGTCCTTATTTAATTTCCCCTCATTCCAGCCGTTAAAGGTATCAAAAGGGGTATCAAATTCGAGAATGAAATTCAAAGTATACTCATTCCATTCATCTTGCCCAATCCTGCATTTTGCAAATCCCTCGATTTCACTATTACTCACTTTAAGTATTTTAGCCTCCAGAACAGAATATCTGTATTCAGCCGGGAAAAGTAAATCGATAAGTATTCTCGATTCTTCTTTCTGAGGGAAGGTGTATTTCTGAAAACCACATCGTGTAGTTGCAGTCATTTCAGCAAATACGTCATGATCAAAGAGGTGTACGGAATAATATCCCGGTGAAGCTTTTTCTGTTTTTTTTTCAATTCTGGAATGGTATCCGGCACCTCCTCCCTTATAGGCAGCGTCAACGGGTCTGTCTTCAAATACAAGGTCAGTGGTGGTGGGCATCATTCGCAAGCCAGCCATGGTCCAGGCATGAATATGGCTAAATCCGGATATGCTGTTTATGGCATATTCATATCCACCCATCCACACATGACCTTGATTATCTGGACCAAGCTGTACCATCCCAAAAGGAACTGTTGCATAGGGCCCGAGCATCCATCTGGAATTAGAGGTTCCTATAAAAACATCAACCCAATCGACTGGTTTCAAGTCGTCTTTTCGTGTATTGCACCCAACCTGAGCTATAAAGGCAAACACCAGAAATATACATATTGGTTTCATTTGTATGTTTTTTAATTGGAGTTCCTGAAATAAGTCATAGACATGGGAGCATCTTTGGGATGACTTCCCCAGCTTTTATTTGGTGTATCTCCCATAATTAAAATCAAATTTCCTCCTTCAACCAGGTCACGGTGAAAAAACCAGGATTTCGACAAATCTTTCCCGTTAAGCGTAGCAGACTGTATGTATTTATTGGTATGGGAAACATTTTTGGCTTCTATTACAAATTTTTTCCCCGGATAGTAGTCCGGATTCAGATGAATGGTAATTTTTTCAAACAGCGGGCTGCCAATTTCATAAAACGGCTCAACCGACGCCCCGCCATTGGTTTGAAACAGGCCCATAGCGCTCATTACAAACCAGGCGCCCATTTGTCCTTCATCCTCGTCGCCCAGCCAGCCATGAAGCGGTGTGGAGCCATAGTATCTATCCATAATCTCCCTGACCCATTTCTGAGTCAACCAGGGTTTGCCGGAAAAATTGAAAAGCCAGGCAGCCTGCATGTTGGGCTGGTTGCCGTGATTGATATAATGGGAGCCGAACCGGTCGCCGGTGGCATTGAAATTGGCTTTCACCGAATTTTCAAATCCCTCATTGAGCCGACGGTTAAACTCATCTTTGCCCATGAGCTTTATGAGGCCATTCACATCGTGCGGCACAAAAAAGGTGTATTGCCATGAATTTCCTTCCACGAATTCATTTCTCGGTGAGCTCAATGGATTAAATTCTTCCCGCCATCGGCCATCGGCATGTCTGGGACGCATAAATTTTGTTTCGGGATCAAACATGTTCCGGTAATTACCGGCACGTTTCAAAAATGCTTTGTATTCACCCTTTTTATTCAAGGCTTTGGCCAGTTGCGATACACACCAGTCATCGTAAGCATATTCCAGGGTATTGGAGACATAGATTTCCTCGGTGGGCACATATCCTAACGTCATGTACGACTCCAGTTGCATATTTCCAACTGCACCGCCACATTCATATTTTTGTCCGGGCACAGTTTGCTGATGAAGGATTGCTTCCCAGGTTGTTTCTATGTCAAAATCCCGGATACCTTTCTGGTAAGCACTCACAATTAAAGGGATGGAGTGTGATGCCACCATGATGCTGGAATATTCAAGGCCGGCTGGTCCTTTGGGTAGCCATCGGCCGTCGCGATACATCTGCAAAAGTGATTTCACCCATTTTGAAGCGATATCAGGGTTCACGAGGGTCCACAACTGATTCAGGTTCCAGAAGGTGTTCCAAAAAGCATCACATCCATACATGGGTGAATCCGGGTCGTCGAGTTGTCTTATCTCTTCACAGGGGTCACGGTACTTCCCGTTTACATCGCTCCAGATTGTGCGCGCCACGTAAGAGCGATAGAGGTTGGTATAGAACTTTTTCTTATCCACCTCGGTTCCTCCCTCCACCTCTACCTTTCCTAACAAATTATTCCAGACTGCTCTGGCATTGTCTTTTACCCCATCAAAATCCCAACCAAAAGGCTCAACTAATTCCTTTTGAAGATTTAATTTTGCCTGCTCAATGCTTACCAGAGAAATGGCTGTTTGCATTAAAACTTGTTCATCCTGCCCGGTTTCAAAATCCACATAAGCTCCTACATCCCCCTCACCGGTAATTTCGGTAACGTTGTTCACAATATCTTCACCTACCCATCCACCAAAGGCTTTAAAAGGTTTGTTAAACCGGGCTACAAAATGAACAATATAATCGTTGAACCCGGCACTGTTTTGTTGCGAGTAGCCTTCAATTTCAGTATCGCTTACCTTTGTAATTTTCGCATCCAGCAATATGGTTTTGTATTCCTGGGGGAAAAGTAAATTAAAGAGTACATGCCCTTCTGTGGTTTCGGGGAAAGTGAACTTAAAAAAACCACACCGGGTGGTACTGGTAAGTTCCGTTTTAATATTAAAATCGACCAAATCAACCGAATAGAATCCGGGACTTGCCACTTCGGTGGTTTTGTCAATCCTGGAACGATGGCCCGATGTCTTCCTTCCCGTGCTGATGGGTGCATCTGCATGAGGATAAATATAAGGGTTCAGTATCCCCTCAGTTGGCATTACAGATAGACCGGCCATAGTCCAGGCATGGATGTGGCTAAACCCGAAAACACTTCCTATGGTATATTCATAACCTGCCTTCCAGTTTTGTGCCTGGTTATCGGGACTTAGCTGCACCATTCCAAAAGGCAGCGTAGGTCCGGGTGTAAGCATCCACCGCGATTCGGAAGTTCCCATCAACGGGTCGGCGTAATCAACAGGTTGTTTTTTCTGAGAAATACCATTAATTCCGGTTAGTATAATCAGAATAATTATAAAAAATAGTTGTTTCATTTTTAAGATTAAATTTGTAATCTGAATTATGTTTCCTTTAGTTACTGACTCATCTTGAGTAATTTTTTCCGATACCAGCCGGTTTCCGTTCCCCATTTATTGTTGGCCCGTCCCCCATTTCCAGTATCTAAAATCAGACCCAGCGGATGCAAGCTTCTGAAGGTTTCCACCTCCAGTCGTCCACAAAAAAGGGGAGAAAATCAAACCTTCAATTCATTCATCTAATCCCCACAGTTTATTGGGCTCCGGTCCCAATTCAAGTTCAAGTGTTCCACCCTTCAAAAAATCAGAAGCCGGAAACTGAAAATTTTTCCATTCTTTTCCATTTAGCCAGGCATTTTGAATATAAATATCATCCGAATTTGACCTCGTTGCATTTATTTCAAAAGTTACAGTTTCATTTGCATTTACCAGAGAGGGGAATTTTAATATAGTTTTATCAAACAGTGGTGTTGTTATATCGATTTTAGGAGATTCACCCACACACCCCTGCACATCGAACAGACCGATTGCCATTAATACTCCAAGTGCACCTAATTGTCCCTGGTCTTCATCCCCATTATAGCCTGTATATGGGTCAGTGCCTCCATAAGTAATTTCCTTTACCTGATTCACCCAGTATTGCGTTTTCCAGGGAGCGGCTGCATAGCTGAACAGATGAGCCATAGAACATGAAGGTTGATTCTCATAATCCACCCAACCGGTTCCGTGTTCGCCATGCGGTGTAACAAACCGATATGGGCGTGCTTTGATAAAATTTGACTCGAGTTTTTGTGCGAATTTTTCGCTTCCGCCCATCTCTTCAATGAGCCCTCCGATGTTTTGCGGAACATAAAATGAGTAGGTAGCAGAATTTCCTTCGATAAATCCCGGAGCGTTGAACTTTCCGTTTAGCGAAATCGGCGAAAACCCGTCCATCCATTTGCCAGATTCATGACGCGGACGAGCCCAGCCAATTTCAGAATCAAACACATTCCGCCAACTTTCGGAACGTTTCATGAACAATTCAGCATCTTCATTTTTTTTCAATAATTTTGCCATGACTGCAATGCACCAGTCCTGGTAGGCATATTCAAGGGTCATAGCAGTTCCCCCCCGATGATAACCGGCACCCCGATTTGCAATTTCTACCGGAATGTATCCCAGGTCAACAAACCAGTCGATTCCACCGCCGGCAGGATTTTTCCCTGCCTCGTAGCCCGCACGGTCGCGTATCCCGCCGGGGAAGGCGTTTTTTCTGGATGCAGTGTATGCCATCTGTGGATCGAATGTGGCGCGGCCGGTTGACATCAAGGCTGCAAGCAGGGGAGTTGCATGGTCTCCAACCATTACAAATGAGTAATTTCCGCCCCATGAGCACCTTGACATCATTCCAGCATTCCTGTAATAATCAAGGAATGTTTCCGCCATCCAGTTTCCATATTCCGGGTAAACGAGCGACCACAAAATGTTCAGGTTCCACTGGGAGCCCCACAACCCGTCGCCGTCTAAAAACTGTCTTGCTGGTTTTCCATTTTCATGCAGAGGCAACTGACGTATAACAGGTTGCGGGCCGGTCCAGTCGGCGTAGGAGCCGTCAACATCGTTTGAAACTCTTTTTGACGCGGTGTGGAACAAGTCGGTGTATAACTTCACCTGCTGTTCGTGCGTACCCCCCTCCACTTCGATTCTTCCCAGGTATTCATTCCACTTTATGTCAGCCTCTTCAGCTACCCGGTCAAAATCCCACTGAGGCAATTCGGTTTCCATGTTCAAATGGGCATTTGGTATGCTCACATATGAAACCCCCACTTTAAGGAGTATTTCTTCTCCTTCATGCAAATTGTTGTAGGTAACAAAAACTCCACTTCCTTCACCACAGACTATATTATCATCCGGTTTGACAAAAACGGTAGTGTCGCCTTTCTCGGATTTCTGCCATCCAGCAAAATCGTTGAATGGTTTACTGAACCGGGCAACAAAATACACCATAAAAGGCTTTTTGCGCCTGAAGGTAGGAGCCATCACCGAATAGCCTTCTATTTCATTATTATCTGATTTTCTGGCCCAGGCATAAAGCATTTTGGTAGGCCCAACAGGCGCCCCGATGTCGAATAAAACATGAGCCTCTTCAGAAGCAGGAAACACATACCGATGCATTCCAACCCGACAGGTTGCCGTAAGCTCTGCAGTTATTTTATAAGCTTCCAAAACAACTTTGTGGTAACCGGGTTTTACGATTTCCTTTTCGTGTGAAAATGGTGATTTGCTGGCTTCGATTCCAAGATTTCCTTTACAAGGTCCGGTAACCGGCATTACAGGAATGCCGGCAGTTTGAGCATTGTGGATATGGGAAAAATTCAGGATGTACTCATCATCATACAGGTAGCCCGAATTCCAGAGATCACCGTGCCTGGTGTCGGGCGACAAAGCAACCATGCCGTAAGGCAAGGTTGCTGAAGCAAAATAGTCGAACCTCGACTTATGGGTATCAATCAAAGGATTTACCAGGCTTGTGAAATCTGATTTTGTTTTATTTTCAGATAAATCAGAAACGCATCCTGAAAGAAAAAGGATAATATAAATAAGAATGCCAGTGCGCATAAACTATAGTTCTACTTCGATAAACTTGACCTCATTGGGATTAAAAGAAATATTATTTATATCCAAGTCTTCAATTAACTCTCCCATAACATTCACCTGCTTTATGGTTTTAACCGGACGAGTTGTAATTTGCGAGGAAAGTCCGATTTTTGCCGGTTTGCCGTCAATTTCCCTGAAATGCAGCATAACGCTTCCGTTTCCGTTAAAGGAAGGTCGGCTGTTGATGAGCATTACATTTTCATCCCCTGCAATATTCATAGTTTTAAACAGAGGTTGGGTTAATTCATTTTTACCGGCAGGAAAAGTGCGCGTGGGAAGCGGATTACGGACACCCCATGCAAATTTAGTTGCGGCTGTTACTGTTGTATCAGTGGTGGCCGAAATGGTATAGGTCCAATTTACTGTTCCTTCCTGAAAAGCTCGGAAGTTGGTAAACCAGTAGTTGTTCATCACCCACGAATAGAGCCAGGGTTTCCCGGGTTTGGGATAGCGTTCAAATTTACCCATGTTGAAATCGCTGAAATGCCAGAGGGGAACCTCGTCGCTTACTATTATAATCTGCCCTTTCGGACCTTTAACCGAGACGAAATTCTGGGCTACGTTCCAGTCGGAAGACGAACCAGAAAGTTGGTCCCCCTGAGTCAGACTGCCGCCAATAGTTTCGAAAGTTATTCGCGAATCAGGCAAACGGAATGGAAAAGCCACATACAACCCTTCCGGATCGGTAATGATTTCTTTGCTGGCCTTATAGGTAAACTCAACTTTCTTAGAATTGTTAAACAGGCGTATTTCCCATTGTATCCCTTTGGGTTCTCCTTCTTTTCCCTTGGTAAAACCTTCTAAATCGGCTGAAACTTTAAGGCTGTTCCAAATGCTGCCTTTTTCGCCCGGTTCAACATTTACGTTAAAAACAGTTGAATGGGCCGGTTCATATTTATTACGATCGGGAAGCGTTTCTCTTACCGGCTGTCCAATCAGGTATGGATTTTCTGCATCGTACAGGTTTTCCTGAAGTTCTTTGTCGAAAAACTCTTTTATTCCACCGCTATTTTTGTCAATTGAAATTCGGAAGTATTCGTTCTCAAGAACCTCTGTCTTTTTATTTTTTTGGATTTCTGTTACCGCTTTATTTTCATCTGTTATTGCGATTTTCAGGGCTTTGAACCCCAGTGCCGGAACATTGCTGACTTCCAGGTTCCAGTATGCGCCTTCGCGTCTTCCATGTGAAAATTGCACCGGAACATTTTTTTTGCTTTCCAGATCGATAATGGAAAACGCCTTGTCTGAAGGAATGATTTCATAATCGATAAAAAGTTGAACTGTTGCCGACCGGTCCCAGCCCAAAGAATTGACAACATAAATAAGCGGGAAATTTGCTTTTTTAAAAAATTGCTGAAGCCTGCCCAGCGCATCCTCGTGCAAAAGGGTTACTTGTTTCATGGCTTCCCATGCGTAGGCACCTTTTTGAAGCCATTGGCGCATGGAATTGATGGAGAAAGGCTGGGAAATACTTTCAGCTGCGCCGTATGTGTGTTCATTGTAAAATAACGCATTCTCACTAATGTGCCAAATTTTTTGATGAAGGTCTTCACTCAGCTCACCGCCCAGCATTTGCACCATGGCAAACATGCCTTCATCCACCTGTTTCAAATTCTGAGTTTTTCTTACTTCGGCTGTTTCACGAGCTGAGGAACCAAATCCGTCAGACCACCAGTCGAGCCAGGCATTCCGGTAAACCGGCAATTCATCTGCATGATTATTTTCAACGTATTCAAAAAAATCTTTAGTCAGTGCCAATTTTAATTTTGGAGACTCATATTTTTCGTTCCAGGCTTTTATGATTTCACTGGCACCGGTCGAAGGGGGCGCGTTGTCGGTATGATAGCCCGAAAACTGTACCTGAATTTTATCAAACGGGTAGTTCTTCTCTTCCATTTCATTCAGGTAACTGAAGAGCTTGATTTGATCGAAGTTTTCTTCTGAAGGTAACCCCCAAGAATTACCAGTCATATAGTGGTCGCTACGATAAGCCAGCAACCTTTCTCCTGCCGGCGATTCCCACCAGAAACAGGTAGGTTTATCGAAAGGTCGAATGGAACGGGTTTCGTTAATGCCCATGTTAAGGTATTTAACGCCGGTAGCTTTAAAAAAATCTGGCATACACCAGGCGATACCGTTCACGTCGTTTTGCATAGCTGTGTATGCTGGAATATTATATTCACGGAAAAGTTTCAATGGGGTTAGAAAATCGACCATGATGTTTTCATCGGCAATTTCAGCCATGTTAAAAAGCATGGCAGTTACTTCTATCCGGCCTTCTTCAATTCGCTTCATTAAACGTTCGATTTGGGAGACCGGACGGGTTTTTAGGTATTCCTGTGTTACCCATGCCGATTCGCATGTCCACCTGAATTTTGCAGCATCGGGTAGTGCATCGGTTTGGTCACAATAATCTAAAGCGTAATCGATAAAACGCATGTGTTCGGCCAATATTTCAGATTGGGGCCGGGTATAACCGATGTCGGTATGTGAGTGCTGAACGATAAAAATCTCCCATTTTTTAGGAGGGGTAAGCGTAACAGTAAATGTTTCTGCAAGATGATTGTCAATTTTTGCAGTAATCGAAATTTTTTCAGGATTGCTAACAGCCGGGACAGTAAGCAGGAATTTGTTATCCCCTTTTTTCAAGCTGTCTGTTAATAGTCTTTTATGATTATTCAAAAAGCTGATTTGTCCCGGATTTTTCGCCTGATAGCTTGCAACAATCTGTTGGTATTGCTTTCCGTTTTCTTCAAAAAGCACGGGTGCATTTTGAAAGTCCACTTTTGTCGGAGATTCATTTTGAGCACTTGAATGAATTAACCCTGTAAAGTAAGTCAATAGGGCAAACGGGATTATCCAATGTTTTTTTTTTATCACGGTAGTATATTTAAATTATCAGACAGAAAACAGGTAGATCAGTAGGAGGATAGCGATTAATTACGTGAGCAATATATCACACATCTATTTCAGAATGATCAGGAAATCATCCTTTAAGGTATTAAACCGGGCTTCTATCTTTTGAGATAGTCCCAGCAAATAATCAAAAGGATGTGCTCAAACCAATGAACACATCCTTTTATATTAAAACTCTATAAGTCGTGATAATAAGAGTCTCCAATTCGATATTCGAACTCTACAGAATCACCTGGTTTCACTAAGGAAATATCTATCATACCATAATAAACATCACTTTCCTGTGGCCCATCTGTAATTTTAAATACAAAGACTCCTTCACCTTCAAGTGGATTGATTAAAGCAACCGGTGTTCCACTATTATACGCATCCTTTGCATCATTCGAGTTATTAAAATCATAAAGCTCAAAAGTCGATTTTACAAATTCTATGGATTTCCCCGCAGCAACATAATCAGCACCGCCCCGTATTCTCAATTCGTCAGAAACAACAGTAAGTGTAATTATTCCCTCTTCCGAATCAGCAACGTGAGAGTTGGTTAATAAATTGTAACCTGTTTTGGTTGCATCAGTAATGGATAATTCCCCAGCTCTTTTATAGAAAAAATAAGGTTCTCTCACAATGTACTGCTTTTCAACAATATCAGTGTAACTGCCTTTTACCGATTTAAATTGCACCCACATGGTGTCCTGACCTTGAGCAAAATCGGAACCTGAAATCGGAACCATGTCCTTTGATGCAAATTGACCAATTATCGAGTAAGGCTCTGACTGGCTATTCTTTGCCGATACTTCAACCGTACCGTCAATAGGCCCTGAAACAGGATCTACATCAACAAAAAGGTAAGCAACTTCATCGGATCTCACCAACTCCGCTGGTTTTTCCCCATCATAAACCGCAGGTCCAATTATTGTTGTGGCATTTTCCATTTTAACAACAACGGCTGCATAATCGGTTTTTCCGGAAAAAATTACTGTAACCCGATCCCCACTCTTCAGTAAAGGAAGGTCATTCCGGTTAAAATCGAGGGATATAGTACCTCCTGCTTCAACAGTAGCGGTTTGTTCACTACCTGCAACAGGTGACTGTTCGTTGTCAAGAACTGTTACAATCATGGACTCACCAGGCTCTGCCACAGCAAAGTTAGCAGTTACTGTGAAAGTTCCATCCAGATTCGTAATTCCGGGGGTTGTAGCATGTGAGACACCTGTTAATGGTCCATCCGGAATAGGATATCTTTCTTCTTCACAAGAAAAAAGAAAAACCAACATACATGCTAAAATAAATAAAAATATGTTTTTCATAATGACTTCTTTTTTTAAGTTTAATCAGATGAATTATTTAGGCTCGTAACCAAAGTTTTGGATCATCAATGAGTTTTTATCCATTTCCCCGTTCCCAATAGGTGAAAGTAGATGTTTAGGACCTAATGTGTGGTTAAAATTTACCGGTTGATGTCCCACCAGATTTTCAATACCACTAAAACTGCCTGTACCGTCAATTAGAGCCAACCTGGAACGTCTTTGATCAAATAACATTTTTACTTCAAATACCAATTCCCACGCTCTTTCGCTAAATAATGACAATTCATCGACTCTTTCCAATGGAGGCAACAAGGCCCGTTCTCTTACTGCATTGATGCCGGTTAAATCTGCATTACCCAAAGCCCATGTTACTTCTGTATGCATCAACAAAATATCAGCATATCGGTAATAGGTAAAATTCAAGCTTGAGTTATCTTCGACTTTGATTGCCCGCTTATCGTAATATTTAAACAAATGAGGAAGAGTAAATTTAGGTACTGGCGGCTCGTTAGGATCGTGTTTTGCAGCCTTAGTGTCATAGTTATAAAACATTTGACGCTCTTGAATTCTCAAATCGGCCGGATCGTACGAATCGGAATAACTTTTACTGGGTATAAATGTTCCAAATTCATCGTGATGCACTGAAGTACGACTCCCCATGGGAAGCGCAAAATAAATCCAGCCATTGCTTCGGATTCCTTTGTTGAATTGCGCCTGAAATATAAACTCCCCCTGGTTATTTTTGTCGGGATCATGCAGGTCGTCGTAAGTGGGAAATAAAGAATATGCACCACTGTTAATAATAGCATCCAATTGACTCTTCGATTTATTCAGAAATTCCCTGGCACTCGCATTGTCAATAGGATAACCACTCATGCTCCATAGTCCGTCGGAACACCAATTTTTCTCTGGTGCAGTGGCCACTTCCTGATAGGGATAGCCCGCACAGGTTAAATAAACATCAGCAAGAATAGTCCTGGCCACATGTTTTGTGATTCGTCCATCACCGCTGCGCACATCTTGTAAAGCGCTTTCATTTACAGCGAATTCCAAATCAGGTATTATAACTTCGTCGTAGATGGTTTTTAACGAAGTTCTTGGCAATTCCACATTTGCTAATTCCGTAACGAGAGCAACATTCATAGGAACATCCCCAAAATAACGAACCAGCCAAAAATAATACCAGGCTCGCAAGGTTCTAACCTCCCCCAAAAGGCGACTTTTGTCTTCAGCAGTTAATCCATCTACTGTTGGGATTCTGTCGATAGCCAAATTACAGGCCCTGATTCCCCAGTAATTTTGGTCCCATACCGGATTGAAATAAGCCATATTACCGGATACCTCATCGGCTTCGTATTGCCATAATTTAGGTCCCTGATAGGTAGAATAAGCTTTACCGGTAGCAAATTCAAAACTTGAAGGAAGATTGGAACCCCATTCTCCACCTGATCCTTCAAGCAATCCAGTTGTTTGGCGGTAGCAGGCGTTTGCAAAGGCTACCCCGGCGTCGTAACTACTCACATTCGATTCGGTGGTCAGGGTACCAGTTGGTGTTTCTTCCAGAAATTCATCGCAAGAAAAAAACATTACTGCACTTGCGATTATTAAAATTATTTTTTTCATAATGCTGTTTTTTCAATGTTTAAAAAATAAGATTTACACCAAACGAATAGGAGGTGGGTTTGGGATACATGTAAAAGTCCATGTTGGGCATAAGGCTGTCCATACGGTCACTAGAGTTTCCTTCGGGGTCGTACCCTTTGTAGGGTGTAATTACAAAGAAATTTCTCCCACTCGCGTACAAACGAACTTTTCTAATTCCTGAACGCTGCAAAATATTCGTAGGAAGGGTATAACCCAAAGTAATCCCTTCGCCTCTAAGAAAGGAAGCATCCTGTATCCAGTGTGAATCGGAAAATGTGAGATAATAAGCACCTCCAAAACCAGGTCTGATTTGAGCGATATCGGAGTTCTGATGATCGGGACGCCAGGCATCTAATATACTATTGTAACCACCTGCAATTAGCTGCCTGTCTTCAGCAGAGTGATTGGTAGCATCCATCTTCTTCACCCCATAGGCGGCACGTAACTGTATCGAGAGGTCCCAGTTTTTATAGGTAAAATCAGTTGTAAAACCCACTTCACCTTTGGGAAATGCATTACCAATGATGCCGGCATCTGCACCGTCCATGTCCAGGACACCATCGTTGTTTTTATCTTCATACTTCAAATCACCGGGAACGCGTCCATAGCGTGCAGCTTCAACGGCCTCATCGGTTCCCCAGGTGCCTAAACGATTCGGTCCCCAAAATGATCCAATAGCTTCTCCTTCACGCAATATATTAGTTTGACCCAAAAACCAGTTTCTTTTTATGTCAGCACCGGTTGGTCCCAGCTTAATGATTTTATTGCGATTCATTGACCAGTTAACATTGGCGAACCAGGTAAAATCTCTTGCCCGGACAATATAAGCGTTGAGCGCTGCCTCAATGCCGGCATTCTGAACTGAACCGTAGTTTTCTGTAAGAGAACCGGTGGTGGTTGAATTAGGCAAAGGAACATTTAACAACATATCCTCGGTGGTTTTATGATAGTAATCCACCGATAGATCAAACCGATTATTTAATATTCCGATATCTACTCCAAGGTCATATTGAATGGTGGTCTCCCATTTTAAATCAGGGTTTCCGAAAGAAGCAGGGTATAAACCAATATTACTGGCATCACCCAGTACCACACTTGTTGTTCCCAAAAATTGCTGCGTCACATAAGAACCGATTTCCTGATTTCCGGTTTCACCCACACTAAGCCTTAGCTTTAAATTTGAAATCAAAGAGTTGTCTTTCATGAAGTTTTCTTCAGAAATTCGCCAGGCAAAGGCTCCTGAAGGGAAAAACCCATATTTAGAATTAGTTCCAAATTTAGATGAACCATCAAGCCTTGCGGTCGCGGTAAAAAGATACTTATTGCTAATATTATAGTTTGCTCTACCGAAATACGAATTTAAAGCATTTCGGCCGTCACTTGAACCAGGTCCTGGGCGAGGATGTGTTCCAACACCAATATTATGCCATCCGTAAAAGTCGTCAAAAAAACGTTGGTTAAAAACATTCACATTCTCCCATGTATATTCGGACCATGAAAACCCTAATATGGCAGATAAATCATGCCCATTATCAAAACTTTTATTAAAATTAAAATAATTTTCATTTTGCCAATAAAAGGTGTTTGATACATTAATTTCTGCATGTCCTCCTGCACTTGCGGTATGTCCAAGCACGTCGCGTCCTCCATAATAATTAAATTTACGGAAATTAGCATCTACCGAAAAATTAGATTTAAAACTCAAGCTGGGAGAGAATTTAATATCAAAGGTAATATCTCCCAACACTTTATCACGATTCTCAAATCGTTCTTTCTCTTTTATAGCCTGTATAGGTGAACTAATATCTTCCCCGGTAGGGAAGTCGGGATTTTTTCCCCATTGTCCTGCATAGCTTCCATAAATTTCGGGATCATCAGGATACTTCACGGGTAAAATCGGCCATGATTCCACAGCTGACCGGGGAGTGTTTATACCTGCAGGCTCATCACTGGTACTTTCCTGGGATCGATTATAGGATAATTGACCGTTCGCAGATAACCATTCATTCATTTTCATATCAAGGGTAAATCTACCGGTATATCTCTTAAAGTATGAGTCCAGCATAATACCCTGGTTATCAGAAAATCCAAAAAATGCTCCATATTGAGCTTTTTGACTCCCCCCTCTTAAATTCAACTGGTGATTGTGGGACAGAGAGGTCCTAAGCATTTCGTCCTGCCAATCGGTATTAAATCGGGGCTTATAATAATTCCCATCTTTACCAACCAAGTCTAGGAAATAACCTCCCTGGCTAACTTGTTCGAACAGGTGGGGCATTTCAGAATAACTAAGACCTGCGGCAGTCGGGCCCCTAAAATCTTTGTCCCAGTTAGGACTTGTTGCATATTTTTCAACATTGTTCCAGGCTTGCTCGTAAACATACATGAATTCGTCAGCGTCCAATATTTTAAGCAATTTTTGGGCTTTTCCAACCGACACGTATCCATTGTATTCTACGGTCATTTCTCCTTCAATTCCGCGCTTCGTGGTAATGATGATCACACCGTTAGCTCCTCTGGCACCGTATATGGCCGTTGCAGATGCATCTTTCAATACATCAACCGTTTCAATTTCGTTGGGATTTAAGGTAAACATGGCATTCTCAACCCCTACAATACCATCCACAACGTAAAGTGGTTCATTGTTGGTGCTGATGGAGTTTGTTCCGCGAATCCTGATCATTGGTGCTCCTCCGGGAGCTCCTGAACGTTGGATGATTTTAACCCCCGCAACCCTCCCTTGTAATGCATCAGAAGCATTAAAGGAAGGCCGGGATAATAATTTTTCACTGCTTACCTGGGTAACCGAGCCGGTTAAATCACTCTTTTTTACAGTGCCATAACCAATGGCAACCACCTCGTCGAGACCAATGGTTTCTTCTTCCATCACCACATCAAACCTTGTCCGATCACCCACTGGGATCTCCTGTGTCCTCATCCCCACAAACGAAAATGCCAAGATTGCATCCTCAGGCACACCAGACAATGTAAAATTCCCATCCATGTCCGAAATGGTACC
>JACDJB010001973.1_pt1 | contig 15655 bp, 8 predicted proteins | sample 7454121 | NCBI WGS metagenome assembly JACDJB01 (sample SAMN14253290, study PRJNA609438) | sludge metagenome | isolation source: sludge after 25d culture with pyrite | collected 2018-12-20 | reverse complement strand
CACCATACCCGGCTTTACTTTACCCAGAAACCAGTCACACGCTTTGCCTATTCGCTCCTGAAGGAGTCTATTATTTGCAGCATCGGGATTTTGAGCCAGCAGCGCATCTGCCTGCCGGATAAATTTATCGGCCACGCCCATCAGTTCCGACTTTAGCAGCAACTCTACATCGGCAAAAGCCTTTGGTAGAGCGCCTTGCAGTGCACCGGGATTCTCGCGCGTCACCTTAAGGCAATAATTCAGATTTTGCAGCATAGGCCCAAAGTCAAACATCTCGGTGATAACCGAGCGCTGATAAGCCTGCCGGGAAGCCTCCAGAGCCTCCTGTCCCGGCTGGTTCTCCTCAATATTGCGGTTAAACGCCGAAACCTGCTCATCGCTTCGCAGGGCCGACACCGAGAGAGGCTTGCTCAACACCAGTCCTTCCAGCGTTCGGCAGCGGCTCAGAGCCACATACACCTGTCCGTGTGCAAAGGCGGCATTGGCATCAATAATGGCCTTATCGAAAGTAAGCCCCTGGCTCTTGTGGATGGTTATGGCCCAGGCGGTCTTTAAAGGATACTGTCTGAATATGCCTTCCACCTCCTCTCTGATCTCTTTGGTTTTCTCGTCGATGAAATATTTGGTGCTTTGCCACTCTTCGGGTTTTACGGCAATGGGCTCATCCTCACCGGGGCATTTCACGTAGATCACCGACTTGTCAAAACCGGTGACCTTGCCAATTTTGCCATTGTAATAAAGCTTGCCCGGCGACAAATCGTTTTTTACAAACATCACCTGTGCCCCGGCCTTTAAAATCAACTCATTATCGGTGGGGAAGTTACTCTCGGGAAAGTTGCCCTCAATCCGGGCCCGGAATTTACGGGGCGGCGCACTTATCTTTTTCAACAGGCCATCGTTTATCTGCCTGGCCTGATAGTTATGAGTGGTAAGCGTGATGTAGCCCTCTTCCAGTTTCTCGGTGAACCCGGGAATATGTCGTTTGTTAAGTAGCCCCAGGGCAGCGCCATCCAACTGGTTGTCGCGCACCTTATTCAGGATGGCAATAAAATGCTGGTCCTGCTGCCTGAAGATGTGTTTGAGTTCGATGCTCACATAATCGGTTTGCTTCAGCGCCCTGCTACCAAAGAAGAAAGCCGTTTGATACCAGGGCCGCAGCAACGCCCATTCATTATCTTTCACCACCGGAGGCAACTGTTGCAGGTCACCGATCATCAACAGCTGCACGCCACCAAAGGGTTTATCGCGGCGTCTGAACCTGCGCAACACCTGGTCGATGCCGTCCAGAAGGTCGGCGCGGACCATGCTTATTTCATCTATCACCAACAGATCGAGAGTCTTGATGATGTTGATCTTATCACGGCTGAATCGTTTCACCCCGGCTCCCATCCGGTCGTTCGTCTCGACTGACAGACCGGCCTCTGCAGGTAAAATGGGGCCAAAAGGCATCTGAAAAAAGGAATGAATGGTTACCCCGCCCGCGTTAATAGCTGCCACACCTGTGGGTGCCACCACCACCATGCGCTTGGGCGATTGCTCCTTTAACCGGCGAAGAAATGTGGTTTTGCCCGTCCCGGCCTTCCCCGTAAGAAACACATGACGATTGGTACTCTGTACAAAATCGTGAGCCAGCTGAAGTTGCGGGTTGGTAATGGGTTGCATGGGTGATTGATTAATTTGTTTGTAGAGCCAGGGCATGCCCTGGCTCTACAAATGCCTTGTTTCTACCCTCAAATTTAGCCAAAAGAGTTCAAAATGCAAAAATGTTACTTATAGTCTTTGGCTTATAGTCTACAAATTACAATCTTTGCTTCTGTGGAAATAAGATCGAAAATCGGCTATCGAATTAAAGAGTTAAGGGAACTGAAGCAGATGTCTCAAAAAGAGCTGGCTTTTTCATCCGACCTGGACAGGAGTTATATTGCCAGCGTTGAAAACGGCAAACGGAACATTTCCATCGTCAATATCGAAAAAATTTCAGTTGCACTTGATTTAAGTTTACAGGCATTCTTTAATACCCCCCTATTCAAATGAACTTACAAGCGTGTTTAGAAAACATCAAGCAACAAATTGAACAATCCATTTTAGAGGGCGGCGTTGAAGGTAAAAATTCACTTATCCGTTCACAAAGCCTCATCAACATCGTGCATGAGCTTGTAAAAAGCTCCCTTATTGATGAAGGCGTTAATCCGGGATTAATACACCCGCCACCCGGCATCTCATTTGGGGAAAAGGTGCTTGCCGGATTTTTGAAATTTAAGAAGCAGGATGTATGTGTTTTCCCGAACAACATAACTCCCAGAGAAGAGCGCATCGACTTCAATGGATTGTACAATACAGGCACTACCGATACATACGGTGAGCTGTTTTCAGAACATATCTTGTCAATAAATGTGCGAAGTCAACTGAGCAGTCTTTCAAAAAACATCGATACCATGTTTGAAAGAACCTATGCTGAACCTTTGAACCTTCATCGGCGGGTTCCTAAGATGGTTTTGGGGGAGGTGTACCTGATTTCAGTAAGAGAACTTAGCTCTGCACATGTATCTCATCGACAGGTAATCTACAATCCTTTCACCGATTCTACCGCACGATCCCTCGAAAGGTACGTGAAAGGGTTTTCTGCCCTTAACATGAGATCAAGCCAAAGAGACGATGACTTTAAGTACGAAAGGGTGGCTCTGATTATTGCAGATTTTTCGCAGACCCCTATCAAAATTTATAACACCACTGAGGAGCTAATTGAAGACCGGCTTTTGCCAATCAATTCCATCGCTTCGATGGAGCATTTGTGCTTTCAGGGTTTTACCAGAACTTTGTTAGATGTATATGAAAAACGTTTTGGCATAGGTATATTAAGCTGATATTTTTCAATTAAAAACTCATCGATCCGGTGTCTGTCTGTAAGAGAACCTAACACCAGCAAATCATCATCCGAAAAAGATGGAATCGTAAAGTTTTCGATAAAGTTTTTCTGGTAACACGGAAATCCCCCTTGAATGGAAACACTCGTCTTTTTTACGTAATAGTCCATCACAATAGAATTAAGCACCTTTTGCAGCAACAAAACATTCTTCTCCAGAGCTAATGGGTGTGTTAATTCTTCAAAAAGAGAGTGAGACATTGGGTCACTGTTTTTAAAATATAATCCGTATCCGTTTGTAAAATAGGCATCCTTTTCAGGTACATACAAAAACCGTGGATGTTTGCTAAAAGTGGGATTAAGAATTTTAGATCCCACTCTGGAAATCCCTTGCGTCCTCCCCCAGACGTAAAATGGCGAGTAATTTACCTTCCCCTTATCTCTGCCGTTTAATTTTTCTTTTTCCGATAACAGATAAGCATAACAGAATGGGTATTCCCTTTGAAATGCTTCCTCTAAAATTGGCACAGCAGATTTACCTTTAATGTTGTATGGTGTAATTATTCGCAAAGTATTCTCTTCAATTTCTTCCTGATTTTTGAAGTTGGATATTTTATAAACAGGCCTGGTAATCTCTTTTTCAATCCAGAAAAAACCCTTATCGGTCTCCTTTCCTAACAAGCCGTTTACCTCATTGGATGAATCTACAAAAAAAACCTCATCCTTTAAAGTCGCTATTCCCACGGAGATATTAAACAGTTGCCCTATCGTTGGCCCGCTGTTTTCAATAATTTTGATATTTTGATGCTCCTTTGATTTAAGCAATCGCCATTTCTTAACATTCAGATTTTCAACAGGATTTGGAGAAGTCGATACAGAACCCAAAAACTCATCAATAGATTGATTATCATCAATTCTATCGTATAATATATCTTCACTTTTTTGCCTGCACATAAAGGTTAGAGCTGTGTAAGTTTGGGCATCAAATATCTTTTTGTGACTAAAGTCAACTATCTTTGTCAGGCACTTCTTTTGCGAGAAATAACGTCTCAACGGCAAAGCGGCCAAAGATGTAAAATAATTATTTGGGGTAATGTATCCCAATTTTCCGTTGGGTTTAAGAAGTTTATAACCCAATTCAAAAAATGCAAAATAGATATTAAACGACCCGTTTCCTACCGTTTCCCAATTGTGAATTAAAAAAGATCGATTTTCATCTGATAAATCCTGGTATCTAACGTAAGGCGGATTTCCCACTATAACATCGAACTTCCCTTCCCACCTGGCTTTTAAACTGTCTTGATGATAAATATTAAAATCAGATTCATCAATAATTTGATTGTTCAACAAACCATAAATGGAAAGAATTATTTTAGAACGCTCCACATTATATTCTAAAATATCAGAGCCATAAATATTTTCCCTTATTGTTTGTTTGATGCGTTTGTGGTAGCGCTTACCAAAATACTCAACCAAGCCTATTAAAAAGGCGCCACAACCACAACTGGGGTCCAAACATTTATCTTCTTCCCCGGGAGAAACTTCATTTACAATAAAGTCAACCACATAGTCAGGCGTAAAAAAGGCGCCATTAACCTTTCGGTCATCTTTTGGTATTAACAACTCAAGAAAGCTTTCCAGTTCCTTTAACTCGTTAACCTCCACCGATGAAATTAATAAATAAATATCCGATTGAAGTTTAAACTCTTGCAGAAGTTTAGAAAGAACGGGGCTTAGTGTATAATCCAACCCATTATTTTGAATAAAAGCGTAAATAAGATGCTGCTCAATGAGGTTTACATCATAAATTTCCAAAAGCTCATTTATTACTCCTTTATTCATTATCTTATCGCTCTGTTGACTATGAGTAACAAAAATACCATTTTTTTCTCTCATCTGCAAATCAAATCCTCCTCTTTCCAAAATAACTTCTTTTCTCAAAAAATCATATCTTCGCACAATGTAGAATAAAACGCCACTACCAAGATGACAAAACGAATCTTTTACCTGTTTTTAAGCGCACTGCTTTTTGCCGGATGCACCAGCAACCAGCAGCAACCCGATACGCACCCCCTATTTAACCCGAAAACCATTCAAATTACAGGCGACGTGATGACGCCCGGGCTTTTGTGGAGCTTTGGTCGCCTGGGAAATGTATCGGTTTCGCCCGACCAGACCACTGTACTCTACACCGTGTCGCATGCCGGCATTGAGGAGAACCGTTTTTACTCCGACATCTACACAATAACACCCGATGGCGAAAATCAGCAGCTCATTCAACCACAATTTAACGAAGAGGAGAGTTCCTCCCCTGCCTACGCCAACGAGTTTGAAATAAGATGGCGGCCCGATGGCAAAAAGATCACCTTTTTATCCGCCCGCTCCGGGGAGGTGCAGCTCTACGAGATGCATCCCGATGGCAGCAAAGCGGTGCAGGTTACCACCGTTGAAGGGGGAATAACGGGCTACAAATATGCGCCCAATCTTAAAAATCTGCTCTATACCAAAGCCGTGAAACTGGATTCTACGGTTCAGGATATTTACCCCGACCTGCCAAAAGCCAATGCGCGCATCGAGAATGATTTGATGTATCGCCACTGGGACCAATGGCACGACTATACCTACAGCCATATTTTTGTGGCCCCGTTCAGTGAAGGCAAAGCTGTGAGCAGCGGCACCGACATCATGGAGGGTGAGCGCTTCGATTCTCCCCTGAAGCCCTTTGGAGGGATGGAACAAATAGTATGGACCCCCGACGGTACTAAAATTGCTTACACCTGCAAGAAACTCACCGGAAAGGATTATGCCCTCTCCACCAATTCCGACATCTATCTTTTCGACCTGCAAGCGGCCACCACCATCAATCTCACCCAGGGCATGCCCGGCTACGACCTGAATCCGGTTTTCTCACCCGATGGATTACGGTTAGCCTGGGAGAGCATGGCCCGCGACGGCTACGAAGCCGATAAAAACCGGCTGATGATCAAGGACATGGAGTCGGGAAATCAAATCAACTACTCTGCCAACCTGGACCAGGATGTACATAACCTGGCCTGGAACAACATGGGCGACGCCCTGTTTTTCACCAGCAACCGCCATGCCACCGAGGATATTTACCGGATCAACCTTCCGGGAGGCGACATCCATAAAATCACCGAAGGACAGCATGACTACACCGGTGTATATCCTGCCGGCGGCAAAATAGTTGCCACACGAATGAGCATGAGCACGCCTTCCGAGTTGTTTGCAGTAAACCCGGTAGATGGAAGTGCCACCAATATCTCAAATATCAACACCCCACTCCTGTCGGAATTAACCATGGGCCACGTGGAGAAACGATGGATCAAAACCACCGACAACAAGGAGATGCTCACCTGGGTAATCTATCCGCCCCATTTCGACCCCGCTAAAAAATATCCCACACTGCTCTATTGCCAGGGCGGGCCGCAAAGCACCGTGAGCCAGTTCTGGAGCTTCCGCTGGAATTTTCAGATGATGGCCGCCAAAGGTTACATCGTGGTGGCCCCTAACCGGCGGGGATTACCGGGTTTCGGGCAGGCGTGGAACGAGCAGATAAGTGGTGACTATGGCGGCCAAAACATGCAGGATTACCTCAGCGCCATTGATGCACTGGCCAAAGAGCCCTTCGTGGATGATACCCGACTGGGGGCAGTGGGTGCCAGCTACGGCGGCTACTCGGTTTACTGGCTGGCCGGCAACCACAACAAGCGGTTCAGTGCCTTTATCGCACACGCGGGCGTGTTTAATCAGGATATGATGTACACCACCACCGAAGAGCTCTTTTTTGTAAACTGGGATATGGGCGGCCCTTACTGGGAGTTGCCCCAAAAGGGATACGCGTTTTCACCCCACCGCTTTGTAGGCAACTGGGACACCCCTCTTCTGGTGATTCATGGCGCTAAAGATTTCCGCATCCCTTTCACACAAGGTATGGGGGCCTTTAATGCGGCGGTGATAAAAAATGTTCCGGCAAGGTTTCTCTTCTTCCCCGACGAGAACCATTGGATATTGAAGCCTCAAAACGGCATCCTGTGGCAACGTGAATTTTTCAGATGGCTGGACCAGTGGCTGAAAAAGGAGTAGTGTATAATCCGAACATTCAGAAACCGTTCTGTTTAAATCATGTGGTTCTCAAATAATCCCGGCCGATGGAATAGAACATGCCTGCAGCTGCTATCCACCATGCCACCAGCGCAATATATACAAAAAAGGAAGGGATAAACATTAAAAAGGAGAGATCAAGAGCCTGCGCGAGCTTTACGGTGCAGGCGGTGTACATGCCCATGGGAAAAATCATTCCCCAGTACTGCGGATGATATTTCAGAGGCAGCTGTTTAAAAATATGACGCCAAATACCCAGGATAACTATAAGCGGAATCCACCAGGTGCCGATGGCCCAGAAGAAGAGCGTAAAGCCTTTTAAGAAGGGCAATATCTCACTGATAAACAACCAGTTTGGTACGCTCAGCATGAGAGTAGAGCCGGCCAGGGTGGAGATTGCCACTGCACCCATGTTTATCCAGTAAGGTGGGGCAAACTCTTCGGCTTTCATACTGAAAAAGGACATCCGGTAAACGATGAGTGTGATTACTATAATGTAAAACATACAGCCGCACAGAAACATCACCAGAGAAAAAAAGAGCACCAGTTCTTCAGTAAAAGGGAGATAACCGGCCAGTTGAGCCGAAAGGATGGAGACCGATTGAGTGGATACAATGATAAGCAGCCAAACGCCGCTGATGGCTTCGTTGATGGGAGGCTTCTCCGCTTTTACAGAAAAAACGGTGAAAACCATGTAAATGAGAAAAAGCCAGGCTGCAGTGCCAATATATAGCAGAGCAGTGGCTATCTGGTAATTTTCGGCGATAATCACATATTGGTTGCCCAGCACGCAGGTTCCTGCCACAAAAGTGAGCAGGCCCGGACTCTTAGCATGGTCACCGGCATCGGCCACAAACATTGCAGGGTAAAGAACCATCCTTGCAATGTAAAGAACACCCAAAACAAGATAGGCCACGATGTTGAAATAAAATAGAATGCGGGCGATGTTGAAAAAGCCGAAGTTATATGAAGCGATGGATACAATACCTGTGGCCATAACCAACGCGAAATAGGCCGTAGGCAAATTGGAGAGGTCACGAAGAAAAGTGCCGGCAAACGAATTGGTTCTTTGCATCCGGAATGAATTTACATGCTCAAAAATAAAGAAGGCGCTTGCAAATAAACGAAATAATTAGTGTTTTGCCTTAAATCTGCAAGTTGTACAAAAAATAATCGGGCAGCCCGCTAAAAATAATCCCGCCAGGGCTTGCACGATTGCCTGTTTTTTTCTGGGTTGGGTGTAGACCCAGGCACGCATGCAAGTTAGCCATTCTTCTGAAAAAATAAACCCGTTTGGCGGAATTAATTTTACCGATACCATAATCTATATGCCTCTTTGTGATGGCAAACGGGCTGAAGATATTCAGATGTTTTCCCCATATCGTAAAACTCTCATTTAAAAAATCATGTTGCTTTATTTTTTTATTCAAGCATTAGCAATCGTCTCATTAAATCAGACATAAGGTTGTCGTGAAAATGAAATCGCTCACGAGAATTACCTTTTGTGAAGATGCTTATCTAAGAAACATGGTCTCCATTAGCCTGTTTCACAGCTTTTTGAATTTTCATCTAAAATATCTGCATATTTATAGTTGTTTTATAGTTTTAAAAGCATATTTTTGTCCTTTTTTAAAGTCAAACATACAATATCCAATCAATCGATCGCATATTTACCGAAATTTATGTCTTACATTTTGATTTAATTTACTAATTATTTATTTATGAGAAGTATCCTTTTTTCTATTGCTCTTCTTCTATTAGGAGCAAGTTTTAATGCCCTATGGGCCCAGCAAACAGTCAGTGGCGTGGTTACTGACGAAGCCTCCAACGATCCTTTGGTTGGAGCTACCGTGGTAATTAAAGGTACCACCTCCGGTACCATTACTGATATAGACGGTCAATACGAGGTGGAAGTAGGTCCGACCGACATACTCCAGTTTTCCTTCGTGGGAATGGAAACCCATGAAGAGTTAGTGGGAGATCGTACGGTAATCAATGTAAGCCTGGCTTCAAGCTCATATAACATCAACGAGGTAGTTGTTACTGCGATGGGAATCGAGAGGAAGGCCAAAAGCTTAACCTATGCCACCGAGCAAGTGGCAGGCAGCGAACTGACCCGGGCTAAGGATGCCACCATGATCAACTCGCTGCAAGGCAAAACCGCAGGATTGGTCATCACGCCCAACGCGACAGGCGCCGGGGGTTCTTCGCGCATCACACTCCGGGGAAACAAATCGGTTTGGGGCAACAATGAACCCCTCATAGTGATTGACGGTATTCCCATGAACAGCCCCAAAACTACGCAATTATCGGGCGAATATGATGGCCGGGACGGCGGAAGCGCGCTGTCGAACCTGAACCCCGACAACATTGCCAGCATGAACGTTTTGAAAGGCGCCTCTGCTGCAGCTCTTTACGGAAGCATGGCGGCGAACGGGGTAATTATGATTACCACGAAAAAGGGGCGTGAAGGAGATATCCGGGTGGACTTTTCATCCAATATTACCATCGAAACACCACTTACCGATCCGGAACTACAACATCGTTATGGCGCTGTAAAGTCGGGTGATAACCTGAACGAAAAAAGTTGGGGCGATAAGATCACGGGTAACGCACCTGGTAAGGACCGCGTCAAAGACTTTTTCCGGACCGGCTCCACCTATATTAATTCGGTCACGCTGAATGGCGGCAGCGAAAAAATTAAGTCGTTCCTATCGTACGCCAATACCACCGCACTGGGCATTATGCCAACCAACGATTTCTCCCGTCACAACATGACTGCCAGAGAGTCTTTCAATTTATATGATGGAAAATTGACCATTGATGCTTCTCTTTCATATATTACTCAAAAGGCTACAAATCGCCCTCATGGCGGCACCTACAACAATCCTCTGACTGGCCTTTATACATTCCCTGCCAATGGTGATTTCAACTATTACAAAGAGAACTATGAAGTGTATGACGGGGCCCGCAATTTAATGGCTCAAAACTGGTACACCGGATTGAACGATTTCACCGCGAACCCGTATTGGATACTCAACCGGGGCAAAACCAACGAGAAACGCGATCGCATCATGGCTTCCTCGTCGGTGAATTTAAAATTAACCGACAACCTGAACCTGCAAGGGCGATTGAGTGTGGATAACACCTTCGACCTTTATGAACAAAAATGGCATGCCACCACAGTAGAAGTATGGGCACCGGGCGGTAATGGACGTTACAGGAGAGAGCGTTTTCATGCGAAACAATTTTATGGCGATTTAATGGCCAATTACAGTAAAGAGTGGGCCGAAAAATGGGAGGTTAATGCCTCTTTGGGAACCAGCTTTATGGACTCCAAGACTCAAACATCCATACTGGACAGTGATAAGCTTGGCCTCTTTCAACCCAACTTTTTTGTGCCCGAAAACATAAAAGGAAATCCAAACCAGAGAACAACCAATCCCGAGAAGCGGTTGAACTCGGTATTTGGTACTTTTCAGGTAGGCTATGAGGGTAAGATTTATGTGGATGTCACCGGACGGAACGACTGGGCATCTACTTTGGCTTTCACCAATAACCTATCCTACTTCTATCCTTCGATGGGCCTCACTGCTCTGTTGAGTGAGCTAATCCCAATGAATGAAAAGATAAACCTGCTAAAGCTGCGTGGCTCTTACAGTATTGTAGGTAACGATGTGCCCGCTTACATAACCTACCCGATGGACGGCATTAACCTGGGACAACTGGAGCCAAATACCAAAGCACCCTTTGACGAGATGAAACCGGAAAAGATGCACTCTATGGAATTCGGATTCGATTTAAACATGTTTAACAACAGGTTTAATCTCGATTTCACCTACTACAAAACCAATAATAAGAATCAGTATTTCGAGATATCTTCTCCTTTGGCCAGTGGATATGACAGTTATTATATCAATGCCGGCGACATACAAAATTCAGGGTTCGAGTCTTCAGTGGGTTACCGGTGGGTTTTCAGCAACGACTTTAACTGGCAAACCAACTACAACATATCTTACAATAAAAATGAGATTCTTAAATTGGATGATCGCTTGTCGGATGGCGTGGATATTGGAAGTGGCGCGGGTTACCGATTTATCATTAAAGAAGGTGGATCGTTTGGTGATGTGTATGGAAGTAAGTTGAAACGAGATGAAAATGGGTTGATTGCAACCACCGACGACGGAATACCCATCGTTGAATCGGAGGACAGCTACCTCGGAAATGTGAATCCCGACTGGAACATGGGATGGAGTAACAGTTTCAATTATAAGGATTTCAACCTTTACCTGCTGTTGGATGGCAAAATTGGCGGAAACACAATAGGCATGACCCAAAGTTATCTGGATAGCTATGGGGTAACCAAAGCCACGGCCGATGCACGCGATAATGGCGGAGTAGATTTGGGCAACGGTACTTTAATTGATGCTCAAACCTATTATGAAGCCACCGCGGGGAAAGATAAAGCCGGCGACCAGTACGTGTATTCAGCCACCAATTTCCGCCTTAGGGAGGTTTCGCTGGGTTATACTTTTCGTAATTTTATTGCTTATTCCAAGAATCTGAATGTTTCACTGGTAGCACGCAACCTCTTCTTTATTTATAAAGATTCGCCTCACGATCCTGATATGTCCGTCTCCACCAACAATGCCTGGCAAAGATTCGACACCTTTGGATTACCTGCTACACGCAGCTATGGCGTTAATTTAAAGATGACATTTTAATTGTTAAAACATTATGAATTACTCCATTATGAAAGCAAAACTTTTTAAATTCAATATAGCTCTTCCGTTGTTGGCTTTTTTTATCGTATTCAGTGCCTGTACCGACAACTTTGAATCCATCAATACAAATCCCAACGGAATGACCCCGGAGCAGGTGCAATTGGCCTCTCGTTTTTCCCAACCCATCACCTCTGTTTATCTTAACTACCAAAACCGGAACTATGAGTTTCAGTTGCAGCAAAACCTGAATGCCGACCTCTATTCAGGTTACCTGGCAATTCCTACGCCTTTTGGAGGAAACTATAACAATTCCACCTATGCCATGAACGACGGATGGAACAACATGGCATTCAGAGCAGGTGTACTTTACGTTATGAAACCTATTAGTGAGGTGCTCAAATCAACCGAAGAGCCCGACTTTGTCTCTATTGCCAAAATCATTAGAGTGGAAGCCATGCACAGGGTGGCAGATATTTATGGTCCTTTGCCTTATACCAGAGCTATGCAGGGTGGGGATGCCGTACCCTATGATGATTTAAAGACTTTGTATCACACGTTTTTAGAAGAGCTCGAAGAGTCGGTGAACGACCTCACCACCTTTGTGGATACCCAGGGAGCTGAAGCCAGCAGGATATCCTCTTTTGATATTGTATGTAAAGCCGACCATAAGCAATGGATTCGCTTTGCAAATTCTCTCAGGTTAAGATTGGCTATGCGCATCGTGAAAGTTGAACCCGGGTTGGCGAAATCGACTGCCGAAGCTGCCGTGAGTCACAAGTACGGTGTTTTACAAGCAGGGCATCCCGACGTGGAGGTAATTGACCCGACACTACAAAATCCTCTGCACGAAATCAACTTTGCCTACGGCGATACCCGCGTGGGCGCCATGCTGGTTTCTATGCTCAAGGGATATGATGATCCCCGCCTGCCCAAATATGTAACCCCCGTGGGGTGGCTCGACAATAATGATATTCTGAAGGAAGATGGTACCCCTACCGGGCAAATCGGTGAATACGTGGGTATTCGTCAGGGCATCGTGATCCCCGACAAGGGCAATTACGTGATGTACAGCACCATTAACATGCCGCGTGGCGATAAGCACACCAACCAATCGGGAAATGGCGATCAAATAACCAACGCCCTGCCCTGGATGAAAGTTGCCGAAGTATATTTCCTCAGATCGGAAGGCGCTTTGCGAGGATGGGAAATGGGCGGCACCGCGCAGGAACTTTATGAGCAGGGAATAAAAGTTTCGTTTGATGAGTTTAATATCTCACAAGCAGAGTATGAGGCCTATATCAATAACGCAACCGGAGTGGCCGAAGATTACCAAGACCCGTTTAACCCGGGAAACGACATAGAAGGTATAGATAAAGCAACCGTGAAATGGGATGAGGGAGCAGGCAATGAAGAAAAATTGCATAAAATCATCAACCAAAAATGGCTGGCCATGTTTCCTGAAGGACAGGAAGCCTGGAGTGAATTCCGAAGAACCGGCTATCCCAAGCTTTTCCCGGTAGCCAACAACTTCAGCTCTACCAGTGAAGGTGGTATCGCGGATGGTGAATTTGTGAAGCGTTTGCGTTTTACGCGCGACGAACGCAACTCCAATGCATCCGAAGTGGAGAAAGCACGCGCTCTGCTCGGTGGCCCCGACAACGAAGGAACCCGTTTGTGGTGGGATACAGAAGGGCCCAACTTCTAAGACCTTCATTCTAACCATTTAAAAAAGGCTTTTCGTTTATTAGAACGAAAAGCCTTTTTTGTTTTGCCCGGTTTATAATTAAAGAATCCGGATAATGGGAAACATTCATGGGTTGAAAAACTCCTGACCTTATATTTTGTTTTAACCATGCTTAAATGTTAATTTAAGCATGGTTAATTCTTGATTAGTGGTGCTAACGCAAATTACGCGTTTCATTTATTACCAAAGATAGATTTTTGTATAAATCACATTATCAATAGATTCCTCTCTAACCTGCCCGGCCCCTGACGGGGCAGCAGCCGGATCGGAGGGACATGGTGTTTTTGTCAACAGATTCCTCTTCTTTACTGCACATCCAACTGCTTTTCAGCATCGGCTTCTGCCAGATTTCTTACCCCGGTGGTTCCGCCACCTTTCAAAGTTACCTCAACGGGCTTGTTCGTTTTCCAGGCGCCACGGGTGAAGTCGGGTACCTCGATGGAGTTGGAGTTATTGGCAATGGACCACTCGCTCAGCGGGGTGATGCAGCTCCATGCCGCCGCATCATACACATCCATATCCACGGGCAGGCCGTTACGCAGACAATCGATCAGGCGCCAGTCCATGATAAAGTCCATGCCGCCGTGACCACCCACTTGTTTGGCCATCTCCCCTACCCTGCGCACGATCTCGGGGGTGTACTTCTCCTGCAGCTCTTTCATCTTAGCGGCGTCGGCAATGTTATGCCCAAAGGCGATATGCTGCAGTGGGTATTTCTGGGCAAAGCATTTGGTGCCGCTCAGCATGTGTATGCGTGAATAGGGTCGAGGCGAGCTGATGTCGTGCTGCACCATAATGGTGCGTCCTTTCTCGGTGCGAATGAGTGAAATGTCCATGTTGCCACGCATCTCTTTGCCCACGAATTGTTCGAAAATCGGATTTTCTGCTGCCTCTTCCTTGATGCGGTGCTTCAGGGTAAAATCGTCGGACATCATGGCGGTGAGCAGATTCATCTTATCACCACGGTTGATGTTCATGGCCTGACAAATCGGGCCCAGCCCGTGTGTGGGATAGACATTGGCCTTGCGGGTGTTCTCGTGCAGACGCCACAGACCGGTGTAGGCGCCATCGGTCATCTTCTCATCCTTGGGTATATTAAAGTGCCAGTAGTCCAGGTCGTGAATGTAAGCGCCTTCACCATGTATCAGGTCGCCAAACACGCCCTGCCGCACCATATTGAGGGTGAGCAGCTCGAAGAAGTCGTAGCAGCAGTTCTCGAGAATCACGCAGTGTTTGCGGGTACGCTCCGAGGTTTCCACCATTTGCCAGCACTCATCCATGGTGCGGGCGGTGGAGACTTCCACGGCAGCATGTTTGTCGCCCTCCATGGCGGCCAGGGCAATGGGCACGTGCCACTCCCAGGGGGTAGCAATATAGACCAGGTCGGCCACATCGTCGTTGGTCAGTTTGTGAAAGTTTTCATCATCCCCTACATACTCTTTGGCTTTGGGTAGGCCCGCCTTTTGAAGGATTGCCTGGCCGCCATCCACGGCACCCTGCCGGATGTCGCAAAGGGCGGTGATCTCAACCCCCTCGATGTGTGTCATGCGCTGCACGGCGCCGGCACCCCGGTCGCCAATGCCCACGATGGCCACCCGCACGGTGTCGAGCTTAGGGGCGGCATAGCCACTCATGTTAAAATTCATGGCCGGCACCCGTTGGGCCGATTTGCGGATGTGGGCAACCTTCTCCTGCCCGTTGACAGTGTTACAGCCCGAGGCAGCCAATGGCCCTGTGGCCAAAACGCCCGACCCAAGGGCCAGGTTCTTTAGGAATGATCTGCGGTTTGTTGTCATGATTTTAGATGTTTAGAGGTTAGAGGTTGGAAGCACGAAGCACGAAGCAGATTTCTTCTCATCTGAAAGAAATCCGGATTCAACGGACAAACGTATCAAAAAAAGATAATATTTTGTCATTATTTCTGTTTTAAAAAGGAAGAAAATCATTTACCCAGACGCGATTTGATCTCTGCTTTTGATTTAGATCGTTAACGGCATGAATGAATGTAGCTTTTGGTATCAGTTCATCGGCCTGCGAACATGCCGATTGGAACATCATGGACAGTAAAAGAACTGATACTAAGGAATTGGCTGGTTTAATCATTTCTAAAAGGTGAGTTCGGGTAAAACTTCTCAACATTATCCCTCAACCTTTGGCGGGAAACCCGCCGGCATCCAGGGATCATATTTATTCAATTCATTT
>JACDJB010001972.1_pt1 | contig 15681 bp, 12 predicted proteins | sample 7454121 | NCBI WGS metagenome assembly JACDJB01 (sample SAMN14253290, study PRJNA609438) | sludge metagenome | isolation source: sludge after 25d culture with pyrite | collected 2018-12-20 | reverse complement strand
TGGCCACACCGACGACGGTTCGCACCGAACTGGGGACCTCTTCGACGTAAACACCCGGATAAGTGGGATTCACTGGCATGGATGCCCTCCTTTTTAAAAATAACGCGGTTCCGGCAAAACCCCGGGGTCAAGGGGTGGCATAGCGTCCCACAAGAATGCGAATCGCGGCGTTCTGGAGAATACCGCTAGAGAAAAAGAGTCTCACAGGAGCGGTATCCAACAATGAAACGGCGCCCTGACCCACCAAAAAACACGGTTGATCCAACGCGACGGCGGGGTTGGTGTCCGCATTGACCTTGTAAGTCAGGCCGTTCAGGGAAAAGCAATGCAACGGCAAACCCTTGCGTTTTCCTCCGGGGCCAATACCAAGGAGCTACAAACACGCCGGCACCCGGCTGCGAAATCGCGTGCCCCGGGCTTCCGAAAAGCACACCGGTAACGCCGGAGGCACGGAAGCACCGATTTTGATTCACCTATCTTAAGATAGGGGCGATCCTTGGTTTCCTGAAATTGGAGAGGGGATAAGGTAGCTCAATCGCGGCCTGGGGCCGAGCCGGGTCGGATGCGATGGATTGAATTCGTGGATCCGCTCAGATGAAGTGCGATTAAAAACGATCCTACTCAACAGGACCGCCCTGGTCAAGAAAATCTTTATAACTAATAGAATTTATAGGTTTTATAATGTTTTAAAAGGCAAAGGGAACGCCACCTGGCGGTTCCTCCCGAACAGAGTGGCCCCCCACTGTTGGGTTTTGGTCATCGTTTCGGCCAATTCCCAACCTGTTTCCGCGGGCACGGCCCGCCCATATTCACGGCACCGTAGGCGCGGGCCATGACCGCGATTCGGGGTGAGACTGTCGGCAGGCGGCCGGCTAAATGCCCGGCGATGAACATCAGGGCTGGCTCTTGAGCTTTTGATAGTAGGAATGGGCCGTGTACACCGCCGCCAGGGGGTTGTGGCCCGTGACCCGGTCCTTGGTGGCCAGGACGGTGCTGTAGGCGTTTGCATGCTTGAGAAACAGGGCGTCGTGGCCCACGCAGAGACCGAGGACGATGTTGAGCTCGGTGCGCTCGCGGTTGAGAATCTCGGCTTGCAGCAGGGGATTGCACATGGTTTCGAGGCTGCCGGGGCGGACCTTTTCCCCATCCCGGATGCCGATGCGTTCCTTGGGCACGGCCCCGCAGTTGCATGCCACCGAGGCGAGGGTGAACCCGTGGGCTTCGATGATGTCCGCCACCATCCCCGCTTCCTTCTGCAGGCCGCCGCAGAAGGCCAAGCCCAGTTTTTTGTAGCCCAGCTTGGCGGCAAATTCCATGGTTTCCTGGATCCGTGTCTTGGTGGGCTGGATCACGTAGGGGCCCGGGGCGCGGTTGGCGTAGCACTCGCCTTCCTGGACCGAGGCCAGCCGGGCGAATTCGCTCACCGCCGGCGCGTGGTAGCGGGCGGTGACCGTGTCGATGATGGCGCGGTAATGGATGGTGGGGCAAAAATCCGGGGCTCGTCCGGTTTCCGGATTCTGACAGATCTTTTCGGTCTTGGGAATGCGGCAGCGGGCGCAATGGGCCTTAACGGTGGTCATCGGGTCTCCTTTTCGCTTGGCATCGTCTCCTTGTGCGGAAAGAACATCGCCATGGCGAATTCCCGCTGGAAGCGGGGATGAAGGGTCAATTCGAGGTATTCCAGGCGCAGTGCCAGCCGGGCGGCCTCGACGCGCCGGGTTCGATCGAGGAGGGCCAGGCGTGCCCCGTCGCCGGCGGCGTTTCCCGTGGCAACGATCCGTTCGGGGGCGGTTTCCGGAACCAGGCCGATAAGGGTGGCCGCCACCGGATCGATCACCGAACCGAAGGCGCCGCAGAGAAGGACTTTGTCCACGGTTTTCACATCGGCGGCCTCCATCAACAGGCGCCCGGCCGCGTGAATCGCGCCCTTGGCCATCTGCACGGCACGGATGTCCTCCTGGTCGATGACAATCGGACGGCCTGTGGCGCTTTCTTCCGCCGGCACCAGAACGAAGGCCAGGTGGTTGCCGCTCACAAGCATCCGCGGTGTGTTCAGGTCCCGCTTCAGGCGGCCGTTGGGGCCGATGACCCCGGCCTTGAGCATGGCGGCCACCGCGTCGATGATCCCGGACCCGCAGATGCCCACCGGTGGAACCGGGCATTCCGGGATATCGCCGATCACCCGGTAGCGCACCGTGAGGGTTTCCGGATCGATCCAGACCCTTTCGATGGCGCCGGCGGCGGCCCGCATGCCGTGGCGCAGGGTGGCCCCTTCCAGGGCCGGACCGGTGGCGCAGGAGGCGCAGCGCAGACGATTTTCATGGGCCAGCACGATTTCCCCGTTGGTGCCGACATCGACCATCAGCACGGTCTTGCCGTTCCATTCGTCGGTGGTGGCGAGGAGGGCGCCGATGGTGTCGGCCCCCACGAAGCCGGAGACCAGGGGGAGCCAATGGATGCTGGCACCGGCGGCCAGGTGCAGGCCGAGATCTCTTGCGTAGACAGAGACGGACTGGGATACCACGGGGACAAACGGCGCCAACCCCAGGCCGGAAGGGTCGAGCCCCAGGAAGAGGTGATGCATGCACGGGTTGCCCACACAGACCATGTCCACCGTGGCTTCCGGCGAAATCCCGCTCTGATCCCAAAGCGCCTCGAGCAGATCGTTGACGGCGTCGATGATGCTTCGGTGCAGTTGATCCGTTGCTTCCGGGCCGGTCGAAGCGTGGGCGATGCGCGAGATGACATCCTCGCCGAAGACGACCTGGGGATTGATGGCCGAGGCGGTGGCCAGCACCTGGCCGGTGGCCAGATCGCAAAGGTGGGCGGCCAGGGAAGTGGTGCCGATATCCAGGGCGACCCCGGCGAGGGGAATATCGGGGGCTTTCAGAATGCCGACGCAGTGACCGTCCACATGGACGGCCATGGTCACCCGTCCCTCGTTTTGCCGCAGGATGGCGGGCAAGCTTCTCAACACTGAAATGTCGGGCACCGGCGAAATGGCCTGGTCCATGAAGGCCGACTCGGTTTTGAGCCGCTCCCAGTCCGCCATGGGAAAGTGGTGATCGGGCGGCTGCACCTGAAGCTGAAGAGGGCGGATCGCCGGGTTTGGCGTGATGGCCCGGATACCGGGCGCCTTGCGGATGACCTGACGGCGCGTGCGGCTCTCCTCGGGGACCTCGACGGTGACATCGCCGAAAACCTCGGTCTGGCAGGCCAGCCGCCAGCCACCGGCGAGGTCGGCGCCGCTCAAGGCTTCGGTTTCCGCCGCACTCGGTGGTGAAAGGGATCCTCGGTTCGCTGTGGGCGAGGCGATGCGCACGCGACACTTGCCGCATTTGCCCTGGCCGCCGCAGAGGCTCTGCACATCGGCGCCAATCTGTCGGGCGGCCTGGTCGAGCCGGGTTCCCGGGGTCACGGAGCCCCGCAACCCCGATGGTAGAAAAACAATCCTGACAGACGGTTCACTCATGCGGGGGTCTTTCCGCTGTCGTTTGGTTCGCCGATGCACAAAACCGCAGGTGGACATCCACGGGGCGGGCCGCGCCGATTTCCACCTCGATGGTTTTCAGCACCGCCATGGGGACCGGGCAACCGCGATGGTTCAACTGGCGCAAGGCCGATTGCCAGAAGTCGCCGCTTGCCGCCTTGGCTCCCAACGGATCACGCCAATCGACGGTCGCGATAGATGGGGCCCACCGTTGCAAGGCCTCGCAATCGCTGAAGATGCGGATGCGCACCGTGGTGCGGCCGGTGCGCTGGGCCTCGATGCGCGCCTGAAAACCGCAGTCTCCACAGTTTACCGTGGCGCACGTCACGGCGTGCACGCTGAAGGCACCGGCATCATGGCCTCTCCATGGCGCCGAATCGGTCGAGGGCCTTTTGCACCACAAACAGGTGGTAGCCCGGGGTTTCCGGTGCCAGTTCACAGCCCACACTGAACATGAACCCCCGGGGGGCCCGCTTGCCCTTTTCAATGGTCTGTCGGCAGCGTTCATAGATCGCCGCGGGGGCGCCGGTGAGCAGAAAACTCGGATCCACGTTGCCCACGATGATCGCCTTGGCGCCGAGCACCTCGATGGCCTCCTCGATGTCGATCTCCTCACCGAAACTGCACAACCCCAGCTCGCCCATGGGGACTTCGGCCCAGAAGGGCAGGTTGGCGTTCTGATCGCCGCAGATGTGGTGCAACACGTGACGCACCCCCATCTGCTGAATCTTTTCGCCGGTTTCCACCAGATACGGCAGGACGAATTGCTTGAACTGACGCGGGGAGATGATCCGGTTGGCCGCCAGGGGTTCCCAGAACTGGGGGATGACTCGATGGGCGCCGAAGGTGTCCACCCAGTGGCCCACGATCTGGAGGATGTGGTCGGTGGCCAGGCGCAGAACCCGGTGAGCCAGATCAGGTTTCTTGATCATCCACCGGCAGAGTTTCTCCACGGCGCAGATGTTGCCGGCGATGGTGAAGTTTCCGCCCAGGACCACCGAGATCGGGGTCCCATGCTGCTCCTGAAGACGCGAGAAGGCCATGGCGATGGGCAGGCAGCCGGCCGTGCGCACATCCGGCAAGTCCAGGGCGTCGACGTCGGCCTCCGCCTTGACGGGAAACGATTTGTGGGCCGGGGCCTGCTGGTAGCTGCCCGACGGCATCTCGACCTCTCCGCCGAACTCCCAGGTACCGTAGGAGGCGTAGCCGTAGATGGGCCCCCAGTCCACGGCGTACTGTTCGAAGGTCATCCGTTGGGCCGCGAAGCTCTTTTCCGCATCGCTGTAGATGGTGGCGATGGGCAGGCCGAGGTTGCGGGCGCAGAAACCGAGGATAAACGGAAAGTGGGGAATGCGGTCCACCGGTTTTTCCGAGAGGATGGCTTCGGTTCGTTCTCTGGCGGTCATCGGGGGCATGGAGGCGTTCCTTATTCAGGGTTCGGCGGTCAGCGCTGCCACCGGCCGAGGTGGCGTTTGGTTCCGAAGGACATGGATTCCCCGGATCGAGTTCGGACGCTATCCGGTACTCTTCAGTAGCTCGTCACCCCGGGCCATGGACCCGGGGTCCAAGTCGAAGGGCTGAAGATCGCCGGAGACTTTCAGGATGCTTTCCGCCTCCAGACATGGCTTCCTGCTTCCGCAGGAATAACGGACGGGCGGAATGAGACTGAAATAGGGATCTCTTGGCGGCGGCAAAATGCCGCCCCTGAAATTGTTCGGATTTGTTTTCCATCGTTCTTGAAAAATCATTACGCTTCATACCAGCCGAAATCGTTTACGGCGCGGGTCATGGCGTAGACGTTCACCGGTGGGGCGGCCACCGGCAGGCCGCAGCCCGGGCCAAGGATAAAACCGCCCGGGGCCCGCCGGCCTTTTTCAATCGCCGTGCGGCACAGGTCGTAGACCTGCTCCGGGGATCCCGTCTGGATCACCGCTGGTTCGATGTTGCCGAAAATGATGTCTTTGGGAAAATGTTCCGCCGCCGTTTCCAGATCCACTTCATGGCCGAAACTCAGCACGCTGGGATGCGGCCAGGGGGCGGCTTCGGCCAGGATTGGCAGGTTGAGGTTCTGCTCGCCGCAGATGTGAAATCCGAAGCGCGATACGCCCAGCGCCTTCAAGCGACGGTGGTATTCGACGTGGTAGGGGAGGGCGAATTTTTTCACGATACGCGGCGAGATCAACTGGTTGCTTTCGGTGGGGCTGCTCATCCAGGCGAAGACGCGATGGGCGCCGAAGGAGGCCACCCATACGGCAAGCACGTTGAAGATGTGGTCGATGGAGAGCCGCAGCAGGTGTTCGCACAGCTCGGGCCGTTTCATCGTCCAGCGCAGAAACCGGTCGATGCCGGCGATGTTGGCCGCCATGGTGAACGGGCTGCGCGAGAAGAAATAAACCGGCAGATCGTGTTCGGCCTGAAGCCGGGCGAAGCGCAGGGCCTCGGGGATGCGCCCGGCGGTTCGCGGATCGGGCATGACCAGCTTTTCCACATCCTGTTCCGCTTTGACCGGATATTCGACGATCACCAGGGCGCCTTCGTATTCCCCCCGGGGCATTCGGACCTGGCCGCCGAAATCCCAGGCCCCCAGGACCGTGTGGCCGGCGTACTGGGGGATCGGATCCCAGCCGTACTGCTCGGAGGTCCATTGCATGGCGGCGAAGCTTTTTTCCGGGTCCTCGTAAGCGTCGGCCACCGTGTGGCCGGCGTTGCGGGTGTTGAACCCGGTACTCATGGCGCCCAGCGGGACGCGGTCGGGCGTTTGACCGGCAAACAGGGCGTCCATCCGTTCCCGGCTCGTCATTCGGTCCTGTTTCAGGTGCATCTCGGACTCCTTGGCCCGCCGTCGCGGCTTCAGGCGGCTTTGGTGATGAGACGGGTGGCGGTTTCCACCGCCGCGATGGCGTCGGGAGCGTACCCATCCGCCCCGTAGCGCGCGGCGATTTCGGCGTTGAGCGGCGCTCCCCCCACGAGAACGATCACCGCTGGATCCACTGTCTTGAGCATGCCGATCACCTTGGGCATGGCCATCATGCTGGTGGTCATCAGGGCCGACAGGGCCACCACGTTGGCCTTGGTCTCCTGGAGGGTTTCGGCGAAGCGTTCCAGCTTCACGTCCTTGCCCAGGTCGTGAATCTCCCACCCGGCCGCCTCGAACATGGTCTTGACCAGGGTTTTGCCGATGTCGTGGATGTCTCCCTCCACCACGCCCATGATGATTTTGCCGGCGGCGGTGTGTTCGCCGACCTTCACGTGGGGCCGCAGCACCTCCAGCCCGGCGTACATGGCATCCGAACACAGGAGCAGCTCGGGGACGAAGTATTCCTTTTCTTCATAGAGGCGCCCCACCGTGTCCATCCCCGCGGCAAGCCCGTCCATGATGGCCGTGTAGGCATCCATGCCGGCGGCCAGCGCCTCCCGGCACAACAGGGGCGTCTTTTCCTCGTCCATCTCCACCACGGCGTCGTGGAGTTGTTTCAGCAAGACCGGTTTTTGTTCTGCGTCCATTGATCGGTTCCTTTCCGTCGGATTCTCACTGGATCCGGGATCAAGCGACAGGCTGTCCGGTGGGCATGCCGAGGCGTTCCCCCAGGTCCCACACCCTGATGCCGAGTGATTTTTCATGTTTCATCAGGTTGATCAGACAGATCGGGCAGGTGACGACGACGTCCGTGGCGCCGGCGGCCAGCTCCCGGGCCCGGATGGCGGAGATGGAGCGGCTCAGGTCGGCGAATCCGTACTCCACCGGTCCCCCGCAGCAGGCGGTGTTCTGGCCGCGGCTTTCCGGTTCCACGATCTGGGTGCCGATTCGTTCCAACACGGCGCGGGGTTCCTGGACGATGCCCAGGTCCCGGGCCATGACGCAGGAATCGTGAAAGACCACCCGCCGCGGGGGCGTTGCCGTCGAGGGGACCCTTTCCGGCGATGCGGCGCCGGCCAGCACTTGCAGGTAGTGGCGCACATCCAGGTCGAAGCCGGGAACATAACGGGGGTAGATCTCCCGCAACATGAAGGTGGTATGGGGATCGGTGGTCACGATGGTCCGGGCGCCGCTCGCCTTGAGGCGGCGATAGACGGATCGGGCAAGGGCCGGTACTTCGTTTTCCATTCCCAGGTCATGCAACAGCACCCCGCTGTAGGGTTCGGCCTCGTGAAGGTAGGCGGGGCGGATGCCGGCGGCCGCCAGTGCGGTGACCATGCCCTTCAGGGCGGCTTCGCCCCGCCGGCGGATCTCGTGTTCGGCGCCGCCTTGCAGGCGCAACAACGGATCGGCGGCCAGCGCGCCCGCCATTTCGGCCATGCGGGCCAAGGCATGGATTTTTAACATCGGCAGCACCGGTTTTGCCGCGGCCGCCATGTCGGTGGCCCGCACCACGTAGGGCAGCATCTGGTACATGCGCGCCGTGTAGAGCAGAACGTCCCCGCGTCGGGGCAGGTGCAGGTCTTTGGCCCACCGCGTCCAGTAGATGGTTTTGAGCCCCAGCGGATCGCCGGTGCGCGCGAGGTTGCCCGCGATGGTCTTCAGTGCCTGGGACACCAGCGTCTTAGAGCTTCGCATCGTTTCCCTCCTCAGCCAATCGTTGAGACAACAGGCGGCGGCCGCGTCCCAGGATGTCGCAGATATCCAGGTTCTGCCCCTTGCTCTTGCACATCACTTCGCAGCGTCGGCATTGCAGACAGCTATACAGGCAATAGGTCAGGGCGTCGTCAAAGGCCAGGGTGCCGTTGAGCAGATACTTGGTGATCTGGAGGCGACCGTAGGCGCAGTAGCTTTCCACGCCTCCGGAAGCCTGGTAGGTGGGACAGACGTCCACGCAGAAGCGACAGGCACGGCATTTGGCGATTTCCTTCAGCAGTCGATCCCGCTCCGCTTCATCGCTTTTCACAGCCAGCCCTCCAGGTTACCGCGGTTGAGAATGTTGTTGGGATCGACGGCCTTCTTGAACCCGGCGAGCATCTCGGTGTAGACGCGGCCGTATTTTTTTTCCAGAAAACTGGCCCGTTGAGCCGTCAGGCCCCATTCGCCGCCGCAGCCGCCGTACTTGATGTTCAGCGCCTCGGTTTTTTCCCGTACCTCCAGGGTCACGGCTTTGCGGATGTCGTTGGGAATGTCCTTGGAGGGGATGAAGGCGTAGGCATGGATCGTGGGGGCCCCGATGTGCCCGAAGGAATAAAACTCGTTGCCCTGGTAGCTGTCGAGGTTCAGGATGATCTGTTTGGCTTCGGCGAAGGCCTCGCGCAGCTTGTCCACCCGCGGGGTGATCTCGCTGCCGAAGGTGGCGCCGAGCCGATAGACGTAGTTGCCGGCCTCGGCCCGGCTGCTCCAGATTTTGCCCCAGCGCTGGGGGTCGTCGACGATTTCCGCCTGGATCGGTTTTTGGCGTTGGAGAAAATCGAGAAAAATCTTCGCCCGGGCCTGGCATCCTTCCACGGTGGCCGAGTGCATGCTCATCATGGCCACCGCCCCGGTGGGCGGCTCCAGCCCCACGGCGGAAAAGCCCACCTGGGACGATTTTTCATCGAGGTACTCGAAAAACAGCGGGGTGGGAATCGCCTCGCGGTACATGGCCATCACCGTGTCCAGGATCTCTTCGGTGCTGGAGAAGTAGGCCACGATGTTGGCGGTATGCGGCAGGGGAATCAGCCGCATGCGGATGCGGGTGATCACGCAGAGCAGACCTTCGGAGCCCACGAGAAACTTGGTCGCCTCGATGCCCGCCGGCTTGCGGGTGGATTCGGTGCCGGTGTGCAGAATGTCGCCGCTGGGCAGCACCACCTCCAGGCCCAGCACGTAGTCCCCCGGCTTGCAGAGGCTGGCGTCCACCGCATGGGCGCTGGTGTTGACCGAGACCGAGCCGCCGATGGTGGCCACCGGTTCACTGCCGGGAAAAACAGGCAACAGCGCCTTGTGGGCGGCCAGTGCCTTGCGCAGCTTGCCGATGTGCATTCCCGGTTCGACTTCGAAGTAACCGCGTTCAGGAAAGACCTCCAGCTTTTGCATCCGTGCCGTGTCCAGGACGATGGCGTTGGTCTTGGGGCGCCCCAGTCCCACCAGGGAGGTGCCGGAGCCGTGGGTATGCACCGGGATGCCCCGGGTGTTGGCGTATTTGAGCACCGCGGCCACCTCCCGGCTGTTGGCCGGACGGACCACGGCGAAGGGGACGTGATGCGGTTCCACGTCCCAGGGCATGGTATCCTTGGCATAGGCCATTGCCGTGGGCCGGTCGGTGAAGGCGTTGTCCGCCCCCACCAGGGCGGCGAGATCCTTGCCGAGTCGTTTCAAGTCCAGGTCCATTCATCCTCCGATTGTCTCGATCGTCGAAAACCGTCTCCCTCAGGATTGATCGGGTTTTGTCCCCATGGAGACGGTGAAGTTGTAGTGTTTGAAAAAACAGTCCACATCGGCGAAGCCGGCCTCGCGCATCCAGGCCAACTGGTGTTCGATGGGGGCCGGGCGATCACAGGCCATGCGCTCACGGATCGGCGCCAGTTCATCGGCGGTGAATCCGCTCGCTTCCAGGTGCCTCTGCCAGTGTTGCTGGTAGTGGCGCTCCGTGGCGGGGGTGGTCCCGAGGGCCAGTTCGGCGTGGATGAACGCGCCGCCGGGCTCCAGGGCGGAAAAGATCTTCTGCATCAGCATCTGCTTGCCCGAGTCCTCCAGGTGGTGGATCGACATGGCGGAAACGATCAACGGGTAGGTTCCCGGCAGGTCTTCGCGGGCATAGTCCCCGATGTAAAATTGCACGTCCGGGCGGTGGGCGAATCGCCGGCGGGCCTGGGCCATCATCTTTTCCGAAATATCCAGCAGGTGAGCCCGGGCTTTGGAAAACCGCGCCAGGATCAAGGCGGACACCAGCCCGGTGCCGGCCCCCAGATCGAGGAAGGCAAAGGGCGCCTGGGGCGAAAACGGCACCAGATCCAGCAGGGTGCCGTAGAAGGTGTCGAAGCAGAAGATGACCCGGCGCCTGCCGGCGTCGTATTCCATCGCACCGGCATCGAAGAGCTCCTTTACGATCATTGGATTGAATTCTCCCTCAAAAATGAAGTCATTGGCGCTATTCGGGCACCGGTTACCGCGTCAGCGGGGCGATGAGCCGGCAAACGTCTGCCAGGTTTTCCAGATTCTCAATTTGGGCCAGCCAATCTTCTCGTTTGGTCTCCTCGAAGGCGATGCCGCTGTACTGGATGCATTTGGAAAACTTCTGGCGGCACCGGGCATCGTCGACGGGATGCAACGGATTGCCCAGAGGGGCGTTGATGCGCACCTCGAACGATTCCCCGTTGCCGCCCACGGCCCGAAGCGTCGCCGGAAGGATGTCCTTGGGCGCCAGGTTCGGATTCTCGCTGACATGAACCCGGGCGGCCAGGGCATTGACCGCTTCGCGCCGGACGGCCTCCGGTTCAAAGTCGCCGAGGAAAACGTCTCCGTAAAGCAGGGCCGTCGCCACGGTGTAAGGAATGCTGAACTGGGCGTCCACCTGGGGATTGTGGCCGATGCAAAACGGCTTGCCCACCATTTCGACCACCATGCTTGAAACCTTCACCTCTACTCGTTCCAGGTGGTCGATGGCATTGATCCGCTCTCTGGCCGCCAAGGCGGCATCGATGGCGGCATGGGTCATGCGGCAGCATGGATACGGCTTGATGCTCAGATCGCCAATGGTGAAATGCTCCCCGAGCCCGTCCAGAACAAGGGCTTCATCCAGGTCCCCTTGTTCGTAGAGCGAATAGTAGCCGTAGTCGCCGGTGAGAAAGGCGCGGCTGCCCGTGACGCCTTTGGCCGCGAGAAAAGCGGCGGTGACGCCGGCAGAGGCGGCAAACGCCGGTTGCATCCGTTTGACGAGGCGCCCTTCCAGCAATCCCTGGGCGTTGCCGGCGGTCTGGGCGTAAACGATGCCCAGCGCGTTGGATATCTGTTCGCGGTCGAGGCCGAGGATTTTGGCCGCGGCGGCGGCGGCACCGAAACTGCCGCAGGTGGCGGTCCGGATCCAGGACAGGGGGCGATGGATGCCGAGGCTGAGACGGCAGATCAGATCCACCCCGAGCACCAGGGCAGCCATGAACCGCTTTCCGTCCACGGGCTTTTCGGCGGCCTCGCTGGCTGCCAGGGCGGCGGGCAACACCGTGACAAAGGTATGCAGGGCCGAGGCATCGAGGGTGTCATCGAAATCCAGCGCATGCATCATCGTGCTGTTGACCATGGCCGCCATGGGGGGAGCGATCTTGAAAGGCTCAAAGAGGACCGAAGCGCCCCGGTCCCCGCCCCAGGAGGCCATCAGCGAAACCATCTCCGGGACCCCGGGGGCCGATCGGCCGGGAAAGGCCACCCCGATGGTATCCATGATCAAGCGCTTGCAGCATTCCACGGCCGCCGGATCGAGGTCCGCATAAGTCGTTTCGTGAAGATGGTGAATCAGTTGCGTTTCAAGGTTCGGATCGTTTGTGGCCATCACTTCTCCTGTTCAAGGTTCAATCCAGAGGCAGCTTTTGAAATTCCCGGATGAACGCTTTGGTGTAGGCAACAATTTGTTCATTCAGATGTCTGCCTTTTTCCGGGCTGGCCGCCGACGGATCGCCCATAATGCCGCTTGCGGTAATATGGCGCAGGTCCTGGAAAAGAATCTGTACCGAGCCCTGGAACTCGGTTTCCCCCAGGGTGTTTTTGACGTTGAAAGCACTTGCCGGTGGGGATTTGGGCTTGTCGGCGGCGATTTTTTCGGTGACGACGGTTTCCGGTGCCAGGGCCATGACCACCGATGTCATCGCCTCCCCGGCATGGCTGAACCGGCGCTCCTTGATCTGGTATTCCGGCCCGGTGGACAGGTCGTTGACCAGTTTCCAGACGTTGATCATCGCCACGCTTGCCTTTTTTTCCCCGATCAGGGTGCGGGCCACCGCCTCGATGGCCGCGTTGTTGCCCCGGTGAGCGTTGAAAAAGAGCAGACGTTTGATCCCGTGGGCGATGAGGCTGCGGGCGTATTCGTCCAGCACCCGGATCAATGTGTCCAGCTCCAGGGAAATGGTACCGGCAAAGGGCATGAACCATTTGGAGTATCCGATGGGCAGGGTGGGGGCCACCAGCACGCCGGTCATTCCATTAAGCCCTTCGGCCAGGGCGCGGGCCACGATGGTGTCCACGCCCAATGGCAGATGGGGGCCTTCCAGCTCCACGGAACCCACCGGGATGACAGCCACCGTACCGGGATCGATGGCGTCACGAAATGCTGCCCAGGTCATCTGCGAAACGATTGTTGTTTTCATCTCCGCTCCTTGATTTAAGCCGAAGTCAGACCGCCGGTTTGCTGCTGAAAAGACCGATGGTAAAACGCCGCAGCGTGTTGGGGATTCGCACCGCGAAAATCAGGGCAAGGACCGGGATGCCGATCAAGTCGCTTTTCCATCCGGGATCGATGAGCAGGAGCCCGATTACCAGCAAGGCCAGGCGCAGGAGAACCGGCAATTTTCCCCCCAGGTAGTTTTGGACCGCGCAGGCGATGGCCAATACCCCAAGAAAGGAAGTGACGCACACCTGAATGATTTGCACGGGAGAGCCGATCAACAGCAAGGCATTGTTGTAAACGAACATGAACGGGATGATGAAAATCACAATGGCCAGCCGGCAGGCGGTCACCGCGGTGCGCATCATCGGCGCCTCGGCGATGCCGGCGGCGACGAACGCATCCGGCGCCATGGGGGGGGTGATGCCGGCGACGGTGGAAAAATAAAAGACGAACAGATGCGCCGCCATGGGATAGACGCCCATCTTGATCAGGGCCGGCACCACCAGAATCGCCAAAACGATATAGGCGGCCACCGGTGGCACGCCCATGCCGAGGATGATGGAGGCGATCATGGTGAGAAACAACAGGATCAGCAGATTGCCGCCGCTCATCTTGATCAGGAGGCTGGACATCATCAGGCCCAGGCCGGTGAGGGTGATCATCCCCAGGACCACGCCCCCCAGGGACAGAATCGCGATGACGGGCAGCGCGGTGAGGGCGCCGCTTTCCAGCCCTTCGAGAATTTTGGGCAGCGTCATGCGCCGTTCCTTCCCTGCCAACAGGCTGCAGAGAGGAATGGAAATCGTCGCCCAAAACGCGGCCCGGGTCACCGACACCTTGGAGTACATCAAAAAGAAAATGAGCACGAAGATGGGGATGATAAAATACCACCCCTCCTTGAAGGTTTTGCGGACACTGGGCAGTTCTTCTTTCGGCAATCCCCTCATGCCCATTTTCTGGGCCTCGATATCGATCATCAGAAACAGACCGGTGTAGTAGAGAATGGCCGACAGTCCGGCGGCTTTCATGATGGTCAGGTAACCGACCCCCAGCACCTCCATGATGATAAAGACGGCACTGCCCATGATGGGGGGCATCAGGAGTCCACCGGCGCTGGACACCGCTTCCACCGCGCCGGCGAAATGGGGTTTGTACCCGCTGCGTTTCATCAGGGGAATGGTGATCTGGCCGGTGCCGGCGACATTGGCGGTCCCGCTGCCCGAGAGCATGCCGAAAAGGGATGACGCCACCACGGCAATTTTGGCCGGCCCCCCGCGCACATGTCCGAACAGGGCGAAGGAGATGTTGATGAAAAACTCGCCGCCGCCGGCGGCCCGCAACATCGAGCCGAAAAGGATGAACAAAAAGATGTAGGTGGCCGAGATGCCCGCCAGCATACCGAAGACGCCGTCGGTGGTGATGAACATGTTGCCCACGATGCGTTCGAAGGCGTAGTTCTTGTGGGCCAGAATTCCGGGCAGCATTTCACCGAATCTGGCATAAATCATAGAAGTAACAGCTATTATAGGAAAAACCCACCCGAGCGTCCGGCGGGAGGCTTCGATACAGAGCAGCAAGAAAATGGTTCCGAGGGCCAGTTCATACCAGGGTGGGGCCATACCGCAGGCGCCGACCTTGGTAAACCAGGTGCAAAGGACGTAGGCGCCCAACCCCAGGGCCACGGCGGCCAGGAGGTATCCGTGCCAGGAGATTTGCTGCTTTTTTTTCTGGTCGAATCCGTAGTAGAGAAAAATCAGAACCAGTGCGAAGGTCACGTGGGTGACCCGTTGATTCATGGCCGTGAGCTGAAAGAGGCCCGTGAAAAGCTGATACAGGCTCATGGACACCGCCAGGACCCGGATGAGCATGGGAATTCGCGGCTTTTCGGGTGTGATTTCAATCTCCATGACACTCCCCTTGTTTCCCTTAAGCTTAAGCAGATAACTTGCTTCTAAAAAACCTTTCGATCATGGCAGTAGAATACATAGTGAGGTCTATGGTCAGACCACATGGCGGCCAAAAACCTGAAATACTTTCCAGCCGGACGCATGCTGCCTTGGAAAACCATGATGGCGGCACCGGGCAGCTGATTTAGAGTATCCGAACCTCAGGCATCGATTCTCGGGGTGTCGGAAAGGGGCGGATCCGTCTTCACGACGAAGACGGATCCGGACCCCTCAACAGGGTTTATTCGTAGTATTGGGCACGGTTGTCCCAAACGCCTTTTTCCTTGAAGTACTTGATCGCTCCCGGGTGAAAGCCCACCGGCACTCCGGGGCTGCCCCGGAAAGCGTTTTGGAGGGTGAACATTTTGGCCAGGGGATGGATGGCGTTTTTCTCCTCTTCATGCTCGTAAACGGCTTTGATGAGCTGGTAGACGAGATCTTCGGACAGATCGGTACGGCAGATCCACATCTGGGGGAGGCAGTAGGTGTGAACGTCGTTGTCGATGCCTTCATAAGTGCCGGCCGGGATGACCAACGGCACCACGTTGCTGTGGGCGGCGCGAAGTTTTTGCAGGACTTCGGGCTCGACTTCGATGAGGCGGATGGGGACGTCCCGGGCCAGTTCCATCACCGAGGACAACGGGGCGCCGGCGGCGATGATGCCGGCATCGATGGTGTTGTCCCGAAGACCGCGGGTGACTTCCGAAAAGGAGATGTACTTGGGTGAGAAATCATCGAAGGTCAGGCCCCAACCGGTTTCCAGGTGTTTTTTGGACCAAATGTTCAACGTGGCGCTGCCGGCCGGTCCGACGCCGATGACCTTGCCCTTGAAATCCTTGATGGATTGAATGGGCGATTCCTTGCGCACGATCCAGTGGGTGTCGCTGGTGTGGCCCACCGCCACCAGGCGTACCTTGTCCACGTCCATTCCCTGGTCTTTCAGGTCCTGCAACGTTCCCATGCAGGC
>JACDJB010001970.1_pt1 | contig 15706 bp, 15 predicted proteins | sample 7454121 | NCBI WGS metagenome assembly JACDJB01 (sample SAMN14253290, study PRJNA609438) | sludge metagenome | isolation source: sludge after 25d culture with pyrite | collected 2018-12-20 | reverse complement strand
GCCAACGTTGCGGCCCTGTCCGGGCTTACGGACGGTTGGCGGCGAGTTTTCCGGGGCGCCGGATCCAGGGCGGCTTGCGGACGACGGCGCTACGGCATTCGCTGAGCATGAGTCGCCTGCGGCGCGTTCAAGGTTCAAGGCCGCTGCGCGGCGTTTTTGGGATTGCTTCTGCCTTCTGAGGCGACCGGAGATTGAGTTTTATCGCCCGTTTAGAGTTTTCAGTCATCTGGAGACGTGCGGAAGCGGCCATCTTCTTTCTCCTTCCGAGATAACGCTCCTTCTCGCTGTAGATGCATCCGCAGTACTGCTGGCGGTACATCCCAAGGGCCTTGGAGGTCTCGATGCCCTCTTTCCAGCCGCCGCGGAAGTCCCGGTAGAGAAACGGCACTCCCGTCTCGTGAGCGGCGGTTTCGCCGGCGGCACGAATCAGCTCGTGGGATTGCATTTTGCTGTAGAGCAGGGTGCTGGTGAAGGCATCGAAGCGGCCGTGGCGCGCCAGCTTGGCGGTTGCCTCAAGCCGATGGTGATAGCAGATCTGACAGCGCTCCGCCTCCCGAAACACCACCCGGCGAATGAATCCTTCCAGGTCATACCCCTCTTGCCAGATCACCCCCAGGTCCACCGTGGGTGCCCAGGCCTCCAGGGCCTCGCGACGGCGGCGCATCTCGGTGTACGGGTGGATGTTGTGCGGGTAGAAGAATCCCATCACCGTCATCCCCTCCTCGCGGAGCACTTTGAGGGGATAAATGGCGCAGGGCGCACAACAGATGTGGAGCAGTACTTTCATGCCGGGTCTCCTTCGGCCGTTTTTCTTCTCGGCATTAATCCGTCTTGTATTCCCGCGGGCCGAAAATCGCCGTGCCGATGCGCACCAGGGTGGCCCCTTCCTCGACGGCCACCTCGAAGTCGCCGGTCATTCCCATGGACAGCTCCACCACGTCCACCCCGGCAATGGCTTCGGCGCGGATCCGGTCCCGCAGCCGGCGCAGGGCGGCGAAATACGGACGGGCGCGCTCGGGCTGGTCGAAAAAGGGGGGCATGGTCATCAAGCCGCGAACATGGAGGTGTTCCAGACGACCGGCCTCTCGCACCAAACTCAGGGCTGCTTCTTCGGTGGTGCCCGCCTTGGTGGCTTCGCCGCTGATGTTCACCTGGATCAGGATCGGCTGAGTTTTACCGATTTTGGCGGCCTGCTTGTCGATTTCCCGGGCCAGCTTGAGGGAGTCGACGCCATGGATCAGGTCGAAAAGATCCACGGCGGACTTGGCCTTGTTGGACTGGAGATGACCGATGAAATGCCAGGAAATGGCGCAGTCGGACAGGGCGGCGATCTTGTCGCGGGCTTCCTGGATGTAGTTTTCACCCACCATGGTTACCCCGGCCTCCCAGGCCTGGCGGACCATTTCGGCCGCATGGGTCTTGCTCACGGCCACCAGCGCCACCTCGGCCGGATCCCGGCCACAGCGTCGCGCTGCAAGGGCCATGCGTTCTCTGACGACGGTGATGTTCTCGGCGATGGTCATGGTATTCTTTCCGGTTTTCGGGTTGAAAGGAGCCCAATGGCCAAAGAGACCAAAGGGACATCTGGTTCTAACCCCGGCCACGAAGATTCGAGACGGACACCGTCTAATACCTGAGCACCCCCTCGGCGATGAGCGCCTCGATCACCTCGCAAACCGGCAGGCCCACCACGTTGGTGTAGGAGCCGTTGATCCGGCGGACCAGGAAGGTGCCGATGCCCTGGATGGCATAGGCGCCGGCCTTGTCAAACGGTTCGCCGGTCTTCAGGTACCACTCGATTTCCTCGGAAGAGAGGGTCTTGAATTCCACCTCGGTGGTGACCGTGGCACTGATGCGGCGGGAGCGATTCCCACAGACGATGGCAAAGCCGGTGTGTACCCGGTGACGCTGGCCGCTGAGCCGGTGCAGCATGGACCGGGCCTCTTGGGCCCCGGTCGGCTTGCCCAGCACCTGGCCGTCAATGGCCACCACCGTGTCGGCCCCGATGACCCAGGCCTCCGGTTGGCCTCGGGCGATGTCGTCGGCTTTGGCTTCGGCCAGCAGGCGGACGTAATCCTCCTCCGGTGCCTGTGTGTCGGCAACGGATTCATCCACCGTGCTGGGAATCACCGAGAAACGCAGGCCGGCCTGTTCCAACAAGTATTTGCGTCGCGGGGAGGCCGATGCGAGGATCAGTTGCGTGTGATTGCGGGCTTCGAGCATGGAGGCATGATTAACACTCGCCCACCGGTTTGACAAGCCGCGTCTGGAGCCGGGCAGGGAAGGCATATTGAGACAATTGGCTTGACACGCCGGAGCAGGTCGGGTATGAGCGTTGTTCTCTTTTGCGGTCCCATCGTCTAGTGGTTAGGACGCCGGCCTCTCACGTCGGTAACATGGGTTCGAATCCCATTGGGACCACCAACGCATACCGCAGTACAGGTGCCTGCACCGACTGAAAGCCGCCGGAGGAGCCGAGATGGTCCGCCAGCGGCTTTTTGGCTTTCAAACGGGCATCGCGGCCGCCTTCAGTCGGCCGTTTCCTTACGCCGTTTCAGGGCCAGGGCCTCCTTGAGGCCTTTTTCCCGGATGACCTTGAACTTGAGCCGGTTCTCGGTGAGCTTGAAGAAGCGGCGGCCGTACTTCTTCAGCAGGCCCCGGTCGATGTCGAAGCCCAGCCCGGGGCGGTTGAAGGGCTGGAGCATGCCATCGGCATCCGGCAGGATCGGGGCGATGATGCCCTCCCGGTACCGCGGCACCCAGGACGGCTCCTCCAGCGGGTATTCCAGAGGCAGGGCGTTGTCCGGGTCCGAGAGGACCATGTTCCAGTTGACGTAGAAGCCGATGCCGTTGGTCCAGGTGTGGGGGGTGTAGAGGCGCCCCTGGGCGCGGCAGCGGGCCATGACCTTGACCACCTGGGCGATGCCGCCGGCGAAGGTGGCGTCGGGCTGGTAGATGTGAAAGCAGTCCTTTTCCAGCATGATCTTGATCTCGTCCCAGCCGTAGTTGAGTTCGGCGCCGGCGATCTTCACCGGTGAGGTCTTCTTGAGGGCCGCGTTGCCGTCGTAGTCGCGGCTGTCCAGCGGCTCCTCCAGCCACTCGATGCCGTTGTCGGCGCAGGCGGCGGCAAACTCCGAGGCGCGTTTCAGATCCCAGGCCGGCACCCGGTCCACGATGGTCACCAGCCAGCCCTGGTTGGCGTCCACGCCGAGCACCATGTCGTCGCCGATGCCCTTGCGGATGGCGGTGATGTTGTCCACGTCCTCCTGGAGGGTGTGCCCCTTGACCCGCAGCTTGGCGCACTTGAAGCCGCGGGCGCGCATCCCCTGCAAGGCCTCCACCCGACGGGCCGGCGGACGCATTTCGCCGGTGCTGCAGTACACCTCGATGGGTCGGGCCCGTCCGCCGAGCAGTTCGTACACCGGCACACCGGCCGCCTTGCCGGCGATGTCCCAGCAGGCCGGCTCGATCCAGAAGTTGCGCCAGCCGAGAAAGCCGGCCTGCTTGAGCAGATTCTGAACCCGCTGGATGTCGGTGGGGTCGGCCCCCATGAGGTAGCCGCCGAGAAGGTCCCCCAGGCCCTGGCGCTCGGTGCCCATGGCCGATCCGGCCGACCATCCTTCCAGGCCGTCGTCGGTGGCCAGGTGAATCAGGGTAAAACGGTTGTGGGTCTGGGGATACCCCGGAATCCAGGTCGGCCAGAAGGTGGCCGGCAGGGGCACACTCACGTGGTAGAGTTCGATCAGCGAAATTTTCAAGCGATCCTCCTTTCAGTCGCCCTGGCGCCCGCCGGCGAAAAGGCAAGCTTGATGTTGGACCTTGGCACCGTGTTTTCCCTCTCGCCGTAGCCGGCGCCGTTTTCAGGGGCCGCGGCCGATTTTTCGCTACCGTGGATAAATTTTACCATAGCAGAAAAAAAGCCGGTCCGCAGTATTATCGAATCGTTCAGAAAGAGATATATACAGTAGAAAACCGAACAGCTTGAGATTCGTAGATGGTCTGCCACGGGCCTCAAGCGGTTTGACTTGTCGTCGATGCGTCGCCTGGAGCGATAATCGGCCAGCGTCACGATCCCAAACGAGGGTTTCGTTGCGATCCTTCAGATGGTGGGCATATTAAAAATGATTGCAATTCATTTTTCTATTTGCTATGCAACCTGTGCTTTAAAATTAAAAAACGATTAAGATGCGCCCTAAACGCAAGGCTATCCACCAGATCCAAAACATGAGTTTGCCGCTGCAATAAGAGCTGTTCACTGAAACCCTGACCGCCATTTTCCGGCGGATGGGGTTTTGTTGTTTCCGGGCTCCGGAAGGTCCTTAATTGAATTGAAAACTATAACCAAAAAGGAGGATGTATGCCCGAGCTGAAGGTGAACTTTGACGTTTTGTCGCCAGTGAAGTTTCTGATTCGCAGTGCCGAGGTTTACCCGGACAAGGTGGCGGTGGTGTACGGCGATGAGCACTACACGTACCGGCAGTTCTACGAACGGGTCAACCGGCTGGCCAGCGCCTTGATCAGCCGCGGGATCGGCAAGGGAGACAAGGTCGCCTTCGTCTGCCCCAACACACCGCCCATGCTCGAGGCCCATTATGCCGTGCCGATGATCGGTGCCGCCCTGGTGAGCGTCAACATTCGCCTCTCCTTTCCGGAGGTCAATTACATCCTGGACCATTCGGACGCCAAGGCGGTTTTCGCCGATAACGAATTCGGCCATCTGGTGAGCACCGAACCGGGCGATTTGCCCAAAGTGGAGACCCTGGTGAATATCTGCGACATCAGCGACGAGAAGCCGCTGAACGGGCCGAGCTATTCCGATTTTCTGGCCACCGGATCGCCGGAACCGGTCACCATCGACGTGGATGACGAGTACCAGGTGGCCACCATCAACTACACCAGCGGCACCACCGGACGTCCCAAGGGCGTCATGTACCATCACCGCGGCGCCTACCTCAACGCCATCGGGGAAATGCTGGAGTGCAATTTCACCCATGACTCGGTTTACCTGTGGACCCTGCCGATGTTCCACTGCAACGGCTGGTGCTTCACCTGGGGCGTCACCGCCATGGCCGGCACCCATGTCTGCCTGCGCCAGGTGGCGGCGGGGGAGATCTTCCGGCTCATCGAAACCGAGGGCGTTTCTCATCTGTGCGCCGCGCCCACGGTGCTGATCACCATGGCCAACTATCCCGGCGCCCGGGATTACCAGATGCCCCGACGGATGGAGATCATGACCGCCGGCGCACCGCCGTCACCCACCATCATTCAAACCATCGAGGCCATGGGCGCCAACATCACCCATACCTACGGGTTGACGGAGGTTTATGGGCCCCATAGCGTCTGCGCCTGGAAGGCGGAGTGGAACGATCTGCCACTGGAGGAAAAAGCCAAGCTCAAGGCACGCCAAGGGGTTCCGTACATCATCGCCCATTACATGGACGTGGTGGATCCCAAGACCATGACGCCGGTGCCGCGGGACGGGGCAACCATCGGTGAGATCGTCATGCGCGGCAACAACGTGATGCTCGGCTACTACAAGGATTCCGAGGCTACCGCCACGGCCTTTGCCGGCGGCTGGTTCCACAGCGGGGATCTGGCGGTGATGCATCCGGACAACTACGCCCAGATCATGGACCGCAAGAAGGACATCATCATCAGCGGAGGGGAAAACATCTCCACCGTGGAGGTGGAGAATGTGATCTACCGTCATCCGGATGTGCTGGAGGTGGCGGTGATCCCGATTCCAGACCCCAAATGGGGCGAGGTGCCCAAGGCCTTCGTGGTGCCCCGGGACGGGACGAATCCCACGGCAGAGGACATCATCGAATTCTGCAAACAGAACCTGGCGCGCTTTAAGGCGCCCAAGGCGGTGGAGTTCGGAGAGTTGCCCAAAACCGCCACCGGCAAGATCCAGAAATTCAAACTGCGGGATCGGGAATGGGCCGGCCGGGACCGGCGGGTCAACTGATGGCTTCGGGCGGGATTTCGGTCAGCCGAAGGGATTCCGCCCGGGTCTGAATCTCCGGGGGAATCGGGCAGGCGCGGCGCCGGTCCGTGTCGATGTGCACCGCCGTCAGGACGGCGGTGGCGGCGATCTCTTCACTGAGGGCTTCGCGCATCTCGTGGTAGAATTTCAATACCTTCTCCCTGACTTCCACCACCCCGGAGCGCACCACGAGCACGTCTCCGGCCCGCAGCTCGCGGCGGTAGCGCAGATGCTGCTCCACGGCGGCCAGGCCGCGATGTTCGCGGGCCAGGTAGGCACCGGTAAAGCCTGCCAGGGCGAAGAGGTTCCAGGTGGCCTCGTCGAATTTCCCCACGAACCACATCACGTTCATGTGTCCCACGTGGTCGCACTGCCAGGGGTAGACGACCCCGCGGTGGGTGATGGGCATTTGCTTCATCGCCTGCTCCTTAAAGACAACTTCAGCCTTTCGGCAAGGCCCCGGATGGGGCCGGAACCAACGGGTGTTCATTTATAAATGGTCTTTTCCGGAGATCTCGGGGTCGGGCGCCGGGCTCTGAATCCCCGAAACAGCGCCGCCATGCCTCCGGTTCAAATCGGGCATCCGCCGTATCTCACGAAGAAACCCTCATTTCGAGACGGACACTGACGAGCTGCTGAAAAAACCAGCTGTTACAGAGACGGGCGGCAGACTCCTCGTTTTCAGCCGCTTTGCGTTTCATCCGATTTCGTCATTGCTGCGCAAGCAGAAACCCAGGTGATGAGACGGAAGGCATTCCGAAGTCCTCCGGCAATCAAACTTTGCTTGGAATAAGAACTATTTTTATGCCATATTCAATGGCGGCCGGCAATCCGTTTTTGTCGGTGTGATCTCCTGGCGGTGGACTGGATCGTGGGAAAGGAGAAGGGTTTGAACCAGATTCTGATCGGAAAGGGCGAAAAACCGGTTCACCTGCTGGCGCGCTACGGCAACCGACACGGCCTGGTGGCCGGTGCCACCGGTACCGGAAAGACCGTTTCCCTGCTCGTGCTGGCTGAAGGCTTCTCCCGCATGGGCGTGCCGGTGTTCATGGCCGACGTCAAGGGGGATGTGGCCGGCCTGGCCATGGCCGGTACGGCCAACGACAAAATTATGAAGCGGGCGGCCCAGATCGGCATGGAAGGCTATGCCAACGAGGCCAGCCCGGTGATCTTCTGGGACATCTACGGCGAACTCGGCCATCCGGTGCGCGCCACGGTGAGCGAGATGGGGCCGAGTCTGCTGGCCCGGATCCTGGGGCTCAACGAGACCCAGACCGGGATACTGGAGATCGTCTTCACCCTGGCCGATGCCCGGGGGCTGCTGTTGCTCGACCTGGACGACCTGCGGGCCATGTTGGGGTTCGTGGCCGACAACCGCAAGGAGATTTCGGCTCAGTACGGCCTGGTGAGCAGCCAGTCCCTTGCCGCCATTCAGCGGGCCTTGCTCTCCCTGGAACGCGAGGGGGGCGATCACCTCTTCGGCGAGCCTGCCCTGGAGCTGGGGGATCTGCTGCGCACCGATCTCAGCGGACGGGGCATCATCCACATCCTGGCCGCCGACAAGCTGGTGCTCAAGCCCCAGCTCTACTCGAGCTTTCTGTTGTGGCTGCTCTCGGAGCTGTTCGAGAACCTGCCCGAGGTGGGCGATCTGGACAAGCCGCGGCTGGTCTTTTTCTTCGATGAAGCCCACCTGCTCTTCGACGACGCCCCGCCCATGCTGCGCCAGCGGGTGGAGCAGGTGGTTCGCATCATCCGCTCCAAGGGGGTGGGGGTTTACTTTTGCTCCCAGTTTCCCGATGACGTGCCCCAGGAGATTCTCGGCCAGCTCGGCAACCGTGTCCAGCACGCCCTGCGCGCTTTCACCCCCCGGGACCAGAAGGCCGTGCGCACGGCGGCCGAGACCTTCGTGGCCAACCCCAACCTCGACGTGGCCGAAGTGATCTCCCGCCTCGGGGTGGGGGAAGCCCTGGTATCCACCCTCCAGGACAAAGGGGTGCCCATGCCGGTGGAACACACCCTCATCTGCCCGCCGCGCTGTCGCATGGGGGCCCTGAAGCCCGAGGAGCGGGCCGCGGTGCGGGCCCGCAGTCCGCTGGGGGGAAAATACGACCATCCGGTGAACCGGGAGTCCGCCTACGAGATGTTGAGCCAGAGAGCCCAGCAGCTGGCGGCCCAGGCCCCGCCACCGGCGCCACCGGAGGCCCGGGCGCAAAGCGATGGCCGCGGCGCCCTGGGCGACCTGCTCTGGGGCACCGGTCGGCGCCAGGGGATGGTGGAAACCATGGCCAAGCAGACGGCCCGTACCGTGGGCAGCCAGATCGGTCGCCAGATCATCCGGGGACTGCTGGGGGGGATCTTCGGGGGATCACGCAGATAGAAGCGGGCCGGTTCGGTTTTATCTGGAGATCCCTCGCTTCAGTGACATCCGATTTGCGATGAGAATGCTGTTTTTTTAAACGGTTCGCACTTTGAATGGACGGAAAGGAGACGGCTGCGATGAAGAGACGTTTTGACGACGGGGGGTGGAGTCCTTACCTGGCCGGCGCCCTGGTGGGGCTGCTGGCCATCGCCTCGGCCTATGCCACCACCCAATGGCTGGGAAAGACCAAGTACCTGGGGGCGTCCACGACCTTTGTGCGCGCCGCCGGGGTCATCGAGCAGACCGCCGACCCGGAACGGGTGGCCGCCAACGCTTATTTCGCCAAAACCAAGGTGAAAATCGACTGGCAGTTCATGCTGGTGCTGGGGATTTTTATCGGTTCCCTGGCCTCCGCCGCCAGTGACAAGAGCTACAAGATGGAAGCGGTGCCGCCTATCTGGGAGGACCGCTTCGGCCCGTCGGTGACCAAGCGGGCCATCGGCGCTTTTTTCGGTGGCATTGTGGCGATGATGGGCGCCCGGATGGCCAGCGGGTGCCCCAGCGGTCACGGGCTGAGCGGCATGATGCAGCTTTCCGTCAGCGCCTTCGTGGCCCTGGCAATGTTCTTCGGCTTCGGCATGCTGGTTGCCGCGGTGGTTTACGGAAGGAGGGCCGGATGAGCACGGAACAATGGATGGGACTGGTGACGGGGATCCTCTTCGGCTTCCTGCTGCAAAAGGGGCGCGTGCTGCGTTTTGAAAAGCAGGTCGGGGCCATGCTGATCCAGGACATGACGATCCTGAAGTTCATGCTTTCGGCCATTTTGGTGGGGATGGTGGGAATCCATCTGCTGGCCGGTGCCGGCATCATCACTTACGGACACAAAGCGATGAATCTGGGGGCGGTCCTGGTGGGCGGCGGCCTGTTCGGCATCGGTTGGGCCATCATGGGGTTTTGCCCCGGCACTTCGGTGGGAGCCTTGGGCGAAGGCCGCTGGCACGCGGTGTTTGGCATCCTCGGGATGCTGGCGGGGGCGGCCATCTACGCCGAGCTGTTTCCCTTTTTTCAATCGACGGTGCTGGCCTGGAAGGATTTCGGCAAGATCGCGTTGCCCGGTGCCCTCGGCATTTCGCCGTGGATCGTCATCGCCGTTTTCTGGGCCCTGACCCTCGGCTTGTTCGTCTGGTTCGAGAAAAACGATCTCTAGAGACGGATTTCAGCGCTGCCGCGAGGCGGCGTTGAGTCCGGATCGGTGAAAAATGTGACTGGGGGCTTTTAAAAAAGGCTGCGCTCAAATGGGCAGCTTGATGCCGTAGAATCCCAGCAGGGTATATTTGAAACCCAGGTAAACGGCCAGCACGATGAAGATCCCCTTGAGCACCTTGTTGGGGATGTATTTGCTGGTGCGAGGGCCGATCATCGCGCCGATGAATACCCCCACGAGCTCGACGCCGATCAGGTGCCAGTGAACCATGACGCCCTTGAGCACCATGAAGTTGAAGACGGCGAAGATCATGCCGATGAGCACGGCCAGGGCCGAGGTACCGGCTACCACGAACATGGGCAGCCCCACCACGCTGGTGAGAAACGGCACGTAGAGAAACCCGCCCCCCACGCCGATGAACGAGGCGATGGCCGAGATGAAAAACCCCCCGAGCAGGGCCCAGAGCGGGTTGAAGCTGAAAGTCTGGCCGAAAAAGGAGATCTCGGTTTTGACGATGCTCCATTTGAGGGTCTTGACGCCCTGCTCCGCGATGTCTCCCTTGGTTTTGGCGGCCTCCTCGAAGGCCCTGGCCGCCTCGCTGGCGGCCTTCTTGTTTTTCTGGCCCCGCGGGGTCATCTCATAAATCATGAACCCACCGATGAGAAAAATCACCAGGCCGAACCACCCCTGGTACTGGGAAAAACTGACCTTGCCAGCCGTGGTGAACACCACCAGCAGGGTGGCGGCCAGCGCGCCGATACCGAGAAAAAAGCCCAGGGCCGGCACCAGCCGTTTTTGTTTCCAGTACTGCCAACTGATCACCAGGGCCGAGAAGCCCACCAGCCACTGGTTGGAAACCCGGATGCTGTCGGTGATGGTCTTGTTGAGGGCCGGGGCCGACTCCCTGAAGCTTTTGGCGTAATCCCCCAGGCCGTAGATGGTCATGTGCCCCACGCCGGCCATGATGCCGCCGAAGGCGCCCACCGCCGAAAAGATCCACCCGATCCAGATGGACCAGAGAAAACCGATGAGGGGATTGAGCTGGGGGCCGCCGGGAATGCCGAGAAAACCCGGCTTGCCGTCGAGGTCGATCTGTCCCGGGCCCGTTCCGCCAGGGGCAGCCGCAATGGCATCGGCCAACTGATCGGCAGTCGCCGGCGCCGCAAGTATCAAGGCCCCGGCGATTATCACCAGAGAAAACAGCACTATCCACGGTTTTTGGGTTTTTCTGTCCATGTTCACCTCCAACCCCGAGTTGATGAGTGATGAATCCAGGTGACGCAAGATAGGGGCGTTTCACGATGCCCGATGAGTTTGCTGAATCATTTTAGATATATTAAATTGAATAAAGCAAGCCGGAATTGCTCGAGCAGTGGTTTGTGCAACGGCACTTGTATCTCTGAGGGTCATCTGGCCAAGGCCCTCGAGGGGCTACGGCGGCACGGCGGTGACCTGAAAATTTTCGATTCCCGCCCCTTGCGTCGAAGTGGTGGACAGTGGGACCGCGAAGCGATACAGACAGGTTGTCTGCGAATCGCCTTGTGGCAGGCTTTGGGCCAAACCGGCCACAAATTGGGCGACAGGGCCCGTATGTGACGAAATCAGCGATGACCACCGATCCTTTGCCCATTCTCGAACTGACCTACCCGGAGCTGGCGACCGAACTCGGCCGGCGCTACGGGCGGGGGGCCTACCATGCCGCCGCCATCATGGCCGCCGTGTACCGGCAGGGCCTGGATCCCCTGCAAGCCCCCGAGGTGCAATCCTCTCGGCGGCTGGCGGCGGCGCTGGCGCGGGACATGGCCGTGGATCCGGGTACCGTGGTGGATGCCAGGAGCTCCGATGGGGTGGTCAAATTTCTCACCCGGCTTTGGGACGGGGAGACCATCGAATCGGTGGTGTTGCCCATGGCCACGCATCTGACGGTCTGCGTGTCCACCCAGGTGGGGTGTCGCATGGGGTGCCGCTTTTGCGAGACGGCGCGCATGGGCTGGCGTCGGAATCTGCGGGTGGCGGAGATTGTGGGTCAGGTGGTGACGGCCCGCCGGCATTTCGGCGACGGGGTGCGCAACGTGGTGTTCATGGGAATGGGCGAGCCGCTGGACAACTTCGACAATGTGGTGCAGGCGGTGCGGGTGATCACCGATCAGCGGGGGCTGGACGTGGCCATGCGGCGGGTGACGATTTCCACCTGCGGGCTGGACGAGGGGATCCGGCGTTTGGCCGGTCTGCGCTGGCCCCATCTCAGGCTGGCCGTGTCGCTGAATGCCCCCAACGACCGGTTGCGGGACATCCTGATGCCCATCAACCGGCGGGTGCCCCTGAAACGATTGATGGCAGCCCTCGACGCCTTTCCCCTGGCCAAGGATTCGGCCTTGATGATGGCCTATGTGCTGGTGCCGGGCGTCAACGACGGCCCCGAACATGCCCGCCAGATCGCCGCGCTGCTGGCGCCGCTCAAAGCGCGCATCAACCTCATCGGGTTCAATCCCCTCAGTGGAGAGAACGGTTACCGGGCGCCCGATGAAGCCGAGATCGACGCCTTCGGCCGGCACCTTGCCGATGCCGGGGTTTTCGTCTGCCGGCGGCGTACCAAGGGGCAGGATCTGGCGGCGGCCTGCGGGCAACTGCGATCACAACGCCCCTCCGCCGCTGCTCGGTGACCCGGGTCGAAATCTTCAAAATAGCAACCTTGATGCGGTTGTCTCCTCCGGTTTTCCCCGTTTGTCGCTTTCCGTTTACCGTTCGTTTTTTTTCGTTTTGGCGGCGATTTTGGCGACATAGGCATCGATGGCGTATTTGCGGCGCAATCCGGATGCCGTCATTGTCCGCACCTTGCCGAAAACCGGCCGTTCGGGCCAGGGGCGGTCGTGGAGGCCGAAAATCCATCCCACCCCGGCGTAGGTGTTGGGGTCCCGGCCATCGAGAGAATACCGGTTGTTGAGCCGGATCAATGTCTCGTATGCCGCCTCGGGGCTTGGCGACCAGGCGAGGACCTGCTTGCCCCAGTACATGCGCATGGTGTTGTGCATGAATCCGGTGACGCGCATTTCGGCCATGGCGGCGTTCCAGTAGGCATCGTGGGTCTCGCCCGCCTCGATTTGCGCGGGGCTGTAGCGGTGTGAACGGGGATCCCGGCGATGGGTTTCGAGACTCCGGCGCGCCCAGTCGGGAAGACCGTCAAAGGTGTCGTAACCGGGGGTGTGACGAACGAAATTGATCGCCAGCTCCCGTCGCACCACCAGTTGCTCCAGGTAGGCGGCCCGGTCGGCGGCGCTCGCTTCGGCCTCCTGAACCCGGAGGGCCAGCCATGTCGGCGAGATCTGGCCGAAATGCAGGTACGGACTCATTCTGGAGACACCGTCGGTTTGGGGCTGATTGGCGTTTTCGGCGTAGCCTTGCAGGTCCTTTGAAAGAAAAGCCTCGAACCGGCGCTTGGCCTCCCGGGTGCCGCCGACAAACCAGCGATCCACCGGCGTCACCGAGTGGTCGATGGACAGCCTGGCGACGAGGGCGGAAAGATCGCCCGGGGCTTCACCGGCAAGCTTCAGACCATCGGCCCGCCGATGGGTCGGCGTCGGGGCCGGAAGGAACAGAAAATCGGTCACCTGTCGCTGGATCTTCGGGCGCAGGGTGCGGGCGGCAAACTCGGCCTTGGTGGAGACCCTGTCCGGCGGAACGATGACATCGGTTTCCACCCGGACCACCGGGCAGGCGGCGGCTTCGGCCACGGTCTGCTGCCACCGGCGTTGGTGGCGAAGATGCCCGCCGTCGCAGACCAGCAGGGCCGCATCGGCGGCCAGCGCCAGGGCAACGCGATCCGGCGATCCCAGACGCAGCACAAAACGGATGCCCCGGGCCGCCAGGGCGGTGGCGGTTTCCCGGATGCCCTGGAGCATGAAGGCGTAGTGGCGCAGGTTGGCCTCGGGATAGTCGTCGGTGAGGCCAAAGCAGACGGCGAGGGGTAGATCGAGGGCGTTGGCCGCGGCCAGGGCCCGCTCCAGCGCCGGATTGTCCTCGGCGCGTTGGGCCTGCTGCATCCAGTACAGGACGTAGGTGCCGTTCCGCGGGGGGAGCTTGTTCAATAGGCCGACGCGTTCGTCTCCCGCCAGCGTTTTCAGGTCGCCGGAGACGATGCGCCGCGGGTGATGGGCGGCGAGAATTTCTTCGGTCATGGGACCCCCTTCGGGTGTTCTGGCCGGTGTTCTGGACGAGGTGGCGCGCAAGGAGACGGTCGGATGAAAAGGCGCCTCATGCCGGTGGCGGGGTGCAACAAGGCTTGCGAAGCGTCCAATGACCCTGTATCATATCATTTTTTTGGAAGGACAGGAACAATCGCCGCCGGCGTTAACCGCCGGCTTTCGCGTCGACTTGGTCAATGGGTGCCCATCCATATTTCTGGACGGACACTAAGGAGTCCGAAGTGATGGGAAATCAGTTGCGCACAACGTTGCTTCTGGCGGCCCTGACGGTGTTGATGGTGCTCATCGGGCAATGGGTTGGCGGTCGTCAGGGGATGGTGATAGCCCTGGTGCTGGCCGCCGTGATGAATTTTGGCAGTTACTGGTTTTCGGACAAGATTGTTCTGAAGATGTATCGGGCCCGGCCCATCACGCCGGACCAGGCGCCGGAGCTCTATGGACTGACCGAAGAGTTGGTTCGACGTGCCGGTTTGCCCATGCCGCAACTCTACCTGATCCCCCAATCAGCGCCCAATGCCTTTGCCACCGGGCGGAACCCGGAACATGCCGTGGTGGCGGTCACCGAGGGATTGGTGCGCCTGATGGATCGCGAAGAGATCGCCGGAGTGATCTCCCATGAGCTGGGGCACGTGAAGAACCGGGACATCCTCATCGGTTCCATCGCGGCCACCATGGCCGGCGCCATCATGATGCTGGCCAACATGGCACGGTGGGCCGCTATTTTCGGGGGTGGTCGCCGGGACGGCGAGAGCGGCGGCGGACCGGGGGTCATCGGGCTTGTCTTCATGAGCGTTGTGGCGCCCCTGGCGGCCATGTTGATCCAGATGGCCATTTCCCGCTCGCGTGAGTACCTGGCGGACCGCACCGGGGCCCAAATCGCCGGCGGAGGAGAAGGGTTGGCCCGGGCCCTGGAAAAACTCGGCGCTTACGCGGGCGGGGCGCGGCCCATGGCCGCTTCTCCGGCCACCGCGCATATGTTCACCGTCAATCCGCTTTCCGGCGGTGGGTTGACGCGTCTTTTCGCCACCCATCCGCCCCTGGCCGAGCGCATCGCCCGGCTTCGCGGGCGGCCGCCGGTGGCGAGTCCGCCGGTTTCCGGAGGTAAGGACGATGCCGGAAAGGCCTTCTGGGATCGGCTTTCGGGTTGATTGAAACGGGAGCATCGGATCGATCCGACCAATTGGTCCGATGCTTTAATTTTTTACGGTCTTGCCATTTTTCAAAGAGAATAAGGAACGCAACGGATGGGAATTCAGGAACGAAAGGAAAGGGAGCGGGAACGTCGACGCCAGGATATCATGGTGGCGGCACGCCGGGTCTTCAGTGCCCGGGGATATGAAAAGGCGACGATGGAAGACATCGCCCGCGAAGTGGAATTGAGCCCCGGCACGTTATATCTCTATTTCAAAAACAAGGATGATCTTTACGCCTCGCTCAACCTGCGGGTCTTGCAGTTTCTCAACGTGAAGTTCGACCATGCCCTGGCAGAAGGCGACATGGATTTCGACACCAAGCTCGACCGGCTCATGGACGCCCTGCTGGAGGTGTATGCCTACGATCCACTGATTCTCAACAATGTATTTCATTTGCAATCCAGCGAGACCCTCAAGAGCGTTTCCGACGAACTGCTCGTAGAGATCAACATCCTGAGCCGTCGCGCCCTCCGGACCTTGGCCGGAATGTTTGCCGAGGAGATCGAAAAGGGGAGCATCGTGGCCCACAATCCCACGGCGCTGGCCGACATGCTCTGGGGGCTGTTTTCCGGCACGGTGCTCTGGGAGGAGACCAAGCGGATGATCAATGCGGAGCGTTATCAACTCAAGGACAGCATCCGCATCGGTTTCGATCTCCTGCGGCGGGGCCTGAAAGTCCAGCAAGATTTGAATTGACAGGCATCGTAGGGGACCGTAGGCTGGATTCAGGGTTCAGGGCCGCTTCGCGGCGTTCAAGGCGTC